>JAANMW010002968.1_pt1 | contig 14107 bp, 12 predicted proteins | sample 7279671 | NCBI WGS metagenome assembly JAANMW01 (sample SAMN14094541, study PRJNA606508) | bioreactor metagenome | isolation source: A lab-scale SPAN reactor treating ammonium-rich wastewater day 247 | place: Ireland: Galway | collected 2017-09-19
GATTCCTGTATCTGGCGATTTCATCTGACTGATCCCTTATTGTAATTGCTTGCCGCCTGTTCAAAACCCTCAGTTCGTCCAATTCGGCACAACCCGCCATTCCAACAAATACCGCTAAAAGGAAAAACTTTACAAACTTCCTGTATTTAGACATATTTTTTCTCCCCCGGGTTTAGTTTGAGCAAAATTAAGGATAGCAAGTACGTAACTGCCAAAAACAATAAAGGTAGACTATAACATCAGATATTATTGTTTTCAAGGGTTTTTTCCGCGAGTCATGGCAACGCCAAAGCATCTACAAGCCTTATAAACACGCTGTGAAAACAGGATACGTTGCGGCAGGTTCGTTTTTTTACGAATACGCGCAGAGTGCATTCACAGGCTATTTATAAACATTTTCAGGATCAAATACCTTTTCTTCCACAACCTGAATACTATTTGTCTGTGGAATATATTCCCTGTAATAACAACTCTTATAGCCTGCATGGCATGCCGCTACATGTTGCTCCACCATAAAAACCAGAGAGTTGCCTTCGCAGTCGAAGTATATTCTTTTAACGGACTGAATATGCCCGGATGTTTCTCCTTTCAGCATTAACCGATTTTGAGAACGGCGAAACACGTGCACCTTACTTGTTTCAATCGTTTTTGTAACCGCTTCTTTATTCATGTAGCATAACGTAAGTACCTTTCCGTCCATAATATCTACAATCACCGATGGAATAAGTCCCTTCTCATTAAAATGTAATTTTTCTAACAATTGCATAGGCATCCCCTATTTAATCATTTTTGTTTAAAACCCTGCCGCTTTAAGAAAAACAAAATTATTTCTTATATATCCCGATTTTATGAGATAAAGATCTGGCTGCATTTTCTGGATTATCGGCATGCATAATACTTGAAATAACAGCAATCCCATCTGCCCCTTTATCCAAAACAGCTTCTACATTCCCTTCATGAATTCCGCCCAGAGCAACAACAGGTATATGTACCTTATTTTTCAGTTTTTGAATTTCATCGGGTCCGACAGCATCTAAAAGCCCCGCCTTTGAAGGTGTGGTAAAGACAGGCCCAAAGGTAATATAATCTGCTTTATTCTCTTGAGCCTGCAGTGCCTCTTGAATAGTATGGGTCGATACACCTATCAATTTTTCAAAACCAAACAATTTCCTTACTATATTATAGGGCAAGGATTGCCATCCTAAATGTACACCATCGGCTTCCACTGCAAGGGCAATATCGACCCTGTCATTGATAATTAAATTTGCTTTGAAATCCGAGGTTGTCGTTCGTAATTCAGATGCTAAAGAATAAAGTTCATATGTCGTAAGCCCCTTTTCTCTCAATTGTATAGTTTTAATACCGCCTTTAAGCGCCAGTTTTATCGTAGTAAGAAACGATTGCTTACAAAAATTCCTATCGGTAATTAATATAAAAGAGAGCTTGCTTAATGATTCTTTCCTTACCATAAAATAAAGAATAACAAAGTTACATTACCCGCATCCGCACATTACACATACAATGCTGGTATTAATTTTTTATCAATAAGATGATTATGCCGATGTAAGAGAGGATCTATAACCTGAGTTATAAATTCTTCTGTCTGCTGCGGCGCCCTGCCAACCAATTTAATTGGATCAGAAATCTCCTTTATCTTTGGTCTAATTCGTGAAAATAGCGGATCTTGTAAAATTCGCACCAAAAGATCATTTGTATTTCCCTCTTCCTTCATCCTTGAGGCTGCCTCCATTGCATGTTTGCGGATACTTTCATGAACCGCCTGACGGTCACCTCCTGCATTTACTGCCTCCATAAGGATATTCTCTGTTATCATAAAAGGTATCTCATCAACAAGATGCCGATGAATAGCAGAGGAATAAACGTTAAATCCGGAAGCAACATTGAGTACAATATTTAATATGCCATCTATAGCAAGAAACGCCTCCGGAACTGAAATTCTCTTATTGGCAGAATCATCCAATGTCCTTTCAAACCATTGTGATGCTGCAGTAAATGCCGGATTCAGACAATTACACAATACGTAACGCGCAAGAGCAGCTATGCGCTCACAGCGCATAGGGTTTCTTTTATAAGCCATGGCTGATGAACCAATCTGTTCTTCCTCAAACGGCTCTTCCACCTCTTTCAGATGCTGAAGTAATCGCATATCATTAGAAAATTTGTGGGCTGATTCTGCTATACCAGCAAGGCAAAACATAATTTGGCTATCAACCTTACGCGGATAGGTTTGCCCTGTCACCGGATAAGAACTCTCAAATCCCATTTTTCTTGTAACAAGCTCATCGAGTCTTTTGACCTTTTCTGTATCGTTATGGAAAAGTGACATAAAGCTGGCTTGTGTGCCCGTTGTACCCTTTACGCCGTGGAACCGTAAATGACTGATTCTCATTTCAAGCTCCTCAACATCTAAAACATAGTCCTGTATCCACAAGCAAATACGTTTTCCTAATGTTGTCGGCTGGGCTGGCTGGAAATGAGTAAAGCTTAAGGTTGCAAGAGTTTTATATTTCATCGCTTGATGTGAAAGAATTTTTATCGTATTTATCAGCTTTGCAAGGATAATATACAGCCCTGCTTTCATTTGGATGAGATCAGTATTATCTTGTACATAAGCACTCGTTGCACCAAGATGAATAATTGCTCTTGCCTTTGGACATTGCTCACCATAGGCATAAATATGCGACATAACATCATGCCTGAGCTTCTTCTCATACTCTCTTGCAACATCAAAATTAATCGTATCCTGAAAGCGCCGCATTTCATTAATCTGATCAGAAGTAATAGATGGTAACCCAAGTTCTTGTTGCGCCTCTGCAAGGGCAATCCAAAGTTTTCTCCAGGTACTAAATTTATATTGGTCAGAGAAAATATAGCACATCTCTGTACTCGCATATCGTTCAGAGAATGGAGACTGATACTGATTGCGACGATTGGTTAATGGCATAATTCACCAAATACATTCAAAATAAAATAGATTTCGAAAAAATGAAAAAATATGGTCTCTCCAGAGTAATAGTTGCTAAGTATTTTAATAATAAAAGCATAAAAATCAATCTTTAATAAAAAAAGGCGTTGATTTAAAAGTCAACGCCTTTTTTGAAAGATGCAATACTGTAGATAATTTTCATTAATGTTTGTGCATATGCGGAGTAGCGCCTTCTGCTCCTTTCTCTTCAGGAACTTCTCCAATAACGGCATTGGTCGTAAGAAGTAATGCAGCAATGCTAGCGCCATTTTGTAATGCTACTTTTACAACCTTTGCAGCATCAACAATACCCGACTCGACCATGTCCGTAAATTGTTCACGAAAAGCATCATAACCAAAATTGCCTGTACCCTCTTTTACCTTTTGTAATATAACAGCGCCTTCAAGACCGGCATTTTCAGCAATCTGTTGGATAGGTCTTTCAATAGCTACCCTTACAATATTTATTCCAATCTTCTCATCCCCTTTAGCAGGCACGGTATCCAAAACCTTTGATGCCCTTATAAGAGCAACTCCACCTCCAGGCAGAATACCTTCTTCTACAGCAGCCCTTGTAGCATTTACCGCATCCTCAATACGTGCCTTTTTCTCCTTCATTTCTACTTCTGTAGCAGCGCCAACATTAATTTGTGCGATTCCACCCGAGAGCTTTGCAAGCCGTTCCTGCAATTTCTCCCGGTCGTAATCAGAAGTGGTTGTTTTTATCTCTGCTTTGATTTGTGAGATTCTTCCCTGGATTTCTTTTGAATCACCAGCGCCACTAATAATAGTAGTCTTATCTTTATCGATAATAATCTTCTTTGCCCTACCCAAATCAGTAAGTTGCATGCTGGAAAGCTGTATTCCCAAATCCTCAAACAAGGCTTTACCATTCGTAAGAATAGCAATATCATCTAACATTGCTTTCCGTCTATCGCCAAAACCAGGCGCCTTAACAGCAACACATTGCAAGGTACCTCGAAGTTTATTAATAACCAGCGTACTAAGCGCCTCACCTTCTACATCTTCAGCAAGAATAACTAATGCTCTGCCTGACTTAGCGATCTTCTCTAATAAAGGGACTAAATCCTTTATAGCAGATAACTTCTTTTCATGGATCAAAATATAAGGATTCTCGAATATGGCTTCCATAGTATCGGGAGAGGTCACGAAGTAAGGAGATAAATAGCCCCTGTCGAACTGCATACCCTCAACAAGTTCAACGGTAGTCTTAAAGCTTTTTCCTTCCTCTACCGTAATAACGCCATCTTTGCCAACTTTTTCCATTGCATCTGCGATTTCATTGCCAATCTCCTCATCGTTATTTGCAGCAATGGTAGCAATTTGAGCAATCTCCTTTTTCCCCGATATTTTAATACTTATCCTGGTAAGTTCTTTTGTCAATGCGCCAACAGCTTTCTCAATACCGTGTTTAATATCAACAGGATTTGCTCCGGCTGTAATGTTCTTAATACCTTCCTCAAATATAGCCTCAGCCAAAAGTGTTGCCGTAGAAGTTCCATCACCTACCATATCATTCGTTTTTGAAGCAGCCTCTCTAACCATCCTTGCGCCCATATCTTCATAGGGGTCTTCAAGCTCGATCTCTTTTGCAACAGTAACACCATCGTTAATCACCACTGGTGACCCGAAACTCTTTTCAATGACAACGTTCCGGCCTTTCGGCCCCAACGTGACCTTAACAGCGCGAGCCAACTTCTGAATACCCTTCTTTACGGCCTCGCTGGCATCGTACCCATAGATAATCTTTTTCGCAGCCATCGCTACCTCCTAAAATATTAACTAATTATAGCGAGAATATCATCCTCGGACATTAACAGATATTCTTCACCATCGATCTTCACTTCAGTACCACCGTAAGAGCTAAACAGTACCCTATCGCCTGCTTTGACCTGAAATTTTACCCGCTCACCATTCTTCAGCAATTTTCCATCTCCTAACGCAATAACTTTACCTTCTCTGGGTTTCTCCTTAGCCGTATCAGGCAACACGATGCCACCCGCAGTCTTCCCTTCAGCCTCGACTCTCTTTATGAGTAATTTTTCACCTAATGGTTTTACATTCATAAATAAAAATACTCCTTTCTTTAGCTAACACCTTAAAAATCTTATCGATGCTTTAACCTTACAATTTCTCGCTGATACACAACAGATGGACTATTTCCAATAATATTTGGCAATAACTTGCTCTACAGAATCTTTCAAAATATTAACATTAATCGGCTTTGATATCAGGGTATAGGCGTTTGCGCTAATAAGGTCTATTTGAAGCTCTTTTGTTATTTCCCCTGATATAAAGATACAAGGAATACCAAATCTAATTTCTTTTTTTATAATCTTAAATGTCTCAAGACCACTATAATCTGGAAGATGTACATCCAAAATTAATAAATCGACATCTACGGTCCTGGCTATCTTTACCGCTTCACGTCCACAGCTAGCAAGATAGGTAATATAACCCTTAGGCTCGAATATGTCTTTTAAACTATCACGGCATGATTCATCATCATCTGTTATAAGAAGTGGATATTGTCCCGCACGTGGGTCTAATACTGCCATCATATTTGAATCCTTATACTAACTTTTAAAAAATATATTAAGAGAATTTACGCAAATTACATACCCATAAAATATTATCATTTTTGCAATAGGTATTTAATGAATTACTATCATAATTACCAATAGAAATTATTATCATGAAAACTATCACAGTGCTTTATAAAGCAATCATTTATAATCATAATAAAAACCTTAATTCGGAATTATTTTATAAGTTTTTATTTTGTTTATCAATATTTTTATTATTGCCATTTTGGCACTTCCCGCCATTATATCTATTTATCGCTGTCACTATGGCAGGAACTCATATCATTATATAAGTACATCCTTGATTAATAAACTTTATCGTACTATAATTTCTAAAAATTTCAGATAATTAAGATTATGTCCGATTTTTGCAAATAATGCATATAATACTAAACATGGGTATTTCACAGGCAGTAAAAAAGACACGTTCTCTATTCGACTTAATTAAATTCTCGCATACTATATTCTCATTACCTTTCGCGGTAATGAGCGCATTTCTTGCCGCGGGAGGTATGCCCGATAGTAAGCAATTCTTGTTAATCTTAGCAGCACTCATAACAGCGCGGAGCGCCGCTATGTCTTTCAACCGGTTAATCGATACCAAGTATGACGTCCATAATCCACGTACAGCTTATCGCGTCACGTTACAAAACAAAATCGGCCGAAAAAATGTATGGACATTTACCGTTCTCTGCATGGTACTTTTTATTACTTTTGCATGGTTACTCAATTCTTTAGCTTTTTATATGTCTCCGTTAGCTATTATGGTAATCTTGGGATACTCATATACAAAGCGGTTTACTCATTTATCTCACTTTGTACTCGGTTTTGCATTGGCGCTTTCACCTATCGGCGCATGGATTGGGGTACAGGGGACGCTGGCCGTCACGCCCTTTTTGCTGGCGCTTGCCGTAGTCTTATGGACAGCAGGATTTGATATCATTTATGCATGTCAAGATCTGGAACATGATATAAAATTAAACCTGTATTCCATTCCCAAAAAACTTGGACTCAAAAGGGCATTAATACTCTCCGGCACATTACATCTCCTCATGGTGATCGTTTTGCTCATACTGCCCTATTATACAGATTTGGGAATTATGTATACCATTGGCATATACAGTGTAGCTGCTTTACTCTTATATGAACATTCACTTGTACGGCCAAAAAATCTCTCTAAGATTAACACCGCCTTTTTCACTATCAATGGTATTATCAGTATAGGCATAATGGGTATAACCCTAATAGACTTATTTACAGGATAAGTTTTAGCGGTAAATTCTTTCCTGGAGTAAAAAACTATTGGGTTAGTTGAACCCTTATATTTAAAAACTTTTATTTTTTCTGAGATAGATTTTTCAATTTTATTCTTTATTGCATCAAGGGAATGAATTTCGGTTTCATAATGTCCGGCGTCAATTAAAAGGATTTTATTTTCAGCATCCTGAAAAGTATGATATTTAACATCTGCAGTTACAAATGCATCTGCACCTGATTTTATTGCAGTTTCTAAAAGCTCACTTCCCGAGCCGCCGCAAACAGCAACTTTTCTGACTTTGGATTTTAATCCTTTGGAAAATCTGAGATTTTTAATCTTCAATGATTTTAATATCAGATTTAGAAATTGTTTATCCGATAATTCTTTTTCCAAATTTCCGATTACGCCCATACCATGATTTGAATCTTTATTGGTAAGCACATAAATATCAAAAGCGGGCTCTTCGTAGGGGTGAACTTTTTTCATTGCTGATATAACTTTATCTGCATCAAATGAGTTTACCAGAACTTCAAGCTTTACTTCTTCTACCGTTTCCAATTTATTTTTTAATCCAACTTTTGGATTTGATTTATCCGATCCCTTGAAAGTTCCGGCACCAACAGTTCTGAAACTACAGTTTGTATATTCACCTATAATACCAGCTCCTGCTTCGTGCATTGCGTCAGCAACTTTATCAGCGTATTTAACGGGAACAAAGACGGAAATTTTGTTTTGATTTGACGAGAGGTTAAACAGAAATTTCTGATTTTTTAGTCCAAGTTTTTCAGCAAGCTGAAAACTTACACCATCTTTTGTAAAATCTAAATTTGTATGAGCGGAAAAAAGGGTAATATCTTTTTTTATCAGCTTTTCAACAATCTTTGAATGTTGATCTGTACCGACATCTATTTTCTTTAATGGTCTGAAAAGTAAAGGATGATGGCTAATAATAAGATTACATTTTAGTTTTATCGCTTCGTTAACAACACTCTGGTTAACATCTAAACAAAGCAGAATGTTTGAAACTTCTCTTTGTAACGATCCAACCTGTAAACCAACATTGTCCTTTTCCCAGGCAATGGATTTGGGTGCCCAGTCTTCTATAATTTTTACAATACTTTCACATCTCATAAAATCAAAAAAAAATGCACCCTTTTTTGGCTTGGGTGCATTTCTTAAAATTTTCTGGTCTTCGCATTCCGACCGCAATGGTCATTTTTAACGAGGAACTTTAATTTTTTCGGGTTTAATCTTCTCATATTTAAGTGTTGAAATATATATCTATCTGATTTAATAAACAATTTTTCATTGCTTTAAATCAAGGATCAACCCATTTTCCATCATCTTTTATCAGTTTAATCAATTCATCAACAGCATTATTTGCCGGAATATTACGTTTCACAATATTTTTTTCCCGATAAAGAGTAATTTTATCAACTCCAGCTCCGACATAACCATAATCCGCATCAGCCATTTCGCCGGGACCGTTGACAATACAACCCATAATTGCAATCTTTAATCCTTTCAGATGTTCTGTCCGTTTACGAATCATCTCAGTTGTTTCCTGCAGGTCAAATAAAGTTCTGCCGCAGGAAGGACAGGCAATATATTCGGTTTTAGATATTCTTTGTCGTGCTGCCTGTAAAATATTAAATAATAATCTGTTGATGATTTTTTCTTTTGTCTCGGATTTTTTGATAAAGCTTTTTACATAAATACCGGAATTTCCAGATTTTATATCATCAACCGATAACCAGACACCATCACCAAAACCATCTATCATTAATGCCCCAAAATCTGTTGCAGAATAAAGCTGCAGGTTCTCCGAAGTTATGTTGGAGTATTCCCGTTTAATTATAATTGGATTCTGAACATCGTTTAATATTAGATCAAAAAACACTCTGCGCTGCTCAGCCACTCCTGCAAGGTTGTTTGTTTCCAGACAAATCACAATAGTCTTATCGATTTTTACTCTATCTAAAAAAGATTTTGAAGAATCATCAATTGTCATTGAAACAAAATTCAGTTCACTTGATTTTTTAGCAGCATTCAGGAATTGCTGTGCTGTAAAGATTGGATAACTTTTATTAGTATTATTTAGCTGTTTCCAAATCTCAAAATCATATATCACGTTTAAACCATTCGGACAATCAAATGGTAAAATATTTTTTCCAAGATATATTAAATCAGCAGCAGTATCTGATAGATTCCATTTATCACTTTGCTCATCATAAGTGTATCCAATATCAATCAAATCTTTCTGCACAGAAATTTTTCTTGAGCTGTAATCGGCAACAACTCTTGGAACATTTCCATGCCCAATTGATAAAACATTAAATGTTTTTCTTTTGTTATAAGTGAAAGGATCAATGGGTGACTCATCAATTTCTTTAATTGGTTTATGATCATCTCTTCCTTTATATCGGTCTGCAATAGCTATTGCAACCGGTGCTTCAAATTCTGGATCTTCTGTTAAAGAGACGCGAATAGTATCTCCTATTCCATCTTCAAGTAAAGCTCCTATTCCAAGTGAAGATTTTATTCTTCCGTCTTCTCCGCCGCCTGCTTCAGTAACACCAAGATGAAGCGGATAGTTCATTTCTTCAGCTTCCATTTTATTTATTAATAATCTGTAAGCCTGAACCATAACTTGCGGGTTGCTTGCCTTCATTGAAAGAACGATGTTGTGGAAGTTTTCATCTTTGCATATTCTTAAAAACTCTAATGCGGATTCAACCATTCCGAGCGGTGTATCGCCATAACGACTCATAATTCTATCCGATAAAGAGCCATGATTTGTTCCGATACGCATTGCAGTGCCGTACTCTTTGCAAATCTTTACAAGCGGAGTAAATCTTTCTCTTATTCTGTCGATCTCTTCCTGATATTCAACATCAGTATATTCGATCAGATCGAATTTTTTCTTATCAACATAATTGCCGGGATTAATGCGGACCTTCTCAACAATCCGGGCAGCCATCTCTGCTGCATTTGGAGTAAAATGAATATCTGCAATCAGTGGAACATTATAACCGCGTAAACGAAGCTCCTTCTTTATCTCTTCAAGATTTTTTGCTTCGTTAATGCTTGGAGCAGTTATTCTGACATATTCACAGCCTGCTTTTACCATTCTTATTGTCTGCTCAACCGTTGCAATTGTATTCATTGTATCGGTTGTTGTCATTGATTGAATCCGGATTGGATTACTTCCACCGAGCGGGATATCTCCGATAAAAACTTCTCTTGTATTGTATCTTGAATATTTTGTTAAACTATTACAGTAGTGTTTTAAGTTCTTTACAATTTCTTCCATAGTATTTTCTTATATTTTAAAAACAAAGCAATTATTAAATCAATTTAGTTCCGTTTTAAATATAAAAATAATTCAGCCTACACTAAAAGTCTTAAATCATGTGTTTTAATCTTATTATATTTGGATATGCGAATCTCAGAATCGAAAATAGAAGAAATAAGAAACTCGATAAGTATTGTTGATGTAATATCAGAGTATGTTCAATTGAGAAAACGCGGTAAAAACTTTGTAGGATTATGTCCGTTTCATAACGAAAAAACTCCTTCGTTTACCGTAACGGAAGAAAAACAAATCTTTCATTGTTTCGGATGCCACACGGGCGGAAATGTTTTTAAATTTCTTATGGAGTACAAAAAAATTTCTTTTATCGAAGCAGTTCAGGAAATAGCGGAACAACAGGGCATCGAGATTAGTTATGATGATGAAGGTTACAGCGAGAAGCAATCCGAACAGGAAATTCTGTATGATATAAATACTGAAGCTGCACGGTACTTTCTTAACAATTTATTAAATGATCAGGAAGGCGAGGCTGCCAGAGAATATTTTAAAAATCGGAATCTTAAAATTCAGACAATACGGGCATTTGGTTTAGGCTATACAATAAACGGTTACGAAAATCTTGTAAATTTTCTTAAAGAGAAAAGCATTGATCTTGAAAGAGCATTACAACTTGGATTAATCGGGCAATACAAAGACGGGAGAATCTATGATAAACTGCCGGGAAGAATTATCTTTCCGATCTTTTCGCCCAACGGAAGAGTTGTTGCTTTTGCAGGAAGAAAATTAAGAGAAGAAGATACCGGCGGAAAATATATAAACTCACCCGAATCTTTAATTTATGTGAAAGGCAGAATTTTATACGGACTATCGCATGCTAAGGATGATATAAGAAAGCTTGATAAAGCAATTATTGTTGAAGGCTATATGGATTTAATCTCGCTTTATCAGGCTGGGATTAAGAATGTTGTTGCGGTTTCGGGTACAGCATTAACAGATGATCAGGCACAATTGCTTTCACGTTACACTAAAAATGTTGTTCTTTTGTTTGATGCCGATGCTGCCGGTATTAAAGCTTCGATGAGAAGTATTGAAATTTTACTTAAGCGCAATTTTGATGTTAAGATATCCACGCTGCCGAAGGATGAAGACCCCGATTCTTATGTTAATAAATTTGGAAGAGAGGCTTTCGAAGAAATTATTAAACGGGCAGAAAATTTTCTTGAGTATCAGACTTCTTATTATGAATCACAGGAGATGTTTGATGACCCAACCAAAATGGCAGAGGCAATTCGGGAGCTTGTAAAACCAATTGCTCTTGTTGATGATGAACTTAAAAGAAGTCTTTTAATCAGAAATATCTCAAGAAAATTTAATCTCAGGGAAAAACTTTTAGAAAGTGAATTGAGTAAAGCACTTGAATTTCAAAAGAAGCAAAACAGAATACAATCTCAAAGAATTTTTAAAAATGAAGAGATTCCTAAAGAAGGATTAATTGTAAATGAAAGAGTTAAAATTCCGCCGCACCTTTATAACACTGAACGCGAACTAATACGGCTGCTTTTTGAAAATGATGAAATGATAATTGCATTGGTCATTGATAATATTCTGGCAGAAGATATTCTTGTTGATATTCATAAAATAATTTTTGAAAAAGTTTATTTCGAATATGAAAATCAAGGTAGTTTAAACTCAGCCGATTTGATGAATTTATTTGATGATGAAACTCAGATTTATTTGCGTGAGCTTACGATTGAAAAATATTCTTTAAGTGAAAATTGGGAAGATTTTTATATGTCAGAGAACAAGGCAATAATTAATAAAAAGTATGCTGCAGATATTATAATTAAGTATAAACAAAGCCATTTTGATATGCTGATAGCAGCAAATGTTAAAGCACAGGAAAACGCTGAGGCTGAAGAAAGATTAATTGAACTTATGAGGGAAAGACAAGAGTTGGAAAAACTGAAAAAAGCTGTCCGTAAAGAATTTGAGAAAAATTAAGTATTGATTAAAAATTTAAAATGGAACTAAAGTACAGACAAGCAAAAACCGGAAAACTAATGATAGATATCCTGCCCGATAAGTGCGACTTTTGCGGATGTTGTGTTGGTGTTTGTCCCGAAGATGCAATTGAATTAAAGGAAGCCGAAATCTATATCATTGATGAGCGATGCACTAATTGTGCAAAGTGTGTTTGGTCTTGTCCGATTGAAGTTATTAAGTTTAATAAAAATGGAGTCTTGTTCTGACCAGCGAAAAACTGTGTGATCTGTGTTATCAGCGCTCAATCAAATCGCAATAGCACGCGGATGACACGGATTTAACGGATTAGCACAGATTAAAAAAATGAAAAATGAATACGATATAATTGTAGTCGGTGCAGGTCCTGCGGGAAGTATGGCTGCGCGGTTTGCTGCTGAGCAGGGTGTTTCTGTGTTAATGCTGGAAAAAGACAGAGATGTCGGTTATCCTGTAAGATGCGGTGAAGCAATCAGTAAAGCAGGAGTTGAGGAGTTTATTAAGGTTGATTCAAAATGGGTTGCAGCAGAAATAAATAAGTTTTCATTAAACGCTCCAGATGGAAGTGAAGTAATTGTTGAGTTTGGTGATGCAGGTTATGTTCTTGAAAGGAGAAATTTCGATTACGAACTTGCAAGAACCGCTGCAGAAGCCGGAGCAGAAATTTTAACCCGCGCTTATGTAAATGATTTGTTGTTTGAAAATGGCAAGGTAAGCGGAGTGAAGTACGAGTACAAAGGTGAGCAGAAAGAAGTTAAATCAAAAATTGTTATTGCAGCTGATGGAGTTGAATCGCGTGTCGGAAGATGGGCTGGACTTAAAACAGTTACGGATTTTCGTGATATGGAAAGCGCAGTCCAGATAACTGCTGCTAATATTCCTGTTGATCAAAATACTCTTTACTTTTACTTCGGTCAGCAAGTTGCACCAAACGGATATTTTTGGATTTTTCCGAAAGGCAAAAATAAAGCCAATATCGGGCTTGGTATTAGCGGCTCTGTTAATAAGAAAAAGTATGCTCAGTACTTTCTTGATGAATTTATGAACAAACGTTTTCCCGATGCACCAGTACTTACTAAAATTGCCGGCGGAGTTCCGTGTTCAATCACGCTTGATAAAATTTCCGGACCCGGAATTATGCTGGTCGGCGATGCTGCCAGACAGGTTAATCCATTAAGCGGCGGTGGAATTGCAAGCGGAATGATAGGCGGAAAGATTGCCGGTACAATTGCAGGCGAGGCAATCAAACAAAATAAACCCGATCATATTTTAACTTATGATAAAGCGTGGAATGATAGACTCGGTAAACGTCACGAAACATTTAACAGAATTAAAGAGGGCATTTATAATTTTTCTGATGATAAATTTAACAGCATTGCACACTCGGCTTTAAAAATTCCTATCGAAAAAAGGACACTTGGTAAAGTGTTTACAACTGCATTAATAAATAACCCATCCCTGCTTATTGATATTGCAAAAGTGTTTGTGGTTTAGCAAATAGTTTTTTATTGACATTGCAAATCCAGCTTCTTACATTACAACAGCTAATTCCTTTAACTGAAATGTAAGTTCAAAACTTTCTTCAATTGGTTTTGCTGTTTGTATAATAACATCAGAATTGATTTGTGGAAGATATCCAATTACTGATGATCTTACCTGGCAGGTGTTAACCAGAATATTTTCAATCTTAGAATTTCCGTTTATTTTGTAATGGCTCAAAAGATTGCTTAAATAACCCGAACATTAACAAGTGGAATAGACTGTCAGGTAACGAATTCAGAGTTTCTATTAAATTAATCTGCTTAATGATAAGTTTGAATAATTTCTTTTGTGTTATAGATTAAAACAAATTATTATATTTCAGATGCTAAGAAATAAATATGATTAATGCCTTCTAAAAAAAATAAAGAAGTAAAATATCCCAA
>JAANMW010002974.1_pt1 | contig 14094 bp, 11 predicted proteins | sample 7279671 | NCBI WGS metagenome assembly JAANMW01 (sample SAMN14094541, study PRJNA606508) | bioreactor metagenome | isolation source: A lab-scale SPAN reactor treating ammonium-rich wastewater day 247 | place: Ireland: Galway | collected 2017-09-19
GACGGCGGATGAACCGGCTGACCAGAGATGCCGCGCAGGAAAAACGCCTCAGCGAGATGCTTAATATCGGCCATCTGCTCGATCGCCGGCCGGGCCAGCTTTCCGGCGGCGAGCGGCAACGGGTGGCGCTTGGCCGCGCGCTGCTGGCGCAGCCCCGGCTGCTGTTGCTGGATGAACCGTTGGGATCGCTCGATGAGGACCGGAAGGCGGAAATCCTGCCCTACCTGATGCTGCTGCGCGATGAAGCCGGCGTACCGATGGTTTATGTCAGCCATGACCCCGATGAACTCCGCCAGCTCGCTTCGCACGTCGTGATGCTCAAGCGCGGCCGGGTCGCGGCATTCGGCGGCCCCGAGGTGCTGCCCGCGTAGAGACCTTCGCCGCTTCGTGGAAACGGTGAAAGACTCTGGCCCGAAATGCCCGTGCGTGGTCAGGTCCCTGCAACCGCCGACCAGGCCTTCGCCGCCTTCTGCTTCAATGTACCCATTCTGGACGGCGGCGGCCGTTCTTCCCCGTCTTGTGGCAAACGGAGTCCGACTGCGTTGACGCGGCCCTGGCTGATGTTACGCGCGACGAGGACGATGGCGTCAAGCGGCAGGGTCGCCCCCTCTTTGGGCGCCCGATCGAGATGGACATCGAAGTAATCCGCCAGCGTCAGCTCCGCGGCGGCCGGATCGACGGAAACGCCGTAGATCTGCGCGATGTCGCCAAGGCTGGTTTCGCCGGAGACCAGGAAGTCGCCCAGCAGATGCGGATCCGGCGAAGCCATCGGCTGCATATCGACAAAAAAGCGGTCGAGGGCCTCGGCCTTTTCCGGCGGCGCCAGCAGATAGAGATAGTCTCCCGCTTCGATCGGTTCGGCCTCAGCGGGCGTCAGGATTTTCTCATTGCGAATCACGAGCGTCGGCTTCGACCACGACGGAATCAGCCCGCGCCGAAGAAACAGGCTAGCCGGTCGCACCGCATAGCCGACCAGCTGTTGTTCGAGCTGTCCCGGCAAATCGAGTTCGACACGGCGCGGCCCCCGGTCAGCCCGCGGCAATGCCACATGCAGCCGCCGGGCAGCCGGAGCAAGCGTCCAGCCCTGCAGCAAAAGCGAGATGATCACCACCACGAACGCGACGTCGAAATACAGATACGCCTTCGACAGCCCGACCAGCATCGGAATCGAGGCAAGAAAGATGGCAACCGCCCCCCGCAGCCCGGTCCAGGCAATGAACAGCTTTTCCCGCCAGTTAAAAGGAAACGGCGCGAGACATAGAAAGACCGCCAGCGGCCGCGCCCCCAGCATCAGCACGAACGCGACGAGCACCGCCGGCAGCGCGCTGTCCATCAGGCGGTACGGCGAGACCAGCAGGCCGAGCAGCACGAACATCACGATCTGCGCCAACCAGGTCGCGGCGTCGAGGAACGTCACCACCGAACTGTGCGCGCGCGTGGGGTGATTGCCGATGATGATTCCCGCAAGATAGACCGCCAGAAACCCCGACGCGTGGAATATCTGCGCCACCCCGAAAATCACGAGCGCCGCCGTCGTGACGAACGGCGCATGCAACCCCTGGGGAAGCGCCACCCGATTCAGGGCGACCACCACGAGCCGTCCACCGATCACACCGACGATGCCGCCCAGCATGGATTCCCGGAGAAACTCCATCACCACATGCCAGACCGAACTGTCGCCGACCGAGATCAGCTCGACCAGCATCAGCGTGAGAAACACCGCGAAGGGATCGTTGGTGCCGGACTCCGCCTCCAGCGTCGCGCCAACGCGTGGGCGCAACCGCAGCCCTTGTGCGTGAACCAGCAGGAACACCGCGGCCGCGTCGGTGGAGGCGACGACCGCGCCGATCAGCAGCGCCTCGGTCCAGTTGAGATCGAGCGCGTATCTGGCGACCGGCGCCGTGACCAGCGCGGTCAGCAGCACGCCCAGCGTGGCGAGCACCATCGAGGGCGCAAGCACCGTGCGGATGCTCTGGAACCGGGTCTTCAGACCGCCGTCGAACAGGATCAGCGCCAGCGCGGCCGAGCCGACGAGATAGGTGTTCTGGACGTCGCTGAACGACAGACCGCCGGGCCCGGAATCACCCGCCAACATGCCGATGAACAGAAAGACGAGCAGCAAGGGGGCGCCAAACCGCAACGCCAGCAGGCTCGACAGAATTCCGGCCATGACCAGAATCGCGCCGAGCAGGATGGCCAGACTGACCGAATCCAGGGATGCCATCAGAGATCCGAAGCGGTAAACACTTGCACTTTCATCCTTATCGCCGCCACCGCGGCGCGCCAATCGATTTTCTGCCGATCAGCCTCATTTGGGCGCCGGGCCGCGAGCGGATGCCTCCCCCACCCGCCTGATCACGCCGCATGAAACGCTTCAGCTTGCGCTGGCAACGCCATCCATTAGATTAGGAGGCAGCAACTTCCCTTCATACGGATTCAGACCAGCTGATGAGTTACGTTGAAGCCTCCGAAACCCCCCTGCGAAAGACCGGACAGATCAAACTGCACGGTCCGAGCGGTTTCGCTGGAATGCGCGAGGCCGGAGCCCTGACGGCGCGCTGTCTCGACGAACTCGCCGATTTCGTGAAGCCTGGCGTCCTCACCTCGCAAATCGACGATCTCGTCCGTGAATTCGCCTTCAGCCACGGCGCCTATCCGGCGACGCTGATGTATCGCGGCTATCGCTACTCAACCTGCACGTCGGTCAATCACGTGGTCTGTCATGGGATGCCCGGCGATCGGGTCCTGAAAGAGGGCGATATCGTCAATGTGGACGTCACGTTGATCGTCGATGGCTGGTACGGCGATTCCAGCCGCATGTACCCGGTCGGCCCGATCGCACGCAAGGCCGAACGGCTGATCGATATAACCTATGAAGCGATGATGCGCGGTATCGCGGCGGTCAAGCCCGGCGCGACCACCGGCGACATTGGTCACGCCATCCAGAGCTTCGTCGAACCTCAGGGCATGAGCGTCGTCCGCGATTTCTGCGGCCACGGGCTCGGCCGCATATTCCACGATGAACCGAACATCATCCATCTCGGACTGCCCGGCGACGGCGTGCGGCTCAGGCCCGGAATGTTCTTTACCATCGAACCGATGATCAACCTGGGCAAACCGCACGTGAAGATCCTGTCCGACGGCTGGACCGCCGTCACCCGCGATCGTTCGCTGTCGGCGCAATTCGAGCATTCGGTCGGCGTGACCCAGACCGGCGTCGAGATCTTCACGCTGTCGCCGCGTCAACTCGACAAGCCCGCCTGCGGAGGCTGAACCTCGAGCCGGACAACAGATCGCGCGGATCGCGGCCGCTTTCATCACTCGTCGCCCCGAATGGGGGTTGCAAATACCGCGAGCCACGGCAAGGTTGTGGAAACGAGTGGAGTGACTTCGACATTCGCGCCCCGCCGGCGCGTCCCGGGTGCAAATGTCAGATTCTCCACCGGCAGCTTATATTTGGGGTTCCTTCGATCCTGACATTCGCAAGAAGGCTCGCTGAAACGGGACGCGAATGTTAGAATCGGAATCGGACCACCAGGAATGGTTTGCTCCATCCGATGCCCGCCAACACCGACAACCCCGCAGGATTTGCCGAAGCGCCGCATTATCACGGCCATCGTGAACGGCTGCGGGAGCGCTTCCGGGACGCCGGGCCTGACGCGCTCAGCGATTACGAGCTGCTCGAAATGGTGCTGTTTCGCGCGTTGCCCCGCCGCGACGTCAAACCGCTGGCCAAATCCCTGATCGGCCGGTTCGGATCATTCGCCGAGGTGGTTCATGCGCCCGACGCCCGACTCCGCGAGATCAGCGGGCTCGGCGAGGCCGCGATCATCGAGATCAAGCTGATCGCGGCAACCGCAAGCCGAGTCGCCAAGGGGCAGTTGAAGCAGCGGACCGTGCTGTCGTCATGGACCGCGGTGATCGACTATTGCCGGACCTCGATGGCCTTCGCCGACAAGGAACAGTTCCGCATCCTGTTCCTCGACAAGCGCAACCAGTTGATCGCGGACGAAGTGCAGCAGGTCGGCACCGTCGATCACACGCCGGTCTATCCGCGCGAAGTCGTCAAGCGCGCGCTCGAACTATCGGCGACCGCGATCATCATGGTGCACAACCATCCCTCCGGCGATCCGACGCCCTCGCAGGCCGACATCCAGATGACGAAATCGATCGTCGACATTTCGTCGCCGCTCGGCATTTCCGTGCACGATCATATCATCGTCGGCAAGAACGGCCATGCGAGTCTGAAGGGATTGCGGCTGATGTAGAGCCTTTTCACTTCTGATGGGAATCTGGAATCTCGTTCCAATTCCATCGGAACGGAAGCGGCTTCAGGATTACTGCCTAATGAGAATCAGCGGATTAGTGCTGTCGGGAACCAGCCGCCACTGTGCATTGTCGTCGGCCTGGAAGTGCCAGATCTCGCCGCCCGCCGACATCAGCAGGATTTCACCGTGATCGAGACGCCAGACCTCCGGCTTGAAACCCGCGATCGCCGGGTCGCATTTGGGTTTTAGGAAGGCCTGGAAGCTGTCAGGCGGGACTTCGGTATTGGTCAGCGTGATGCCGCAGATCGGCTGACCGTTGCTTCGAACGAAGGCCCAGTCGCCAATCATCTGGTCCATCGAGCGGGCGAGCGAGCGGGCCTCGGCGAGATTTTGCAGGATGTAGATGCCATCATTCTCGCGCCGGCCTTCGAGAATTCCGCTCTCGACTTCGGTGAAATCGATCACCGGTTCGCCGGTCGCGGTCTGCAAGCGCACGATGTCGAGGCCGGCGACGGTCCAGGCTGCAATGTCCTTCGTGAACGGCAGCGACGCCGCACAGCCCGGCTCAAGGTCGAGCTTGAGACCTTGCGGCGCCGTCTCGCCCTTGAGCGTCACCACGCAGGTTCTGCTACGCTCGGTCGTGGACAGCTCCCATTGCCCGATCATGTTCTTTTTCAAGGCGGATGAATCCTGCGATAGGGCTGGTCCGCAGGACATCAGCATCGCGGCGGCGACCAGGACGGCTCTCCGTTTCAGCAACACGGACGCGCCGCCATCGACTTTGTCCGGAAAGACAGGCGCGGCCATCATTTTTCCTTCCCGAGCGCGCTTTCATGCCAGCGCCGCAGCATCAGATGCGATACTGCCGCGAGGCACATATAAATGGCAACGCCGGCCATGGAGAGCAACAGCAGCGCCGCAAACATGCGGGGAATGTTGAGCCGGTAGCCGGACTCCGCAATCCGGTAGGCAAGGCCCGAGCCGGCGCCAGCCGAACCGGCCGCGATTTCGGCAACCACCGCGCCGATCAGCGACAAGCCGCCGGCAATGCGTAATCCGCCGAGAATGTGCGGCAGGGCGGCCGGCAGCTTCAGATATCGCAGCGTCTGCATCCGCGATGCGCCATAAAGCCGGAATAGTCCGGCGAGATTGCGATCCACCGAATTGAGGCCGAGCGTGGTGTTCGACAGCACCGGAAAGAAGGCCACGATCCAGGCGCAAACCACAACCGCCGTCTGCTGCGGCAGGTAGATCAGAAGCAGCGGCGCGATCGCGATCACCGGCGTGACCTGCAGGATGATCGCATAGGGCAACAGCGCCTGCTCCAGCCATTTCGACTGGTTGAACAGCAACGCAAGCGCGATGCCGCCGATGGCGGCGGCGGTAAAGCCCTCCATCGTGGTCAGCAGGGTCGTCAGCAGCGAGCGCCACAGGATCGGCCAGTCCTGCACCAGCGTCGTCGCCACCAGGCCCGGGCCCGGCAGCACATAGGGCGGAATGTCCTTGAAGCGCACCAGCGCGTCCCACGCGAGAACGCCGGCGCCCAGCACTGCGAGGGACAGCAGCACACGCACCGCCGGCGCCAGCGAATCGCGCGCCGATGCCTCGCTGCCGGTCGGCGGAGGCGGGGATGGTGACGTCATCGTGGCGCTCTTCCAGCCACGGCCCGGGACAGCGCGGCCGACACCTCGCGGCAATACGCGGCGTATTCCGCCGAAGTCCTGAAATCCTCGCTTCGCGGCTCGGCGGTGTCGATGGCGTATTCGGCGCAGATGCGGCCCGGACGCGGCGTCATCACGACGACGCGGCGGGAGAGGTAGACCGACTCGAACACGGAATGTGTCACGAAGATGACGGTCTTGCGCAAGCCGCGCCACAGCGCGAGCAGATCGTTGTTGAGATGGAAGCGGGTGATCTCGTCAAGCGCCGCGAACGGCTCGTCCATCAGAAGAACATCCGGATCGGTGACGAGCGCGCGGGCAAGCGAGACCCGCATCTTCATTCCGCCGGACAGTTGGCGCGGATAGGCGGCTGCGAACTCCGCCAGCCCCACCCTCGCCAGCGCAACCTCGACCCGAGCGCCGATGTCGGCTCGCCGCAGACGCGAAAGCTTCAGCGGCAGCGCCACGTTGTCTCGCACTGTCGCCCACGGCATCAGCGTCGGCTCCTGAAACACGAAGCCGATGGAACGCCCGCCGCCGGCGAGCTGAACCCTGCCGGACGTCGGCTCGCTCAATCCGGCGATGATCCGCAGCGCGGTCGATTTCCCGCAGCCGGACGGCCCAAGCAGCGACACGAAATCGCCCTTGCGGACGTTGAAATCGACGGGTCCCAGCGCGGCGACGTCGCGGTCATAGCGTTTCGTAACGCCTTTCAGGCTCACCGCGTCGCCGGCGCGCGGGCCCGCGCCGGATGGGAACGACGCTATTGCGTAATCGATCATGGGACGCGGCTTCTATCTCTTGATCTGCAAGTCCCTGGGCCGCAAGTCGAGACCGACCCCCTTGTTGACGAATTGCAGAGTGTAAGCCTTGCGATAATCGAGGTCCCGCCGCACCACGCCGGCCCGCACCATCTGGTCGAACAGGCCAGCATAGCGCGCATCGGTCATGGCGCCGATGCCGTCGCGCAAGGAGTCGCCCGAATCGACGATGCCGTGCTCTTTCATCTTCGCCACCGAATAGGCCAGGAGGTCGTCGGTCATTTCAGGATTGAGCTTCTTGATCATGGCGTTGCCGGCCGTGTTGTCGCCGTAGAGATAGGTGTACCAGCCGATGATCGAGGCGTCGACGAACCGCTGCACCAGATCCTGTTTGTTGTCGACCAGATCGCGGCGGGTCTCGATCAACGTCGAGTACGGATTGAACCCGGCATCCGCGAGCAGGATCACGGTCGGCTTGAAGCCGGCCTGCTTCTCCACCGCGAACGGTTCGGATGTCACGTAGCCCTGCATCGCGCTTTTCTTGTCAGCAAGGAAGGGCTGGGCGTTGGACGTGTAAGGCTTGACCTTCCCGGCGCTGAATCCATACTCGGACTTGAGCCACTGGAAGTAGCTTGCGATGCCTTCCTTGGAAATGAACAGATCAAGCGGCTTCAGGTCCTCGATCGTTGCCACCTTCGATTCCGGGTGGGCGAGAAAAACCTGCGGGTCCTTCTGGAACATCGCCGCCACCGCCACGACCGGCACGTTATTGGCAACCGCATCGAACGACTGAAGGGTGTTCGCGGTCATGAAGAAGTCGAGTTTGCCGGCGATCAGCAGAACCCGGTTATTCACATTCGGACCGCCCGGAACGATGGTCACGTCGAGACCGAATTTTCTGTAGGTGCCGTCGGCCAGGGCTTGAAAGAAGCCGCCGTGCTCGCCCTGCGCCACCCAGTTGGTGCCAAAGGAGACTCTATCCAGCGCCGGTTCGGCAGCAGCGGATGAGGCGATGCCAAGCGCAAACCCTATTGCGGCGGTCAATCTTCGCAGCGAAACGGCAAGGCTCATCCTCCGGCTCCTCGATCGTTCTGGCCCATGAAGCGGGCATTATGGCTTTGATTTGAACGCGCCTTGGCGCGAAATGGTGTCCATGCCGCTTGAAACAACGCTATAACCTGCATTCCCGTTCAATGAAACGCCGCGCGAGATGATCCGGACGCCCCCCTTCGACTGGCTGGCCATCGATTGGCCCGGCGTTGCACCCGAGACCGCTGCAAACTGGATCGCGGTGCTGCCGCTGGCGGCCACCGAGCAGCACGGGCCGCACCTGCCGCTCACCACCGACGTGCTGATCGCGGAGGCTTACCTCGCCCAGGTCCGCGAATGGCTGCCGCAGGAGATCCCGGCGACCTTCCTGCCGGTGCAGCCGATCGGCATTTCCACGGAGCACATGGATTTTCCGGGCACCCGGACGCTGTCCAACGAGGCGGCGCTCAAGGCCTGGACCGCGCTCGGCGAGGAGGTCGCGCGGCGCGGAATCAGAAAGATCGTCATGGTATCCAGCCACGGCGGCAACAGCGCCGCGATGACGATGGTGGCGCAGGACTTGCGAGCGCGGCATCGGATGCTCGCGGTCACCACCGCATGGGCGCGCTTCGGCGTGCCCGACGGCCTGTTCGATGCGCAGGAGCTGCGCCACGGCGTTCACGGCGGCGCCGTCGAAACGTCGATCATGCTGGCCCGCTACCCGGACCAGGTCCGCAGCGACCGCATCGCCGATTTCAGCCCCGCGAGCATTGCGATCGAGAAAACCTATCGCTGGCTCGGCACGCAACGGCCCGCGCCTTTCGCATGGCAGGCTCAGGACCTTCACCCCAGCGGCGCCGTCGGCGACGCAACGCAGGCCTGCGTGGAGAAAGGCGAGCGGCTGCTCGCGCACGGCGCCCGCGCGTTCTGCGAGTTGCTGGCGGACATGACAAGGTTCGACCCGGCGGTGCTGACAGACGGTCCGGGCGGTCGCACTTGAGCATGATCAAAATAATCGGTCACAGATGCGCCGGCGTTCTTCCGTTTCCTGCGTTGCCGCGCAGACGTCCTGTCGCACCTCTGTCATAGCCGAATGGGATTTCTGGGCGGATGGCGTTGCCTCTGGATCACTTAACGACTGGCGCAGATCAGGTGTCCCGCCAGGGAAGCGAGGGCCGCGCCAGGCGAACCCTTGGGGATATGCGCCAGCCTGACTGGAGCGCCCCGTGACCGGGATTCCGCCAAAAAGGTCCGAGCAAATCCAGACGGCGCAAGCGTTGAAGCGGGTGACATGCGCCCTCGCCGGCCTTGCGGCAAGCCTGCTGGCACAGAACGGGTTCGCGCAGGCGGCGGACTTTCCCGTGATCAGGAAAGCGCGTCCCCTGACCGCCATCGACTGGTCGGGCTTCTATGTCGGCGGCCACGCCGGATTTGGTTGCGGCCGATCGGCCGCGACACTCTTCGATCCCGCACCGGCCTCCGGCCGCCATGTTTTCGGGGGACTGATCGGCGGCATTCAGGCGGGCTACAATGTCCGGCTTCCGTCGGGGCTCCTGCTCGGCGCCGAAGCCGACGTCTCGTTCCCAAACGCTATCGAGTCCAATTCGTTCATCTCAAAGCTCGCGACAGCGCGCTCCGGCATCACGCACCAATGGGATTTCATCGGAACGGCGCGCGCGCGGTTCGGCTATGCCACGGGGCCCTGGCTTGCCTACGCCACCGGCGGCCTCGCCTTCACCGGCGACCGCTATCTGAACGATCTTCCCTCGGGCGATCAGGAGAAGAAGCTGGATGCCCGCTTCGGCTGGGTCGCCGGCGCGGGGATTGAATACGCCTTCGCGCCGTACTGGAGCGCACGGCTTGAATATCTCCACTATCAATTCGAAGGAGCGAGCGTTCAGTTTCCGTCGGCTGCGCAATACGCCGCGACCATGAATTTTCAATCGATCCGCGTCGGCCTCAACCGCAGGCTCGGCGGATCAGTGATCGGCACGGGCCCCACGGCGGAGCCGCCAGCCGGCCTGGAATCCGACCGCTGGGAGGTTCACGGCCAGACCGTCTATCTGGGACAGGGGTATCCGTCCTTCCGCGCGCCCTACAGCGGCCCCAACAGCCTGAGCCCGGCCGCACAGTATCAGGCGACGTGGAGCAACGCGCTGTTTCTGAACGCACGGGTCTGGGACGGCGGTGAAGTCTACTACAATCCCGAACTGCTTCAGGGTTTCGGCCTCAGCGACACCGTCGGCGTCGCGGGCTTTCCGAGCGGCGAGGCGCAAAAATCCAACTTCCCCTATCCGCGCTACAACACCTCGCGGCTGTTCGTGCGCCAGACCTTCGGCTTCGGCGGCGAGCAGGAAGATCTGGCAAGCGATCCGGGGCAGATCGCAGGCAAAGCCGATATCTCGCGACTGACATTGCAAGCCGGCAAGATGGCGGTCATCGACCTGTTCGACGGCAACGTTTATGCCAAGGACACCCGCACGGATTTCATGAACTGGTCACTGTGGGCGCCGGGCGCCTTCGACTATGCCGCAGACAGGCTCGGGCTGACCTACGGCATGACCGCCGAACTCAATCAGAAACAATGGGCGCTGCGCGGCGGCTATTTCCTGATGAATTCGCAATCAAACGCCGACAGTTTCGACACCCAGTTGTTTCGGCGCGGCGAGTATGTGCTGGAACTGGAGACACGCTTCTCTCTGTTCGGCCAGCCCGGCAGGCTCCGCTCTCTCGGCTGGCTCAACAGCGCCTTTATGGGCAGCTATCGTGAAGCGCTGAACGATCCCGCCAATCTCGACATCTCGCGGACCCGCATGGGCCGGATCAAATACGGCTACGCCTTCAACGTCGAGCAGGCCGTCACCGACGACATCGGGCTGTTCGGCCGCTGGAGTTGGAATGACGGCAGGACCGAAATCATGGCGTTCACCGACATCGACGCCAGCCTCTCGCTCGGAACCTCGATCAAGGGAACACGCTGGGGCCGGCCGGAGGATACGATCGGCCTCGGCGGCGCGATCAACGCGCTGTCACGCGATCATCGCGACTTCATCGCCGCCGGCGGCCTCAGCGTTCTGATCGGCGACGGCCGGCTCAACTATCGCCGCGAGCGCATACTGGAGACGTACTATGCCTTTGCGCTGAACCGGTGGGTCACCCTGACGGCGGACTATCAGTTCATCACGAACCCTGGCTATAACGCCGATCGTGGTCCCGTGCATGTATTCTCCGGACGGCTGCGCGGGGAGTTCTAACAACAGGGGCCGATCCGCCGTCAGGACATGGGGGTTACTTGTGGAGGTCGAGGAACGCAAGACTCCGACGCGGGTTAAGCATACGCGATCATGCAGAGTCTCCATCTCGTTCCGCTCCCCGGCTGACTGTGATGACGAGTATTGAGGCGGACTGATTCCACGAATTCATAACGCTGATGACGTCATGGATATCGAGTTTCTGAAGCAACAGGCCGAACGCTGCCGCCGACTCGCAAAGGGAACCGATCCGTTCACCGAAAAGCGCTTGCTCAAGCTTGCCGAAGAGTACGAGGCGCGGGTCAAGGAACTTGAGAGACGCGGCCCATGACCGTCCTATCTATAACGTTTTCGAGCGAAGCATGTCCTCGGGCTTGACCCGAGGATGGACACCGGTTCGCGTGACGAAAACGCTATAGAGTCTGTTTCAACTAAGTTGAATCGGACTCGTCGCTTATTTTTAAGCATGATCTCATCCGAAGACCGGTTTCCACTTTGCGCTGACGCGGCCCTTCGGGTCGGGATCATGCTCTAACGGGACAGCACCATCGATACCTGGACGTGGCCTTGCGTCCGCAGCACCTCAACCGACACGTCCTCATCATGCCGGCGCAGACGCAGATCAACGGTGGATTCGCCAAGATGCAGCCGCCGCAGGATCATCTCGTTGAGAAATGCCGGGAGCCGCGGATTGCGCAGCCGGATCTCGCTCCTTGCGGGGTCGAATTCCAGACCCAGCGCCGCCTCCAGCAGCGTGAACGGCGTTGCGCTCGCCCATGCCTGCGGCAGACAGGCGACGGGATAGAGCGTCGGCCCACGCCGCGGTTCACGCCGGAAGCCGCAGAACAGTTCCGGCAGCCGCCGCAGATCCATATAGGAAGCGGCATCGAACAGCCCCTTGAAAACCTGCTCCACCGAGTGCTTGAGGCCATACCGCCCGAGTCCGAGCGCGATCAGCGCGTTGTCGTGCGGCCAGATCGAGCCGTTGTGATAGGACATCGGATTGTAGCGCGCTTCCCCAAGAGCAACGGTGCGGATTCCCCATCCGGTGAAGAACGCCGGCCGCATCAGATCGGCGGCGACCAGGCGCGCCCGATCTTCACGGACCATGCCGGTGAACAGCAATTGTCCGGCGTTCGACGTCCGCACTTCGCAGGGGCGTTTTCTCCCGTCCAGCGCCAGCGCGTAGGTTCCCATATCCGGCAACCAGAATGACTCCTCGAACCGGCATGCCAGACGCTCCGCGGCGCGATCCAGTTCACCGGCCCGATCGGTCAGGCCGAGCGCGCGCGCGCACCGCGCCGCCGCCCGCTTGGCGGCGAAGACATAACCTTGCACCTCCGCGAGCGCGATATTGCCCTCGGCAAGCGTGCCATCGGCATGGAAGATCGCGTCGAATGAGTCTTTCCAGCCTTGATTGGCGAGTCCCTGCTCGGATGCGCGCCGATATTCGACAAAGCCGTCACCATCGGGATCGCCGGGGCCATCGATCCAGCCGAGCGCAGCCTCGATCGCCGGCCATAGCTCCTTCAGGATCGACTCGTCGCCCGTACGTTCGACGTAGAGCCCCGCGAGCAGCACGAACAGCGGCGTGGAATCGACGCTGCCGTAGTATCGTTCGAAAGGTACTTCGCGTAGCGCCGCCATTTCACCGCCGCGCATTTCGTGAAGGATTTTTCCCGGCTCGGCATCCGAGAGAGGGTCGACGATTTTCGCCTGAAAGGCCGCAAGCCTCCGGAGAACGCCGCGTGCAATGCCAGGATCGATCCACAACATCTGCAAGGCCGTGATGAGGCCGTCGCGCCCGAACGTGGTCGAGTACCAGGGGATCCCGGCATAGGGATAGCGGCCCTGCGGCGTCTGCGTCATCAAGATATTCAGATCGGCCATCGACTGGCACAACACCTCGTTGAAGACGTCGTTCGAGGTTTCGATACTCGTCGTATGAGACCAGGCGCGCCGCATTTCACGTCGATGCGCCAGCAAGCCGCGATAGAACGCAACCGGCCTCTCCGTCTCCGGCTTGTTGCAGGACACGGTGAGAAAGATTTCGGTGGTCTGCTGCGGGGGAAGATCGATCTGATAAACCGCGCTGTTGACCGTCAGCCGCGTCGGCCGTGGCGCGAAATGCAGGCGCGAGGTCCGAACGATATCATCGACGCCGGTGTAGGACAGAACGACGGTGGCGGGATCGGCCAATTCGCTGGCGCCTGTCCCGCGCCGCTCGCGGCGCTCGCCCCGAACCTCGAACAGGTCGGCGAAGTCGTTGTCGAATCGAAGGGAGAGGGCGACGCTTGCGCTCTGCTCGCCGTGATTCTGCAGGCCGATCCTCTGATACGCCGTTCCCCGCCAGAGAAAGGTCGTGCGCACGATATGGATCGTATCCTTATGAAATACGATCCGGTCGCCGTCATAGATATCGGGATTGGTGAGATCGACCGTGAGGCCGGAATTGTCGTTGCGCAGGTTGGAGCCGAGCAGAAGCGGCTGCATGTCGTTGAGAAGCAACTCCAGCCGGGCAAGATATCGCGTGTCGGAATTGAACAGCCCGTCCGGCCCTCCCGCGGAAGCGCCGATATCACCATGGCTGTCCAGCACCACGAAGGTGTCATCGTGCTTCAGCGTGCGACGCGGGCGCGCCGACGGTCCGGTCATCGGAATATAGAAAGGCGATTCCGAAAGAACCTCAGACGGCGTGCTCGTCATCTGAGCCGCACGTTTTGCTGCCATCATCTGCCCCCTGCTGAATTCCTGATCATGCGGCTCCGTCCAGCGACCGACGCCTGACGGAGATCAGGGTTCAAGCCGCGTGAACAGCGAGGCGGCTCATCTCCTTGGCGACGAGGTTTCGATAGTGTCCGTCTTTGCGCATCAGACAAGCGGGCTGGCCGTCTTCGATGATCTTGCCGTTCTTGAGCACGACCACGCGATCGAAATTGCGCAAGGTCGAAAGCCGGTGCGCGATGGCGATCACCGTGCGGCCTCGCATCAAGCTGCCGAGCGCCTCGCGGACTGCCTCCTCGGATTCACTGTCCAACGCTGCGGTCGCCTCGTCAAGCAGCAAGATCGGCGTATCCTTGAGGAAAGCGCGCGCGATGGCGATGCGCTGGCGCTGACCTCCGGA
>JAANMW010002978.1_pt1 | contig 14057 bp, 12 predicted proteins | sample 7279671 | NCBI WGS metagenome assembly JAANMW01 (sample SAMN14094541, study PRJNA606508) | bioreactor metagenome | isolation source: A lab-scale SPAN reactor treating ammonium-rich wastewater day 247 | place: Ireland: Galway | collected 2017-09-19
GTTCATGTCGGCGATGCCGCCCTGGTACATCAGGTCGACGATCAGCTTCAGTTCGTGCAGGCACTCGAAGTAGGCCATCTCGGCCGGGTAGCCGGCCTCCACCAGGGTCTCGAAACCGGCCTTCACCAGCTCCACGCAACCGCCGCAGAGTACGGCCTGCTCGCCGAAGAGGTCGGTCTCGCATTCGTCCTTGAAGGTGGTGCCGATGATGCCGGTGCGCCCACCGCCGATGGCCGAGGCGTAGGACAGCGCGGTCGCCAGCGCCTTGCCCGAGGGGTCGCGGGCGACGGCCACGAGGTCCGGGATGCCGCGGCCCGCCTGGTACTCGGTGCGCACGGTATGGCCGGGCGCCTTGGGCGCAATCATGATGACGTCGAGATCGGCGCGGGGCCTGATGCTCTCGAAGTGGATGGCGAAGCCGTGGGCGAAGGCCAGCGTGGCGCCCTTGCGGATGTTGGGCTCGATCTCGTTGGCGTAGAGCTGCGCCTGGAATTCGTCGGGCGTCAGGATCATGACCAGGTCGGCGGCCTTCACCGCGGCCGGCACGTCGGCGACCTTGATGCCGTGGGCCTCGGCCTTCTTGCGGGAAGCCGAACCCGGCTTCAGCCCCACCGTCACATCCACGCCGGAGTCCTTGAGGTTGCAGGCATGGGCATGGCCCTGGGAGCCGTAGCCGATCACCGCGACCTTCTTGCCGCGGATGATGGAAAGATCGCAGTCCTTGTCGTAGTAGACCTTCATGTCGATTGCCTCCGGCGGACGCCCGCCCTGCTTGCCTGCACCATGCAGCCCGGCAGGCACTGTAGCGCCGCCCTGACGTTGCGTAAAACGATATATACGCAATGGTGCATGCCGATCTGTGCAACAATGAGCCATGAACACCAGACAATTGCCTCAGATCGTGCCCCTATTGGTGTCAGGTCGGGCTTTTCGGGCTTTTTCGGTCTGCGTCAGCGCAAATAAGCCCGAAAAGCCCGGCCTGACACCGTAATAGACACCGTAATAGACACCGTAGTAATGGATATTCGGCAACTGCGGCAGTTCGTGCATCTTGCGGGGGCCCTGCATTTCGGCAGGGCCAGTGCCATCAGCCATGTCAGTCCGTCGGCGCTGAGCCGCAGCATCCGCCAGCTGGAAGCCGAGGTGGGTGCCGTGCTGTTCAGCCGGGACAACCGCTCGGTGGCCCTCACCCGCCAGGGCGAGACCTTCCTGCGCTGGGCGCGCGAGGTGCTGGCGGGCTGGGACGAGGTGCGCCACACGCTGCTTGAGCAGGCGGGCACGCTGCAGGGCGAGGTGAGCCTCTACTGCTCGGTGACCGCCAGCTACAGCTTCCTCTTCGAGCTGCTGGGGCGGCTGCGGCGCGATCACCCGCGGATCGAGATCAAGCTGCACACCGGCGACCCGGAGGACGCCATCGCACGGGTGCTGGGTGGCCACGAGGACATCGCCATCGGTGCGCGCCCCGATGCGCTGCCCGCCGGCCTCGCCTTCAGGCCCATCACGCGCTCGCGGCTGGTGTTCATCGCCCCGGCCGGGGAGCCGCGCCGGCGCGAACTCGAGCGGCGCCGGCCGGATGCGGCGGCCTGGGGCAAGACGCCGATGATCCTCGCCGAGAGCGGCCTGTCGCGGCAGCGGGTGGAACGCTGGTTCCGCGAGCTCGGCGTCGCGCCCCGCATCTACGCGCAGGTCGCCGGCAACGAGGCCATCGTCAGCATGGTCAGCCTCGGCTTCGGCGTCGGCGTGGTGCCGCAGATCGTGCTCGACAACAGCCCGCTGGCCGCACAGGTGGTGGTGCTGGAGGCGCGACCGGCGCTCGCGCCCTACGAGGTCGGCCTGTTCACGCTGGAGAAGAAGCTGCGCAGTCCGCTGGTGGCGGCGTTCTGGCAGGCCTAGGAACCGCGCCAGCACCTGATCCGCTACACTGCGGGCGCCGATGAAGCGCCACGAATCCCTGTTGCTGATTGCCCGCGAGCACCACGAGAGCCTGGTGCTGGCGCGCCGCCTGGTGACCGGCACCGGCAGCGCGGGCAGCGGCTGGCCGGCCGCGCCGGCGGCGCAGGCGCAGGCCCTGGCGGCGTTCCATGAGCGCCACCTGCGCAGGCATTTCCTCGCCGAGGAGCAGGTGGTGTTTCCCGCGGCGCAGGACTGCGGTGCCGAGGCCGTGGCGATGGCGGAGCGCCTCGCGGCGGAGCACCGGCAGATGACCAGCCGGATCCGCGAGCTGGCCGCCGACGATGCAGTCGATGCCGCCGCGCTGGCGGCATTCGGCGAGCTGCTCAACGCCCATGTGCGCCTCGAGGACCGGCAGTTCTTCCCGCTGCTGGAGGCGGGCCTGCCGCCGGCCCGGCTGCTGCGCCTGCAGGCCGGGCTCGAGGCCCTGTATCGCTGATCCCGGCCCGGCCGGTGCAGCAGCGCCGGCCACCCGCATAGTGCAAGGCGCTCTCCCTGTAAAGATGTAATTGACGAATTGGTTAAGGCCGCGCGCTTCGTACAATAAGCGGCATTTCGTATGCATCTACTGGCACCGAGGGTGCCGCTTTCGCCAACACGACCATCCCGGGGATCCCTCCATGCAACCGACGCGCAAACTCTGGCAGTGCCTTGGCATTGTCTTCGTGCTCTCCTTCGCCGTGCTGGGCTGGACCGGCCGGCAGATCTACCTGCAGGCCCCACCCATCCCCGAGCGGGTGCTGGATGCCGACGGCGCCACGGTCTTCACCGGCGAAGAGGTGCAGCAGGGCCAGCGCATCTGGCTGGCCACCGGCGGCCAGCAGCTCGGCAGCGTCTGGGGCCATGGCAGCTACGTCGCCCCGGACTGGTCGGCGGACTGGCTGCACCGCGAGGCCCTGGCGCTGCGGGATCGCCTGGCCGAGCGACGCTTCCGCGCACCCTACGCCGGGCTGGACCTCGAGCAGCAGGGCGCCATCGATGCGGCGCTCAGGCAGGAGATGCGCCACAACGGCTACAGCAGCCACAGCGGAATCCTGACGGTTTCGACCGAGCGCGCCGCGGCCATCCGCGCGGTCGCCGGGCACTATGCCGACCTGTTCGGCAGCGCCGCCGGGCTCGACACGCTGCGCGAGCAGTACGCCATGACGGCCGATGCGGTGGCGGATTCCGCGGACCGTACCGCGCTCACCGCCTTCTTCTTCTGGTCGGCCTGGGCCACGGTGACCGACCGTCCCGGCGAAACGGGGCTCTCCTACACCAGCAACTGGCCACACGAGCCGCTGGTCGACAACACCCTGACCGCCGACAGCGTCATCTGGACCATCGCCAGCATCGTGCTGCTGATCGCCGGCATTGCCGCCATGCTCTGGTTCCATGGTTCCCGCGGCCACGCCGCGGACCCGGCGCCGCCGGCCGCCGATCCGCTGCTGGGCGCGGTACCCACGGCGTCGATGCGTGCCACGCGCAAGTACTTCTTCGTGGTCGTGGGCCTGCTGCTGGCGCAGATCGGCATGGGAGCGATCACCGCGCACTACGCCGTCGAGGGCCAGGCCTTCTTCGGCTTCGCGCTCGCCGAAGTGCTGCCCTACGTCGTCAGCCGCACGGTGCACACCCAGTACGGCATCTTCTGGATCGCCACCGCCTGGCTGGCCACCGGCCTCTACATCGCTCCCCTGCTCTCCGGCCACGAGCCGAAATGGCAGAAGGCCGGCGTCGACCTGCTGTTCTGGGCGCTGATCCTCATCGTCGTCGGCTCCACCGCCACCGGCTGGCTCGGCACGCTGCAGGGCCGGGGCGCGGATTTCGCCTTCTGGATCGGCAACCAGGGCCTGGAATTCACCAGCATGGGGCGCATCTGGCAGGTGCTGCTGTTCGTCGGCCTCGCCTTCTGGCTGCTGCTGATGGGCCGGGCGCTGTGGCCGGCACTGCGCCAGCCGGGCGAGACCCGCGGCCTGATCGCCATGGTGTTCCTCTCCGCCCTCTGCATCGGCGGTTTCTACACGACCTCCCTGGTCTGGGGCCCGACCACGCACTACTCGATGATCGAGTACTGGCGCTGGTGGCTGGTGCACCTGTGGGTCGAGGGCTTCTTCGAGGTATTCGCCACCGCGGTCATCGCCCTGATCTTCACCCGCCTCGGGCTCATCCGCGCCGCCACCGCCAACTCGGCCATCGTGCTGGAAACCGTGGTGTTCCTCTTCGGCGGCATCCTCGGCACCCTGCACCACCTGTACTTCACCGGCACGCCGACCTCGGTGATCGCGCTCGGCGCGGTGTTCTCGGCGCTGGAGGTGGTGCCGCTGGCGCTGGTCGGGCTGGAGGGCTACCAGACCTACCGGCGCAGCCGCGCGGCACCCTGGATGGCCGCCTACCGCTGGCCGATCCTGTGCTTCGTCGCCGTGGGCTTCTGGAACATCGTCGGCGCCGGCCTGCTCGGTTTCTCGGTCAACCCGCCGGCCTCGCTGTACTACGTGCAGGGCCTGAACCTGACCGCGGCCCATGGCCATGCCGCCCTGTTCGGCGTCTACGGCATGCTCGGCATCGGCCTGATGCTGTTCTGCCTGCGCGGCCTGTACCCGCGCGGGCTGCACCCGGACCGCCTGCTCGGGCCGGCCTGGTGGAGCCTGAACATCGGCCTGGCGATGATGGTGTTCCTGTCGCTGCTGCCGGCCGGCATCTACCAGGCCGCCGCCAGCATCAGCGAGGGCCTGTGGTACGCCCGTTCCCCGGAGGTCATCCACTCGCCGTTCATGGAGGCGATGGTCTGGCTGCGGGTGCCCGGAGACATCGTGTTTGCCGCGGGGGGCTTGTTCCTCGGGGCATACACCGTGAAACTGCTGTGGAAGCGCAGGCGCGCCCGTGCCGCCCTGCGCGCCGGGCTGGCCGAGCCAGCCTGAGGTACCCGCAACGGCTGCGGGCAGGCGCAGGCCTGTCCGCAGCCGTTGCCGTTCTGGCCCGGGAACCAGCGGACAGCCAAGCGATGCGCCTGACGACCTTCACCGATTACAGCCTGCGGGTGCTGATCTACCTGGCGCTCGAGCCGGACCGGCGCGCGACGATCGCCGAGATCGCCTCGGCGTTCGACGTCTCCGAGAACCACCTGATGAAGATCGTGCACTTCCTGGGCAAGAACGGCCTGCTCGCCAACGTGCGCGGCCGCGGTGGCGGCCTGCAGCTGGCGCGGCCACCGGCGAAGATCAACGTCGGGGAAGTGGTGCGGCTCACCGAGGCCGGCTCGATACCGGCGGAGTGTTTCGACCACGACAGCAACACCTGCGTCATCGCCCCGGTGTGCCAGCTGCGCAAGGCGCTGGCGGAGGCGGTGGAGGCATTCGAGGCGGTGCTCGACGGCTACAGCCTCGCGGACCTGGTCGAGAAGCGCCGGCCGCTGGCGCAGATCCTCTCGGTGCCGCTGCCCGATCCGCGGCGCCCGCGCCGCGCCCGCTGAGGACGCGAGGCGGCCGCCGCCGGGCCGGTCGTCAGCCGCAGGAACCGCCCGAGCAGCAGCTGCCGCCCGTCGTCGCGGCCGCAGGCGCCGCGGCGCCCGCCAGCTTGCCGATGCGCACCCGCCAGAGGGCCGGGCCCGACTCGAGGTAGTCCCAGGTGAACTGGCCGCCATTCAACGCCTGGAACTGGTAATGCAACGGGCGCGGATCGTGGTCGTTGACCAGCTGCAGGGCCTCTCCCGGGCGCAGCTCGTTGAACCGCCCGAAGATCAGCGGGTGGCGCTGGTACGGCGGGATTTCCCGCACATCGATGGTCACGGCAAAGTTCTCGGCCATGGTGTCTCCCGGTCTGCCCGGCAGGGCCCAGGGCCGCACCGGTTCCATTGGTTGAAGGGTTTGCGACGCTATCAATGCCGCCGGCCGCTGGCAACGCCGCGGCATTGCGGAATGTAGCTATAGGCACCTGCCTGGCGGCGGATCTCAGCCCTTGCGCTGCGGGTCGGTGCCCTTGTCACCATGGCCACCAGGGCCGCGCGCCGCCATCTTGCTGCGGAAGACGATGGTGCAGACATACACGCCGGCCAGCTGGCCCCCACCGCCGGCCACCAGCACCTGGTTGTTGGCGGTGATGGCATGCGGGCCGAACATGCCGCCGGCGATGCCACCCAGCCCGGCCGCCAGCAGCAGGAAGCCGGTGAAGTGGAAGAACTGCAGCGGCTCGCGGAATTGCAGCGGGTTGAGCGACCAGTCCGGGTACTGCCAGGTGGCGGCCGACCAGGGATTGGCACGCTGCAGCCCGATGACCAGCAGCATCACCGGAATGCTGGCCACGAACATCCCCAGCAGCAGGATCCAGGGAATCTGCTCGCTGACCAGCGCCGCCTGGGCGCCCATGACGCCGCCGATGAAGGCGATGGCCACCAGGGACACCCGGAAGAACGTCCAGTTGGTCGCGGATGCCTTGTCCTTTGCCACCGATCCATATCCTCGTCGGCTCACCCGGAGGTGATTCTAGCAGCCGCTGGCGCCGGCTCAGGCGGACCGGCTTATGTGATTCCACGGACTGGCAGGCCGCAGCGCTTGATCTACAATCCCGAGTTGCGCCCGGACCAGCCCGGCCGCCCCACCCACGCGAGGCAGAATGATGAACAGGATCGAGCAGCAGACCCGCAAGATGGCCAGCCAGCAGGGCTTCATCGCCGCGCTGGACCAGAGCGGCGGCAGCACCCCCAAGGCACTGGCCCTCTACGGCATCAAGGGCGATGCCTGGTCGAACGACGAGCAGATGTTCGCGCTGGTCCACCAGATGCGCACGCGGATCATCACCACCCCGGCCTTCAACGGCGACCGCATCCTCGCCGCGATCCTCTTCGAGAACACCATGGACCGGGACATCCACGGCCAGTCGACCGCCGACTACCTGTGGAACACCAAGCGCGTGGTGCCGATCCTCAAGGTCGACAAGGGCCTGGCCGACGAGGCCGACGGCGTGCAGCTGATGAAGCCCATGCCGGCGCTCGGCGCCTTGCTGGAGAAGGCCGTGTCCAGGCGGATCTTCGGCACCAAGATGCGCTCGGTCATCAAGCAGGCCAACGCGGCCGGCATCGGCAGGATCGTCGCCCAGCAGTTCGAGGTCGGCAGGCAGATCCTCGCCGCCGGCCTGGTGCCGATCATCGAGCCCGAGGTGGACATCAAGTGCCCGGACAAGGCCGGGGCCGAGGCCATGCTGAAGGCGGCCATGATGAAGGAGCTCGATGCCCTGCCGGCCGGCAAGCGCGTCATGCTCAAGCTCACGCTTCCCGAGCAGGACAACCTCTACGCCGACTGCATCGCGCACCGCGGCGTGCTGCGGGTGGTGGCGCTCTCCGGCGGCTACAGCCGCGAGGAATCCAACCGGCGGCTGGCCAGGCAGCACGGCATGATCGCCAGCTTCTCGCGTGCGCTGGTCGAGGGATTGACCGCGCAGCAGACCGACGCCCAGTTCGACGAGGCCATGGACGCCTCGATCCAGAGCACCTTCGAGGCGTCGCGCACCTGAAAGGCGGCGCCACCGGGCCCGGCTGCCGGGTCCGGTGGCGCCCCGGTCCTCAGCCCTTGTCGGCCTTCGGCGTCTCCGGGCCGCTCGCCGGCAGTTCCGGCCTGGCGACGTACTGCGCCGGGATCTCGCCCTTGAGGCTGCCGAGGAAGGCGCGGATCTCGCCGACCTGCGCATCCGTCAGGCTCCTGCCCAGCTGGTGCTCGCCCATGAGGCGGATGGCCTCGTCGAGCGTCACCACCTTGCCATCGTGGAAGTACGGCGCAGTCTCGGTGATGTTGCGCAGCGAGGGCACCTTGAACATGAACTTGTCGGCCTCGTTCTTCGTCACCTCCTCGCGCCCGAGGTCGGATGTGGCGAAGGGCTTCACCAGGCCGAGCTTCTGGTACATCCCGCCGCCGATGCCCACGCCGTTGTGGCAGGTGGTGCAGCCGACATCCATGAAGGTCGCCAGGCCGGTGCGCTGCTCCGCGGTCAGCGCCGCGCTGTCGCCCTCCAGGTAGCGATCGAACGGCGAGGGCGTGACCAGGCGGCGCTCGAAGGCACCGATCGCGGCGGCCGCGTTGTCGTAGGTGATGGGATCGGCCTCGCCGGGGAAGGCGGCGGCGAAGGCGGACGCATAGCCCGGGATGGACTTCAGCACCTTCACCACGGCGGCGCCATCCGGCATCGCCATTTCCACCGGGTTCAGCACCGGGCCCTTGGCCTGCTCCTCGACATCGGCCGCCCGGCCGTCCCAGAACTGGGCGATGTGCAGCGCCGCGTTGTAGGTGGTCGGTGAATTGCGCGAACCGCGCTGGGCCTTGAAGCCCGGGCTGGTCGCCTCGCTGTCCACGCCGTAGCGGGCGAGGTCATGGCAGGAATTGCAGGACAGCTCCTGGTTCCTCGACAGGCGCGTGTCGAAGTACAGCATGCGGCCGAGGCTGACCTTGGCCTCGGTGAGGGGATTGCGCTCGCTGGTCATCTCCGCGGGCAGCGGCCTGAAGAGCGCGGCGGCCCGGGTCTGCAGCTCGTCGCTGGCCGGGGCGGGAGCAGCCGCCTGGCTGTCCGGGCTGGCGGCGGGGGGTGTTGCGGCCGGCTTGCCGCAGCCGGCAAGGGCCAGCGCGGCCAGCGCGGCGGTGAGCATTCGCTTGGACATCGGTGACTCCGTGGATGGTTGGTCGATGAACTTCAGATCAGGCCGAGCGCCAGCATGGCTTTGGCGACGCGGATGAACCCGGTGATGTTGGCGCCCACCACGTAGTTGCCCGGGGCGCCGAACTCCTCGGCGGTTTCCCAGGTGGCCTGGTGGATGCCGGTCATGATGCTGTCGAGCTTGCGTTCGGTGAACTCGAAGGTCCATGAATCGCGGCTGGCGTTCTGCTGCATCTCCAGCGCCGAGGTGGCCACGCCGCCGGCGTTGGCGGCCTTGCCCGGCCCGTAGGCGATGCCGGCATCGAGGAACACGCGGATGCCATCCGGCGTGGTCGGCATGTTGGCGCCCTCGCCCACGGCGATGCAGCCGTTGCGCACCAGCTTGCGGGCATCCTTGCCGTTGATCTCGTTCTGCGTGGCCGAGGGCATGGCCACCTGGCAGGGCACATCCCAGATGTTGCCACCCTCGAGGTAGCGCGCGTCCTTGTGATGACTGGCGTAGTCGGCGATGCGCCGGCGCTCGACTTCCTTGAGCTGCTTGACGAGGTCCAGGTCGATGCCCTTCTCGTGCACGATCACGCCCTGGGAATCCGAGCAGGCGATGACCCTGGCGCCCATCTCGGTCAGCTTCTCGATGGTGTAGATCGCCACGTTCCCGGCGCCCGAGACCACGCAGACCTTGCCTTCCAGCGAGTCCTTGCGCACGCGCAGCATCTCGCGCACGAAGTACACCGCGCCGTAGCCGGTGGCCTCCTTGCGCACCAGGGAACCGCCCCAGCCGATGCCCTTGCCGGTCAGCACGCCGGATTCGTAGCGGTTGGTCAGCCGCTTGTACTGGCCGAAGAGGAAGCCGATCTCGCGGCCGCCCACGCCGATGTCGCCGGCCGGCACGTCGGTGTACTCGCCGAGGTGGCGGTGCAGTTCCGTCATGAAGCTCTGGCAGAAGCGCATGATCTCGGCATCCGAGCGGCCCTTGGGGTCGAAGTCCGCGCCGCCCTTGCCGCCGCCGATCGGCATGCCGGTCAGCGCGTTCTTGAACAGCTGCTCGAAGCCGAGGAACTTGATGATGCCGAGGTACACCGAGGGGTGGAAGCGCAGCCCACCCTTGTAGGGACCCAGCGCGCTGTTGAACTCGACGCGGAAGCCGCGGTTGATCTGCACCTCGCCGCGGTCGTCCTGCCAGGGCACGCGGAAGATGATCTGCCGCTCCGGCTCGCAGATGCGCTCGATGATCTTGTGGTCGGAGAACTCCGGGTACTTGACCAGCACGGGGCCCAGCGACTCGAGGACCTCCTTCACCGCCTGGTGGAACTCGCCCTCGCCGGGGTTGCGGGCCTTGACCTGCTGGAAGATGGTTTCGATTGCCTCGGGTAACGCACTCATCGTCGGAATCCTTGTCCAGTCTGATTGCACATCGCGGCGGGGCTAATCCTTCAGGGCCCCGAGCACTTCCTCAAGCATCTTCTTCGCGTCACCGAAGAGCATGCGGTTGTTCTCTTTATAGAAGAGCGGGTTGTCGACACCCGCGTAGCCGGAGGCCATGGAGCGCTTCATGACGATGGAGGTCCTGGCCTTCCACACCTGCAGCACCGGCATGCCGGCGATGGGGCTCGCGGGGTCGTCCTCGGCACCCGGATTGACGATGTCGTTGGCGCCGATGACCATGGCGACGTCGGTGTCCGGGAAGTCCTCGTTGATCTCGTCCATGTCCAGCACGATGTCGTAGGGCACCTTGGCCTCGGCCAGCAGCACGTTCATGTGGCCCGGCATGCGCCCGGCCACCGGGTGGATGGCGAAGCGCACCTGCACGCCGCGCTCGCGCAGCAGGCGGGTGATCTCGTAGACGGTGTGCTGCGCCTGGGCCACCGCCATGCCATAGCCAGGGACGATGATGACGCTCTGCGCCGCGCGCAGCAGCTCGGCGGTTTCCAGCGCGGAGATCGGCGTCACCTCGCCGGCCGGCTGGCTGCCGGCGGCCGCGGGGGCCGCGCCCTCGCCGGCGCCGAAGCCGCCGGCGATGACGCTGATGAAATTGCGGTTCATCGCCCGGCACATGATGTAGGAGAGGATCGCGCCCGAGGAACCCACCAGCGCGCCGGTGACGATCAGCAAGTCGTTGGCGAGCATGAAGCCGGTGGCCGCCGCCGCCCAGCCGGAGTAGCTGTTGAGCATGGAGACCACCACCGGCATGTCGGCGCCGCCGATGGCCATCACCATGTGCACGCCGAACAGCAGCGCCAGCACCGTCATCACGGTGAGCGGCATCATGCCGGCGGCGACATCCGGCGCCTGCAGGAAGGCGTAGCCGAACCAGATGACGACCAGCAGCGCCAGCAGGTTCAGCCAGTGGCGCGCCGGCAGCAGCAGCGGCCGGCCGCCGATCTTCCCGGACAGCTTGCCGAAGGCGATCACCGACCCGGAGAAGGTGACGGCGCCGATGAGGATGCCGATGTAGACCTCCATCTCGTGGATCGCCTTCTCGGCGCCAGCAAGTTCCACGGTGGGATCGATGTAGCTGGCGAAGCCGACCAGGCAGGCGGCCAGGCCGACCAGGCTGTGCATGAGGGCCACCAGCTCCGGCATCTGCGTCATCTGCACCACGCGGGCGGCGTACAGGCCGATGCTGCCGCCGACGAGCATGGCGGCGATGATCCACGGGAAACCCGCGGCGGTAACTCGCGGCCCGAACACCGTGGCCAGCACCGCCAGCACCATGCCGATGGTGCCGAGCAGGTTGCCGCGGCGGGCGGTCTCGGGATTGGCGAGGCCGCCGAGACTGAGGATGAAGAGGATGGCTGCGCCGATATAGACGACAGCGACGAGGCTGGATGACATGCGCGCGACCCCTTACTTGCGGAACATCGCCAGCATGCGCCGCGTCACCGCGAAGCCGCCGAACATGTTGATGGCCGTGAGCGCCAGCGCGACCACCGCCAGGCCGAGGATCAGGCCCGATGGCCGCCCCTGCGGCGGCGCCACCTGGATCAGCGCGCCCACGGCGATGATGCTGGAGATGGCGTTGGTGACGCTCATCAGCGGCGTGTGCAGGGCCGGCGTGACGTTCCAGATCACCATGTAGCCGATGAAGCAGGCCAGCACGAACACGGTGAAGTGGGCGAGGAAGGAAGCGGGCGCGAACAGGCCGATGAGGGCGAACAGCACGGCGCCGATGCCGAAGACGGTGGCCAGCGCCCCGGCCGACATGGGCTCGCCCGGGCCATGCGCGGACTTCTTCGCGGCCACCGGCGCCGCGACGGGCTTCGCCGCCGGCGCGGCCACGGGCTTCGGCGGTGGTGACGGCCAGGTCACCGCGCCATCCCTGATCACCGTGGTACCGCGCAGCACCTCGTCGTCGAAATTGACGTCGATCTGGCCATCCTTCGTCTTGCACAGCTCCTCGGCGAGCCGCAACAGATTGTTGGCGTAGAGCGTGGAGGCCTGGCGGGCAAGGCGGCTCGGCAGGTCGGTATAGCCGATGATGGTGACGCCGTGCTCCACGACGACCTCGCCCGGCCGGGTGAGCTCGCAGTTGCCACCCTGCTCGGCGGCGAGGTCGACGATGACGCTGCCCGGGTGCATGGACCGGACCATCTCCGCGGTAATCAGCCTCGGCGCCGGCTTGCCCGGGATCAGCGCCGTGGTGATGATGATGTCCACCTCCGCGGCCTGCTTCGCGAAGACCGCGAGCTGTGCCTTCTGGTAGCCCTCGCTCATCACCCTGGCGTAGCCGCCGACGCCGCTGCCTTCCTCCTGGTAGTCCACGGGGACGAATTCCGCGCCCATGGACTTCACCTGGTCGGCGACCTCGGGGCGCGTGTCGTTGGCGCGCACCACGGCGCCGAGGCCCACGGCCGTGCCGAGCGCGGCGAGGCCGGCGACGCCGGCGCCGATCACGAACACCCTGGCCGGCGGCACCTTGCCGGCGGCGGTGATCTGCCCGGTGAAGAAGCGCCCGAAGTGCTGCGCCGCTTCGATCACCGCGCGATAGCCGGCGATGTTCGCCATGGACGACAGCGCATCGAGCTTCTGCGCGCGCGAGATGCGCGGCACGCAGTCCATGGCCAGCACCGTCAGCCGGCGTGATGCCAGCTGCTGCATGAGCTCCGGGTTCTGCGCCGGCCAGATGAAGCTCACCAGCGTGGTGCCCGGCTGCATCAGCGCGACTTCCGCGCTGTCCGGCGCACGCACCTTGAAGATGAGCCCCGCGCTGGCCCAGACCTCGGCCGCCGTGGCGGCGACCCGGGCACCGGCCGCGCGATAGGCCTCGTCGCTGAAGGATGCCGCCTCGCCCGCACCGCTCTCGACGGTGACCGCGAAGCCCAGCTTCACCAGCTTGCCGACGACCTCCGGAACCGTGGCGACACGCTTCTCACCCGCGAAGTTCTCGCGCGGAACCCCAATCATCAGCGGCATGGCAACCTCGGCAAGGGCAGGGACGGACCCGTACCGCCAATCGCCCTGTGACGGGCGGAACGGGGCCGCCATGATACGCAGGTTACCGGCGAATTCGAAGCGAAATCAGCATGATGTAGCGGCCCGCCGGCAGCAGCCAAGCCGCTGGCTGGTCAATATCCTCCAGCCTGGCGCCATGCAGTTTTCCCGGCGACCCGCCGTCCCGGCAGCCGGATCCACCCGGATCCCGCTCGCCCGCTAAAGGATCCGCGCTGCGGGCCGATAACCCTTCCAGGTGTTTCCTGCCACGCATCGTGGGCCGGTGTGCAACTTACCTGCCCCCAGGTGGGAATTGTCATGATCTTGCGGCTGTTCATGGCGAGTGCCATGGCCGCAGCGAGCAACGGTGCGGTCTGGCGATGCCACTGAGATTCCACCTGGCGGCAAATTCCTCGGCGAACAGAGTGCAGCGCTGGTTGTGGCCGACCGTGGGTCGCAAGGCCATTTTCCTCGCCACGCTCGCGACCGCCCTCGCCGCCACCGTTACCGCCGTCTCGGTGTGGCAGGTCCTGTCACGCGATCTGATTGCACGCGAAGACGAGCGGCTGGCCATTGCCGCCTTCGCGGCCGGTCGCCGGTTCGATACGTTCACCCGGTCCATACGCCAGGACGCCACATTGCTGGCTGCCGTTCCCGCCATCCGGGCTTTCAACTCGTCCGGCCACGATGCCGGGCCTGCCCTCGCCGGCCGAACCGGCATCGTCGACATCCTCAAGGCGATGCTGGACGCGAAGCAGAGCTACCAGCAGATCAGCTTCTTCGGTGCCGATGCGGAGGGACGCGAACTGCTGCGGGTCCGCCGCGAATTCACTGGCGGCATGGAACGGCTGATCGTGACATCAGCAGCGGACCTCGGGTTCCAGCCTTACGATGTCGTCGGTCATCTGGCCCTCAAGCTCAAGCAAGGCGAGAACCTGCTGTCACCGGTCAACTTCAGCAGCGTGTTGATTTGCGCCTAAAACTGACCCACCTATAGCGGGTATTTGCATCCAATTTTGACCCACGTGTACACCCCCGTCCTGCTCTTTGGGGCAGGAGAT
>JAANMW010002980.1_pt1 | contig 14049 bp, 12 predicted proteins | sample 7279671 | NCBI WGS metagenome assembly JAANMW01 (sample SAMN14094541, study PRJNA606508) | bioreactor metagenome | isolation source: A lab-scale SPAN reactor treating ammonium-rich wastewater day 247 | place: Ireland: Galway | collected 2017-09-19
CGGAAATAGCGGTGGAAGGCCAACGCGGGGATCGCCACCACCATGCCGGTGGCGGTGCAGATCAGCGCCTTGCCGATGCCGCCGGCAAGCTGGCCGGCATCGCCCAGGCCGTGGTCGAGGATGCCGAGGAACATCTCGATCATGCCGACCACGGTGCCGAACAGGCCCAGCAGCGGGCCGGCGGCGGCAATGGTGCCCAGCGCGTTGAGGAACCGCTCCATGCGGTGGACAAGGTGGCGGCCCACGTCCTCCACGCGCTCGCGGACCACCTCGCGGCCGCGATGGCGCACGTCCAGTTCGGCCGCCAGCAGCGCACCCAGCGGCGCGGTGGCGCGCAGGGACTCGATATGGGCTGGTTCCAGCGGCTTGCCGCGCGCCACCCAGGCGCGCACTTCGTCGCCCAGGCCGGGCGGCAGCACGCGCTCGCGGCGCAGGCTCCAGAACCGTTCAACGATGATGGCCAGCGCCGCCACGGTCAGCAGCAGCAGCGGGATCATCGGCCAGCCTCCGGCCTTGACGAGTTCCAGCACGCATCATCCTTCCGGCCGTCATGGCCGCGAAAACTCCGGCGCGTAGCATAGCCCAGCCGTTTCCCCGCGCCTGCGCACTGCGTCCCACAGGCGCCGATGGAAGCTGCGCTGCTCGCGCAGGCGCAGGCCATCGCGGCCCAGCCAAACCCGGATCGCCCCGGAGCGCGCACTGTCCAGCACCTCCGCGCCGGCCTCGCACCAGCGCCGCACCACCGGCGGGCGCGGATGGCGGAAGCGGTTGTCGGCACCCGTCGACACGAGCGCCAGCTTCGCTCCCGTGGCCGCCACGAAACCGGGATCGGAAGAGCCGTCGCTACCGTGGTGCGGCACCAGGACGATGTCGCTGCGTAGCTGCGGTCGTGCTTCCGTCAGCAGTTTGCGCTCGACGTAGTGGCCGATGTCGCCGGCCAGCAGCGCATTGCCGTGGGCGCTCTCGATGCGCAGCACGCAGGCGGCCTCGTTGCCCAGGTACGGGAACTCCCTGCCCGGATGCAGGACGCGGAAGCGCACCCCATCCCATTGCCAGGCCTGGCCTGCCCGGCAATCACGATTGCCGGGCACCGGGCTGCCGCGGGGCGCCAGTACCAGCGGCATCGGGAAGGCCCGGGCCACCGCCTGCAGCCCGCCTGCATGGTCGTTGTCGCCGTGGCTGACCATGGCCAGGTCCAGGCGCCTCACGCCCAGTGCATGCAGCGCCGGGACCACCGCCCGCTCGCCGGCATCGAAGCCATCGGGGATCGCCGGCCCCATGTCGTACAGCAGGCTGTGGCGGGCGGTGCGCACCAGCACCGACAGCCCCTGCCCCACGTCGATCACGGTCAGCTCCACCTCGCCCGGCGCCGGCAACTCGCGCGGCGGATACAGCAGCGACAGCCACAGCAGCAGGGCCAGCCAACGGCCCGGCAGCCCGCGCGGCAGCAGCAGCCAGAACGCTGACAGCAGCGCCAGCGGCAGCGCGAACCAGCGCGGCGCCGGCAGCCAGGCCATCGCCAGCGGGCTGTCGGCAATGCGCGCCAGTAGCGGCCACAACAGGTCGAAGCACCAGGCCGCCGCCTGCCAGCTCCACTGTCCGAGACCGGCATGCAGGGTTTCTGCGAGCACGCCCAGCAGCGCCAACGGCACCACCACCAGGCTCCACCACGGCACCGCGGCCAGGTTGGCGATGGGCCCGGCGAAGGAGGCCTGCCCGAACAACAGCACGGTCAACGGCAGCAGCCCGAGGCTGGCCACCGCCTGCGCGGCAAGGAAGCCTCCGGCGAGCGCGCGCGGCCCTTTGCCGCCGGCATCCGGCAGGCACCACAGCAGCCATGCCACGCCGGCAAAACTGAGCCAGAAGCCGGCACCCAGCACCGCCAGCGGATCCAGCAGGAGCAACACGCAGCAGCCCAGCGCCAGCGTGTCGACCAGCCGCAGCCGTCGCCGCAGCCAGCGCGCAGCCACCAGCGCCGCGATCATCACCGCGGTGCGCAGGGTCGGCACCGCCAGGCCGGTCAGCAGCGCGTAGCCGAACGCGCCCAGCAGCGCACCGGCACCGGCCGCGAACGGGCGCGGCATCCAGCGCGCCAGCGGCGGCCACAGCCACCACAGCGCCGCCGCGCACAGCGCGCAGAACCCGGCCACCAGCCCGACGTGGAAGCCGGAAATCGCGATCAGGTGGGTCAGGCCCGCGGCGCGCAGCCGCGCCCAGTCGGCATCGTCCAACCCGCGGGTATCGCCCAGCGCCAGCGCCCGCACGTAGCGCGAGGACGCGCTGGGCACCGCCACGGCGATGCGCGCGCTCATCGCTTCGCGCCAGGCATCGATGCCGGACGGCGCCGCCAGCCGGACGGCCAGCGCCGGCTCAAGCACGAAGCCGGTGGCGACCAGCCGCGCCGCCAGCGCGAACTTCTCCGCGTCGCCGCCGCCCGGATTGCGCAGCCCGCGCGGCGCGCGCAGGCGCAGCGGGAACCGCCAACGGCTGCCGGCCTGCAGGCGTTGGCGCGGCTGCAACTCCCCGCCGTACCACGCCAGTTGCAGGGTGCGGCCACGCAGTGCGGCGGGCTGGGTCGCCACGTCATCGACGACGAAACGGAAGCGGGTCCGGCGCGACTCGTGCACCGGCAGCTCGACGATGCGGCCCTCGACCGTGGGCACCGCGCCCTGCAGGGTGGGCGGCAGCTGCGCGTCCAGCGCGGCGCCGGCCTGCCAGCAGGCGAGTGCCACCCCCGCAAGCAGCATGCCCAGCAGGCGCCATCTGGCGGCACGCAGCAGCGGGATCATGGCGACCAGCAGCAGCCCCAGCAGCCAGCGTGGCGGTAGCGCCGGCAGCAGCAGGCAAGAGGTGACGCCGGCCAGCAACGCGGCTGCGCAAGCGGGGCCGGACAGCGGAAACGCCGGCGCGGCAGGACCGTGGGCATCCGCCACCGCCGGTTGCGTTCGCGGGAATCGAAGGATGGCCGCCATGGCCGTAGCGTCGCCGGCAGGGCGTCATCCGGCAGTCGGTGCGGGCCGCGCGCCGGGGTCGGGTTTTACCTGATGCTCAGATGTCGGCCTTGGCCAGCGCGTGCAGCCGCCCCTCGCGCAGCTCCAGCACCCGGTCCAGCCGGCGCGCCAGGCGGCGGTCGTGGGTCACCAGCACCAGGCTGGTGGCCTGCGCGCGGTTGAGCTCCAGCATCTGCTCGAACACGATCGCGGCAGTCTTCTCGTCGAGGTTGCCGGTAGGTTCGTCGCCGAGCACGCAGGCAGGATTATTCACCAGCGCGCGCGCCACCGCGGCACGCTGGCGCTCGCCGCCGGACAGCTCGCCGGGCTTGTGCGCCAGCCGGTGCCCCAGCCCCACCGACTCCAGCAGCGCCTGTGCGCGCCGCTGCGCCTCGGCGGTGGATTGTCCGGCCAGCAGCACCGGCATCATCACGTTCTCCAGCGCGGTGAACTCCGGCAGCAGGTGGTGGAACTGGTAGACGAAGCCCAGTGCGCGGTTGCGCAGGCGGCCGCGGGCGGCGTCGGACAGCGCGCTCATCTTCTGCCCAGCCACGAACACCTCCCCGGCGCTGGGCACGTCCAGCCCGCCCAGCAGGTGCAGCAGGGTGCTCTTGCCGGCGCCGGAGGCGCCGAGGATGGCCACCGTCTCGCCCGCTTGCACGACAAAGTCCAGGCCGTCGAACACCGGCGTGTGCAGCTTGCCCTCGGCGTAGGTCTTGCCCAGGCTTTCCGCGCGGATGACGTCCTGCATCGGCTCACTCATAGCGCAGCGCCTCCGCCGGGGCCGTGCGCGAGGCGCGCCAGGCGGGATACAGGGTGGCGAGGAACGCCATCAGCAGCGCTGCACAAACGATGGCCACCACGTCGCCGGTTTGCATGTCGGTGGGCAATCCGGTGATGTAGTACACGTCCTCCGGCAGCAGCTGCACGCCGAACAATTGCTCGATGCCCTGCAGGATGCGGTTGAGGTTGAGGGTCAGCGCGACGCCGCCGATCACCCCGGCCACGGTGCCGATGAAGCCGATCAAGCCGCCCTGCACCATGAAGGTGCGCATGACCTGCCCGGGGGTTAGACCCAGCGTGCGCAGGATGGCGATGTCGGCCTGCTTGTCGGTCACCAGCATCACCTGCGAGGACACCAGGTTGAACGCGCCCATCGCCACGATCAGCGACAGCAGGATCGCCATCACCGTCTTCTCCATCTTCAGTGCGCGGAACAGGTTGGCATTGTCCTGGGTCCAGTCGCTGACCCGGTACGGGCCCTTGAGCGTGAGGGCCAGGTCACGGGCGACCTCGAAGGCGCGGTCCATGTCGTGCAGCTTCAGGCGCACGCCGGTGACGCCGTCGCCCATCCGCAGCACGCGCTGCAGGTCGGACAGGTTGACCACCGCCAGGCCCTTGTCGAATTCGTTGTAGCCGGCCTCGAAAATGCCGCTGACCTTGAACCGCTTCATGGTCTGCACGCCCCCCACCGGGGTGCTGCGGAACTCGGCCAGGGTGACGATGACATCGTCGCCCACGCCCACCCCCAACCAGATCGCCAGTTCCTTGCCCAGCACGATGTTGAAGCTGCCGGGGGTCAGGTCGGCGATCCGGCCCTGCACCATTTTCTCCGGCAATTCCGACACCTTGCCTTCCTGCGCCGGATCGACCGCGCGCAGCATCGCCGGCTGGTTGTTGGCGCCGGAGACCAGCGCTTCCTTCTCGACGTAGGGCGCGGCGCCGGCCACCCGCGCATCGGCCATCGCCACCTGCACCGCATGCCGCCAGTCCTGCAACGGCTCGCCGTAGCCGCTGACGGTGGCATGCGCGGCCATGCCCAGCATGCGGTCGCGGATTTCCTTCTGGAACCCGCTCATCACCGCCAGCGTGGTGATCAGCGCGGTGACGCCCAGCGCGATGCCGAGGATCGAGGCGAGCGAAATGAACGAGATGAAGCCGTTGCGGCGTTTTGCGCGCAGGTAGCGCAGGCCGATGGCGACGGGGACGGGTTTGAACATCGAAGGCCCTTTCCAGTGACCGCCTATCCTGCCATCGATGCGCCGCCGCCGGCAGCCTCGCGTTTTTGCAGCGCCAGCTTCAGTTCACGCCGGGCAGCGGCTGGCAGGGTATCCGGCCAGAACACTAGGCGCCGGGTGCGCCCGTTCGGATCGCGCCAACGCAGGAACGCCAGCGGGCCGCGCCAGCGCACGCCCAACGAGGCCATCGGTAGACCATCGCAGCGGACTTCTCCCAAACCTCCCGGAATCACCAGCGCGCGCGGCGGCTGCAGAGCATGTCGGCGCACCTCGCGAACGCCCCAACCACCGGCCAGCAGCGCCAGGGGCGCGGCCACGATGGGTGGCAGGTTGGAAGCAAGCAGCGAGAATGGCGCCAGCAGCGCCAGTGCGGTAAGCGCGGCGGTCAGCCAGCGCGAGGGCGTCCACTCAAACCGGCAGGGCGCGGATGCGTTCGATGAGCGCCGCGATTTCGACATCGCCGGGCACCTCATGGCCAAGGAACCAGCGCCAGAGTCTGTCGTCTTCGCTGTCCAGCAGCCGCAGGAAAACCTCGCGCTCGGCGGTCGGGCTTTGCCGCCATGCGCGATCCAGCCAGCGCTCGAGCAGCTGGTCGAGCTCGCGCATGCCGCGCCGGCAGCGCCAGCGCAGTTTTCGCAGTTCGGTTTCGTCGTCGGTCTGCATCGCAACTCGCAATAGCGTCATCCCCGCGCAGGCGGGGATGACGGCAACGGCTTCATGTAGGAAACGTGTTTCCTCAGACCTTGCGCGCCAGCATCAATTTCTTGATTTCGGCAATGGCCTTGGCCGGGTTCAGCCCCTTCGGGCAGGTCCGCGCACAGTTCATGATGGTGTGGCAGCGATACAGCTTGAACGGGTCTTCCAGCTCGTCGAGGCGGGCGCCGGTGTCTTCGTCGCGGCTATCCACGATCCAGCGGTAGGCCTGCAGCAGGATCGCCGGGCCGAGGTAGCGGTCGCCGTTCCACCAGTAGCTGGGGCAGGACGTGCTGCAGCAGGCGCACAGGATGCACTCGTACAGGCCGTCGAGCTTGGCGCGGTCTTCCTTGCTCTGCAGGCGCTCGCGGTCGGTCGGCGCCGGCGTCTGCGTGCGCAGCCACGGGCGGATGCTGGCGTGCTGGGCATAGAAGTGGGTGAGGTCGGGCACCAAGTCCTTGACCACCGGCATGTGCGGCAGCGGGTAGATCGCCACTTCGGCGCCCTTCACGCTCTCGCTGGCGCAGATGCAGGCCAGCGTGTTGGTGCCGTCGATGTTCATCGCGCACGAACCGCAGATACCCTCGCGGCAGGAGCGGCGGAAGGTCAACGTGGGGTCGATCTCGTTCTTGATCTTGATCAGCGCGTCCAGCACCATCGGCCCGCATGCCGCCATGTCCACCTCGTAGGTGTCGGTGCGTGGGTTCTGGTCGTCGTCCGGGCTCCAGCGATAAATCTTGAAGGTGCGCGGCTTCTTGGCACCGGGTGCCGGAAAGTGCTTGCCCTTCTGAACCTTGGAGTTCTTCGGGAGGGAAAATTCAGCCATTGCTCAGGTCTCCCGGATCAGTAAACGCGCTTCTTCGGCGGTACCACTTCGACGTCGCTGCTGAGCGTGTACATGTGCACCGGCCGGTAGTCGATGCGGGTCTTGCCCGCGTCGTCGGCCCAGCAGATGGTGTGCTTGTGCCAGTTGTCGTCGTCGCGGTCCGGGAAGTCCTCGCGGGCATGCGCGCCGCGTGATTCCTTGCGGTTCTCGGCCGAAACAATGGTCACCAGCGCCTGACCCAGCAGGTTCTGCAGCTCCAGCGTTTCCACCAGGTCCGAGTTCCAGACCAGCGAGCGGTCGGCCACCTTGACGTCCGCGAAGCTGGCATGGATGTCGCTGATCGCCTTGACGCCCTCGGCCAGCGTTTCGCCGGTGCGGAACACCGCGGCATCGCGCTGCATCGCGCGCTGCATGTTCATGCGGATCTGCGCGGTGGGGGTGTCGCCGCGGGCGTTGCGCAGCTTGTCGAGGTTGGCCAGCGAGCGATCACAGGCGTCGCCGGCCAGCTCCTTGTGCGGCGCGCCCGGCTTGATCGTCTCGCCGCAGCGGTTGGCCACCGCGCGGCCGAACACCACCAGGTCGAGCAGCGAGTTGGAGCCCAGGCGGTTGGCGCCGTGCACCGAAACGCAGGCGGCCTCGCCGATGGCGTACAGGCCCGGCACCACGGCATCGGGATTGCCGTCCTTCAGCTGCACCACTTCGCCGTGGTAGTTGGTGGGGATGCCGCCCATGTTGTAGTGCACGGTCGGGATCACCGGGATCGGCTGCTTCTCCACGTCCACGCCGGCGAAGATGCGCGCGCTCTCGGCGATGCCCGGCAGCTTCTCGTGGATGTCGGCCGGGTTGAGGTGGGTGAGGTCGAGGAAGATGTGGTCCTTGTGCTCGCCCACGCCGCGGCCTTCGCGGATCTCGATGGTCATCGAGCGCGACACCACGTCGCGCGACGCCAGGTCCTTGGCATTCGGCGCGTAGCGTTCCATGAAGCGTTCGCCGTTGCTGTTGCGCAAGATGCCGCCTTCGCCGCGCACGCCCTCGGTGATCAGGCAGCCGGCGCCGTAGATGCCGGTGGGGTGGAACTGCACGAACTCCATGTCCTGCAGGCCCAGCCCGGCGCGCAGCGCCATGCCACCGCCGTCGCCGGTGCAGGTGTGCGCCGAGGTCGCGGAGAAATACGCGCGGCCATAGCCGCCGGTGGCCAGCACCACGCCCTGGGCGCGGAACAGGTGCAGGGTGCCTTCGCTCATGTCCAGCGCCAGCACGCCGCGGCAGGCGCCGTCCTCATCCATGATCAGGTCGAGCGCGAAGTATTCGATGAAGAACCGCGCGTCATGCGCCAGCGCCTGCTGGTACAGCGTGTGCAGGATGGCGTGGCCGGTGCGGTCGGCGGCGGCGCAGGTGCGCTGCGCGGTGCCTTGGCCGTAATGCGTGGTCATGCCGCCGAACGGGCGCTGGTAGATCTTGCCTTCCTCGGTGCGCGAGAACGGCACGCCATAGTGCTCCAGCTCGATGATCGCCGCCGGGGCTTCCTTGCACATGTATTCGATCGCGTCCTGGTCGCCCAGCCAATCCGACCCCTTGATGGTGTCGTAGAAGTGGAAGCGCCAGTCGTCCTCGCCCATGTTGCCCAGCGCGGCGGAAATGCCGCCCTGCGCCGCCACGGTGTGGCTGCGGGTCGGGAAGACCTTGCTGATGCAGGCGGTCTGCAGGCCCTTCTGGGCCAGGCCGAAGGTGGCGCGCAGGCCGGCGCCGCCGGCCCCGACCACGATCATGTCGAACTTGTGTTCCTGGATCTTGTAGGCGGACATCGCAGGTCAGCTCCCGAGCGCGATGCGCAGCACCGCAAGCACGCTGGCGATGGCCGCCAGTGCGCAGGTGAAAAGGACGGCAAGTTGGGCAACAGCGCCAGTCAGCGGCGTGTGCACGTAGTCTTCGATGATGACTTGCAGGCCGAGCTTGGCGTGCCAGAACATCCCCAGCAGGAAGGCCACCAGCACGGTGGCGTTGACCGGGTCGGCCACCAATGCGTGCACCACGGTGTAGTCGGCGGTGCGCAGCGACAGCACCATGCCCAGCAGCCACAGCCCGGAAAGGCCGGTGGCCACCGCGGTGATGCGCTGCCAGATGAAGTGATGGGTACCGTCCTTCGCCGAACCCCAGCCGCGCGCGCGCTTCAGCGGCGTGCGCAGATCCTTCGCGTTTCCGTTCATGCCTGCCCCCAACGCGTCAGCACAATGCCCCAGGCCAGCACGGTCAACACCACGCTGCCGATGATCGAGATCCAGCTGCTGCGGATGAAGTCCGGGATCGCAAAGCCGAGCCCGCCATCCTGCAGGATGTGGCGAATGCCGTTGATCAGGTGGTAGGCCAGCGCCCAGCTGAAGCCAAACATCAGCAGCTTGCCCAGCGGCGAACCGAGGCAGGTGGCGAAGGCGTTCCAGCGGGCGGGACCACCGGCCAGCGCCAGCAGCCCATAGACCAAGGCCAGTGCGCCGACGGACAGGATGGTGCCGGTGGCGCGGTGGATGATCGAGGTCATCATCTGCACCTGCCAACGATAGACCTGCAGGTGCGGTGACAGCGGACGTTCGCGGACGCGGGGTTCAGGAGCAGCCATGAGCTGTGCTTTCTCCGGGCTGGGCGGCTTGCGCCGCGTGGCGGTGGATCAAAAATCGATGCAGCGGCCGTTCTTTTCCCAATCCCCGTAACGGGTGGGATCCAGGCCACCGCGCCCACCATGCTCTTCGGCGGCGGGCGGAACGTCCGGAACCGGCTGTGGCGTGGGCGTTCCGGGCGCGGCCTGCGGAGGCGCGGACTCGGGGGCGGGACTGGATTGGCCTATGATCGACACGTTCACAACCCGCTCAGTTTACGCCCCACGACCGATGCACGACAAGCCACGACCCGCGCCAGGCCACGAATCCCGGCTGCCCAGCCATCGCCTGCTGTCCATATGCGGACGCGATGCAATCGCATTTGCGCAGGCGCAATTCATGAATGACGTCGCCGCGCTGGCCGATGGCCACTGGCAATGGAACGGCTGGCTGACCGCCAAGGGCCGCGTGGTGGCGCTGTTCGCACTGCTGCGGCTGGATGCGGAAACGCTGTGGCTGCTGCTGCCGGATGCAGATCCCACCGAGCTGGCCACGCAGCTGCAGCGCTATGTATTCCGCAGCAAACTGAAGCTGGCGCCACTGGACCTACAAGTGACCGGCGGTTTCCTGCCGCCCCCGCTTGCGCGCGGTTCCGCGCTAGCGGGATCCGCAGCCGATGGCATCGAACTCGACATGGGCGGCGACCAAGGTCCACGACGCCTGCTGATCCACCAGCCAGCGGCCGCCGACGAGGCCCCCGCATGCGAACGCTGGGACGCGTTCGACCTTGCGCATGGCCTGCCCCGCCTGCCCGCCTCGCAGGCCGGCCAGTGGACGCCGCAGCAGCTGTCGCTGGAACGGCTGCGCGCCTTCAGCGTCAGCAAGGGCTGCTATCCGGGCCAGGAAATCGTCGCCCGCACGCACTTCCTCGGGCAGGCCAAGCGCGGCCTAGGCCTGTTCGAGAGCGCGGCGCCGCTGGCCGCGGGCAGCGAAGTGAGCGAAGACGGCCGCGGCATCGGCACCATCATCGCGAGCGCCGGCAACCTGTCGCTGGCGGTGTTGCCGCTGGAGCACACCGATGCCGGCATCGCCGCGGCCGGCTTGCCGCTGCATCGGCGCGAGCTGGCGGGCGGCCTCGCGCGCTGAGCTGCGCGAAAGCCTACCCCGCTGCAGGCCGCTACCGCCCAATCGAAACGGATCGACGCACCCATCGCGCAAGGACATGGGGTTCGCCAATTGCCGCGGGGAACCGCTATGGTTGAAGTCGCCGCGGCAAACGGCGCGTGACCATGGCATTCCGGGGATGGCTGCATGGCATTGATGAAAACCGATGTACTGGTCGCTGGCGGTGGCCTCGCCGGCATCGTCACTGCATTGGAACTACTGCGCGCCGGCAAGCGCGTGGCGCTAGTGGATCGCGACACGCCGGGGCGCTTCGGTGGGCTGGCGCTGTGGGCATTCGGCGGGATGGCGCTGGTAGGCACGCCGCTGCAGGCGCGCCGCAAGATCATCGATACGCCGGAAATCGCGCTGCGCGACTGGATGCGTTTCGGCGAACTCGACCCTGCCGACCTCCACGCCACGGCATGGGCGCGCCACTACGTCGAACATTCGCGCACCGACGTGCACGACTGGCTGCTGGCCCACGGCATCAAGTTCATGCCGGCGGTGAACTGGGTGGAACGCGGGCGCGATGGGGACGGCAATTCGGTACCGCGCTACCACGTCGTCTGGGGCACCTCGCGCGAACTGGCCCGGCGGATGATCGCCGCGCTGCGCGAGGCCGGCGCGAACGGAAACCTCGTCCTGCTGCATGGCCATCGTGTCACCGCGCTCGAGACCGCCGACGGCCGCATGACCGGCGCGCTGGCCATCGATGAGGGCACCGGCAGGGAAGTCCGCATCGACGCACCGGTGGTGGTGCTGGCCACCGGCGGCCTCAACGGTGGCCATGCCGAAGCGCGCCGCAACTGGCCGGCGGACCGCCCGCGACCGGCGACGATGCTCAACGGCGCGCACCCTTATGCCGACGGCGCCATGCACCACGCCGCCGAAACGCTGGGCGCGCGCATCGTCCGCGCCGGCGAGATGTGGAACTACGCCGCCGGCTTCCCGCATCCGTTCCCGCATTTCGACGGCCACGGGCTGTCGGCGATCCCGTGCAAGTCGGCGCTGTGGCTGGACCATACGGGCCGGCGCATCGGCCCGGAGCCGCTGGTGACCGGCTTCGACACAAACTGGCTGTGCCAGCGGGTGGCCGAGCAGGAAAAGCCGTGGACCTGGCACCTGCTGAACTGGCGCATCGCGGCCAAGGAGTTCGCGATCTCAGGCGCCGAACACAACCCGCGCATCCGCGACCAGCAGTTCCTGCGCTTCCTCAAGGAAACGCTGCTGGGCAACCACCGGCTGGTGCGGCAGATGCAGCGCGAGAGCGCGCACTTCCTGGTCGACGACACGCTGGCCGGGCTGGCGGACCAGATGAACGCCCTGACCTGCTCGCACGACATCGAACCGGCCACGCTGCAGGCCACCGCCGATGCCTTCGATGCGAACTTCGCGCCGGGCGCGAACCCGGAAGACGATCAGCAGGTCCGCCGCATCCTGCACGCACGCCAGTGGGGGCCGGACCGGCTGCGCACCTGCAAACCCGCGCCGCTGCAGCAACCGGGTGCCGGGCCGTACATCGCCATCCACATGCAGCTGATCACCCGCAAGAGCCTGGGCGGGCTGCGCACCGACCTGCATTCGCGCGTGCTTGATGCCGCCGATGCGCCGATCCCCGGGCTGTACTGCGTGGGCGAGGCCGCCGGCTTCGGCGGCGGCGGCGCCTGCGGCAAGCGCTCGCTGGAGGGCACGTTCCTGCCCGGCTGCATCCTCACCGCGCGCGCCGCCGCGCATGCCATCGTTACCGGAGCCTGAGCCATGAACGGCGCGCAAGCCCTGATGAAAACGCTGGCGGACGCCGGCATCGAGGTCTGTTTCTCCAACCCCGGCACCAGCGAGATGCATATCGTGGCCGCGCTCGACGGCGAACCGCGGATGCGCGCCGTACTGGCGCTCTTCGAAGGCGTGGCCACGGGCGCCGCCGACGGCTACGCACGGATGGCCGGCAAGCCGGCCGCCACCCTGCTGCACCTGGGCTGTGGCCTCGGCAATGGGCTGGCCAACCTGCACAATGCGCGCAAGGGCAAGGTGCCGGTGCTCAACATCGTCGGCGACCACGCCACCCACCACGTGCGGTTCGACGCCCAGCTGCAGTCCGACATCGAAACCGTGGCGCGCAACGTCTCGCCCGACTTCGTGCGCACCTCCCAGGCCACCGCCGCGCTGTGCAGCGATGCGGTGGCGGCAATCCGGGCCGCGCGCGGCTTGCCCGGGCAGGTGGCCACCCTGATCCTGCCCGCGGACGTCAGCTGGGGCGAAGGCGGCACGCCCTGCCCGCCCCCGCCGCCGCCCACCCCGCTGCCGGCGGAAGACGCCACCGTAGCCGCCATCGCAAGCGCCATCCGGAGCGGCGGGAACGCCGCGCTGCTGCTGGGCGGCCAGGCCCTGCGTGAACCGGCACTGCTGGCCGCCGCGCGCATCGCCGCGCACAGCGGCGTCAAGCTGTTCTGCGAAGTGTTCCCGACCCGGCTGGAACGCGGCGCCGGCCTGCCGGCGGTGGAACGCATCGCCTACCTGGCCGAACTGGCGACGCTGCAGTTGACCGGGATCGAGCACCTGATCCTGGTGGATGCCAAATCGCCGGTGTCGTTCTTCGCCTATTCGGGCAAGGCCAGTGACCTGGTGCCCGACGGCTGCACCGTGCATGCGTTGGCGACGCCGACGCAGGACGCCACCGCGAGTCTCGAGAAGCTAGCCGCCGCGCTGGGCGCAGCTCAGGCCACACCCGCGCTGCAGCCGGCCTCGCGCCCCTCGCGCCCGCGCGGCCGCCTCACCGCCGCCAAGGTCTGCAAGGCCGTGGGCCACCTGCTGCCGGAGCGCGCCATCGTCATCGACGAGGCGATCACCTCCGGCCTGTTGCTGGGCAAGATGACCGCAGGCGCGCCGCGCCATGACCTGCTCACCCTCACCGGCGGCGCCATCGGCCAGGCCCTGCCTAACGCGGTGGGCGCGGCCATCGCCTGCCCGGAACGCCCGGTCCTTGCGCTGGTCGGCGACGGCAGCGCGATGTACACGCTGCAGGCGTTGTGGACGATGGCGCGCGAGCGCCTCGACGTCACCACCATCATCTTCAACAACGCGTCCTATTCGGTCCTCAATGTCGAACTCGAACGCGTGGGCGCCGACGCCGCGCCCGGCCCCAAGGCCCGCTCGCAGCTAGACCTGCACGGCCCGATGCTGGACTTCTGCCGGCTGGCGCAGGGCATGGGCGTGCACGCCGCCCGCGCGGACACGGCGGAGGCCTTCTGCAAGGCGCTGGAGTACGCGCTGGCCCACCCCGGCCCGCACCTGATCGAAGCCGTGGTGCCGGAATCGCTGGGCGGCGCCAAGCGCCGCGCGCTGCCCTGGCTGCTGCGCTCGCTGCCAAACCTCCCGCTGCCCGTGGCCAGGGCGCTGAAGCGCAAGATCGCGCCCTGACGCGGCCGGTGGCGAACCGCGCGGCATCGGGCCGCGCGGTCTGACTACAGCGTGGCCGCCGCCGCGACGATGTCCTCGTCCTTCGGAATCACCAGGAACGCCGCGCCGGCCAGCGGGGTGTAGGTGTCGGCACCGACGACGCGCCTGATCGGCTTGCCGCCGAAGCCGCCTTCCGTGATCGCGGTGATCACGCCCTCGCCGATGCCGGCGCTGAAGCGGCCTTCATCGACGACCAGGATCCGGTCGCACTCGCCCGCATGCTTCGCGATGGCCGCGTGGTTCAGCGGCACCAGCCAGCGCAGGTCGACCACGCGCACCTTCCAGCCGTGCTTCTTCTCGATCTCGCGCGC
>JAANMW010002982.1_pt1 | contig 14048 bp, 7 predicted proteins | sample 7279671 | NCBI WGS metagenome assembly JAANMW01 (sample SAMN14094541, study PRJNA606508) | bioreactor metagenome | isolation source: A lab-scale SPAN reactor treating ammonium-rich wastewater day 247 | place: Ireland: Galway | collected 2017-09-19
CAGGAACTGGATCTTGTCGCCGTTGAAGTAGCGCGGCTTGTCGGGCCGGATCTCGACCTTGAACTCGGGCTTGCGGTACTCGTCGACCTCGAAGTCCTTGGAGAACTCCTGGCCGCCGACCTCCGCCTTGATCCTGTAAAAGCCTAAGTCGGCCTCCTCGCCCAGGTCGAAATCGCCCCAGAAGGAGCCCATCGCGTTGCGCTGCTTGTCGTCTTCCCAGAGGATGTTGCCCTTGGGGTCTTCGACGCTCACGTGCACCGGACCGGCGGGCGGGGTGGAGTAATTGCCGTCGCGGTCCTGCCAGCGGGCGATGCCCTTGAAGTATACTTTCTGCCCGGGGCGATACAGGGGCCGTTCGGTATATAGGAAGGTCTGGAATTGGGTGCCGGCGGGCTGAGCCGCGGCGCTCTCCTCGCCCTCGCCTTCTCCTTCGCCGCCGTCCATTGCTCCTTCGTCGGAGCCGCCCGGGACAACGGCATAGGCGTAGGAACCGCCCTGGACCGCCAGCGCGAAGAGGTAGGCCGAACCCACCCCGGCGACGTCGAACTCGGCCACGCCCTCGGCGTTGGTCTGGGCGCGGCGTTGGGCGCCCCCATCCTCGAAAAGCGTCACCTCGACGCCCGCCGCGGGCGCGGGATGGGTCATGGCCGAGGCAAAGACCAGGACCTTGGTCGAGTCTCGCTTGGTGATGAAACCCAGGTCGGTGCGGTTGATCAGCAGGCTGTTCGTGAAAACCTGCGTGCGGTCGAGGCTGGCGGCCGTCGAGCGTATCAGGAAGAATCCCGACCCGTCGATGGGCCCCTTCACCTTGCGGTCGAACTCGGGAATGTCTTCCTCGGGGATTTTCTCGTCCCACTCCTTCACCAGGGAAACCTCGGCCCACTGCTTGGGGTCGGCTTCTCTATTCTCGAGCGTCTCGAACTTCTTGCCCGAGGCCAGGAAATTGGTGAGATCGACCCGGTAGGCCTCGAAATGAACGTTGGCCACCTTGGCCCCGGAGACGGAGAAGACGATTTTCTCGTCGGGCAGCTTGGTGTTGTTCCAGACGCTGACGTAGAGGTTGGGCGTCAACTCTTTGAGGGTGACGTTCGCCAGGTCGACGGCCTCGCCCTCGGTGATCTTGTAGTTTTGGAGGTAGGCCCCCTGGTAGCCGCGGCGGCTGACGGTGACGTAATAACTGCCGATGGGAAGCTGATCGAAGCGGAACAAGCCATCCGCGTCGCTGCGCGCCTTGCGGGCGACGGGATAATCGTCGAGACTGACAAGGGCCCCGGCAATGGGCCGCCCGTCCTCGCCGACGATCCGGCCTTGCAAAGTGCCGGTTGGCCTTTCGAGGATCAGGATGACGGCGGCGAATACGAATAGGCCCGCCACGAAGAGCAGGCCGGTCAGGCGCTTCATTTATTTTTCCGTAGCATCTTTTCGACTTCTTCGAGGTGCTCGGTCTCTTGGCGGACAAAATCGCGAGCCATCTCTTCCAAAGCGATGTCTTCCCCGGACAGCTTGACCAATTGGATATAGTCTTCCAGGGCGTTTTGCTCGAACTGGAGGCTTTCCTTCAAGATATCGTCGATATTGTGCGATTTGGTCTCGGGGACCGGGGCGCTCTCGAGCGAGGGGTGCCCGCCCAGGGCGGTGATCTTCTCGCCGATCTGAACGGCGTGGATCATGCCCTCGTTGGCCTTGTCGCGAAACCACTTTTGGATGGGGATCCGGTTATGGCCCATGATCATGAAGGAGTAATGCAGGTAGCGGTGAATTCCGGACATCTCCTTTTGGAAGATGCGGTTGAGACAGTCCATGATCTTCTTGTTGGAGCCGGAATCGGGATTGGGCATTGCGAAGTCCTCCTGGGAAAGGGTTTGAAATCATGACTTCGAATCGCCGTTTAGGCAAGAAAAAAGGCAGGGGGAAAACCCCCTGCCTCTCGCCTCCCTGGAAGATCCTACTTAGATGCTGAGGCGCTTCCTTACCAGGAACCCCGCTCCGAGGAGCAAGGAACCGATTAGAGAAAAGCTCGTGGCGCCTTTGCTGGAGGCGGTCAGGGAACAACCCCCGCCCTCCTCCTCAACGGCGCCGCCGTCGTCATTTCCGCCCGCGTCTTCGCCGCAGGCGGGATCCGGGTCGTTTTCGCAGCCCGGGTTCTCATCCCCGTCGAGGATGCCGTCCCCGTCCGAATCCGAATCCCCGCCTCCGCCGTCCGGTTCGCCGCAGGCAGGATCGGGATCGGTCTCGCAGCCGGGATTCTCGTCGCCGTCCGGGATGCCGTCATTGTCGTCGTCATTGTCGCAGGCGTCGCCGTCGCCGTCGTTGTCGGCATCCTCTTGGCCCGGATTGGAGACGCCGGGGCAATTGTCGCCGGAATCGCCGATCCCGTCGCCGTCACCGTCGGTCTCGCAGACGCTGGGCTCGCCGGAGCAGACGAAACCGCCCTCGACGGTGCAGGTGTCCGAGCAGCCGTCTCCGGCGTCCAGGTCGCCGTCGTCGCAGGCCTCGCCGGTCAGGACCAAGCCGTCGCCGCAAAGCGGGCCGCAGACGCTGGGCTCGCCGGAGCAATCGAAGCCGGTTTCGACCTCGCAGGCTGAGGAGCAACCATCGCCGTTGGAGGTGTTGCCGTCGTCGCACAGCTCTTGGGCCTGGACGTCGCCGTCGCCGCAGGTCACGCCGCCGGTCGGCACGCAGACGCTCGGGGAACCCGAGCAGCTGAAGCCGGCCTCGACCGCGCAGGCCGAGGAACAGCCGTCGCCGTTGTCAGCATTCATGTCGTCGCAGGCCTCGGCCCCGGCCACCACGCCGTCGCCGCAGACCGCGGCCGCTTCCAGGTCGCAGGTCGAGGAGCAGCCGTCGCCGTTGTCGGTGTTGCCGTCGTCGCATTCCTCGGCGCCGCCCTGGCCGATTTCGATGATGCTGTTGCCGCAGACCGCGCCGGGCGTCTCGTCGACGCAGGAGTTGGAGCAGCCGTCGCCGTCGGTCGTATTGCCGTCGTCGCAGGATTCGGGCGGAACGTCGATGTTGCCGTCGCCGCAGGCAAAGCCGGCCGGGGCCGCGGTGTTTTTGGTGCAGTTGTTCTTGCAGAGATCCTGCGAGAAGTTATTGCCGTCGTCGCATTCCTCGGAACCTTCCTTCAGGCCGTTGCCGCAGGTATCGGCCTCCAATTGGCAAGTGGCGTCACAGCCGTCGCCCGGATCCGTATTGCCGTCCTCGCAGGCCTCGCCGGTCTCCATGATGCCGTTGCCGCAGACCGCGCCGGGCACTTCGTCGACGCAGGTGCTGGAGCAGCCGTCGCCGTCGCGGGTGACGCAGACCTCGTCCCCGATGCCGAAACAGGTCGCGTCGGCCACGCAGGGCGTGCCGTCGCTGCAATGCCGCCCGTCGTCGCAACCTTCGGTAGCCTGCTGGACGTTCGGCGCGAAAAATTGCGCGTCGGCGATCCCGTTGGCGGCCGTGTCGCTGTCGGCCGTCTTGAGGACTCGGTCGCCGCAAAAATTGACCTTGCAGTCCGACTTGCAGCCGTCATGGTCGTTGCTGTTGTAATCCTCACACTGCTCGTTGGCGCCGTCTTGGTCGCCGTCGTTGCAGGTGAATGAAAAGGAATCCGCATTGGCTACCTGGACATAACCCAAGGCGGTCATACAGAAGAACGAAGCCGCGAGGGCAAACAGCCCCCAGCCCCGCTGGGACGTTTTCATGATTTTCTCCTTACCCGTTCCGCGCACGCGTCGACGCGCCGTCGACGCGCAGCGGTCCGATGAAATATACCCGTAGCGGCGATGTGCTCGCGAAGGAGGGGGGAAAACAAGAGAAATAGGTTGCGGATGCCGTCTCCCGGCGCGGCGACTTCCGGCGCCCGCCGTTCAATCATTAAACTTATTGATATTATTGATTATTATTTAAAAACTCCCCATAGGCCCCGCCGGAGAGGTGTTTTCTGAAGGAAACGAAATTTTTCAAAAAAAAGAAAAATACAGCTCTCCGTACAAGATCTTGCCATGAATATTCCTTTTTGCCATACAGCCGCTTGATGACCTCCGTCTTTGACTTCACCAACTACCGGCGTTTTCTGAAGCAGCGCTTTTCCGAGCTGAAAAAGAAGAACCCCCTGTTCAGCTATCGTTCCTTCAACCGCCTCGCGGGCTTAAGCTCCTCCGGTTTTTTGAAATTGGTGATGGACGGCAAGCGCAACCTCGCCGAGGCGGGTATCGAGAAGATCGCGCGCGGCTTCAAGCTGGGCGATTCCGAAAAAAAATATTTTCGCGCCTTGGTGCATTTCAATCAGGCCAAGACGAACGAGGAGAAAAACCGATGCTTCCTCGAGCTCAGCCGGCATAAGAAATTCCTCGCGGCCAAGCCGCTCACCGCCGCGCAATACCGCCTCTTCTCCCATTGGTACTACGTGGCCATGCTCGAGCTGGTCCGGTTGGACGCCGCGGAGAAGCGGGACTTGGCCTGGCTGCACGCCCGGATGAATCCGCCGGTGGATTGGAAATCGGCCAAGCAGGCCGTCCAAGAACTGCGGTCTCTCGGGTTGCTGGAAGAGTCCGCCGACGGCTTGCGCCGCCTCGAGGCCATGCTCACCACCCCCGACGAGGTGAGGTCCCTGTCGGTGGCCAATTTCCACCAGCAGATGTGCCGCCTCGCCGCCCGCGCGGTGATGCAGGAGGACTCCTCCGATCGGGAGTTCTCGGCCCTCACCATCGCCTCCTCCGAGAAGAGCTTCCAGAAGGCCAAGCAAGAAATCCAAAAATTCCGAAAGAAACTGCATTCCATTTTGGAGCAAGACGGGGACGCGCCTCGAACCTTCGTCGCCCAAATCAACCTTCAACTTTTCAAACTCAGCCGTCCGGTGAAATCATGAAAAACCATATCCAAGTTTACCCTCATGCCCTTCGCCTCCTGATCGCCTGCCTGCTCGCGGCCTGCGCCTCGAATCCGGGCGTGGAGGTCGGAAATCCCAAGCTGGGCGGCCAGGTCGTCACGCTCACCCCGGTCGACCGGCAGGACGTCTATGTGGTCCGATTCGCGGGCGACGGCGGGGCGGAGGTGACCCAGGTCGTGGAGGACGCCTTCGAGGCGACGGCGGGCCAGGTCTCCGGTTCGGGCGCGGAGGTCCAGGTGACGGCCTTCTTTTCGGACGAGACCGACTTCGAGGCCGATTTTCAGGTGTCGGAAGCGGGTGAAATCTTGGCCGTTACCTTGATGCTGGACGGCGTGGCGGTGGAAGCGACCTTCACGGTGGAATTCGCCAAGCCCACGCTGAAGGCCTTTTGGTCGAACGACGCGCTTTTGGCCGTGGCGACGATCTGCCGGAGGGTTTCGGAATGCCAGCCGGCGACGCCGGCGGCCGATTGCGAGACGGGTCTGAAGGAAGTGCCGGGCCTGGCGCAGAGTTTCGGCGGAGCGCCCGGCCAAAGTTTGGGCCAAATGGCCGAATCGGTCGAGAGCGGCGACCTCGCCGGCGATCCGGCCAAGCTGGATACCTGCTTGGCGGACATCGACATCCTACCCTGCACTCAGGTGGACAAGGGCCACGACCCGCTCGACCCCGGCGATTTCAACCAAGGACACCGCCTGGTACCCAAGCCCTCCTGCGCGCGGGCCTTCTCCCAGAAAAAATAAGCGGACTATTTGTTGACCCGCTCCATGTAATCGTGGGTCTCGGTGTCGATGCGGATGACGTCGCCCTCCTCCACGAAGGGCGGCACCTTGACGGTGAGGCCGGTCTCGATCTTGGCCGTCTTGTAGCTGGACGAGGCGGTCTGTTTCTTCACGGAGGGCTCGGCCTCGATGATCTTGAAGTCCATGGTCTTGGGCAACTGGATGCCGATGGGCTTGCCCTCGTAGCTCTGCACGTCGATGACGGTCTCGGGCAGCAGAAAATTCACGGCATCGCCGAGCTCTTTGGCGCTCATTTGGGTCTGCTCGTAGTTTTCGACGTTCATGAAGTGGTAGTCCTCGCCCTCTTGGTAGAGGAACTGCATCTTGGCGACGTCGAGCTGGATCTTCTCGATGCGGTCCGAGGTCGCGAAGCGCTGCTCGATCTGGTTGCCGTTCTTGATGTTGCGCATCTTGATCTGCATGAAGGCGCGCAGGTTGCCGGGGGTGCGGTGGATCGACTCCATCACGTAATACGGTTGCCCTTCCCACTCGACGATCATGCCCGGGCGGACTTGGTTGGCGTTCATCGAAAACCTCCTAATATCAGGCGCTTAGGCCCATGGTTCTGTAATGATATGCGATTGGGCCCGAGGAACCCAAGGCCCTTTTTCAGGGCGCGGGGGAGCTAATAGAAGTTTCCCGGGGCCTCCGTCAAGCGCCCATACCGGGCTGTTTTTAAAAAAAGGCCGGGGGCTTTTGGCCCCCGGCCGCTGGAAATGGAGATGGAATGAATCAAAACTTCATAGTTTTTGACTCATCATTTAAAGAATGAAGAATAATGCCTAAAAATATCGCGGCCGAAAGAATGCGCAAAAAAGAGGTGTTCAATGTCCCTTCCCCCGCCCCAAAGAATTCTGTTCGTCTGCATCGGCAACACCTGTCGCAGCCAAATCGCCGAGGGTCTCGCGCGTCATTTAGGCGGCGGGGCCGTCGAGGCCCGTAGCGCGGGCTCTCGACCTGCGGGCTTCGTCGCCGCCGGGGCGATCGAGACCATGAAGGAGATCGGCATCGATATCTCCCAACAGGCCTCCAAATCGGTCGAGGCCTTCCGGGGACAAGACTTCGACGTGGTCGTCACGATGGGCTGCGGCGACGCCTGCCCCTGGGTCCCCGCCAAACGCCGCCTAGACTGGAAAATCCCGGACCCCATCGGGCAGTCGCCCGAGTTCTTCCGCCGGGTTCGGGACCAAATCGAAGGTTTGATCCGCGACCTGCTCGCGGAAATGAAAAAGGGCGGGTAAGGCACCCGCCCTTTTTGAACTTCCCAATGCTGCGATTATCGGAACCGCGCCCAGCGACGATGCGCGCCGGCCAGGGTCAGACAAAGCAGCAGGAACCCGTAGCCGAGGGCCTTCCCGCCGCCCTGCGAGCTGGATCCTCCCAAGGCGCAGCCGCTGTTGTCGACCGCGGAGCTGCCGATCAACACCACGAAGGAAGGCTGCTGCGGGACGTTGGTCGTGAAGTTCAGCACCGCGTTGAAGTTCTCCTCGGTGCCCGGCGCGAAGGTCACCGCCTCGGTGCAGCTCTGTCCGGCGCCGAGGTTCGCCCCCACGCAGTCCCCCGAATTGCTGAAGGGTTGCGGGTTGCTCCCGCCCACCGCCACCGCGGAGACGGTCAAGGTGCCCGTGCCGGTATTGGTGAGCGTGACGTTTTGGATGGTCGTCGTGTTGGGCTCGACGTTGTCGAAATCCAATACCGTCGGGGCCAGCGAGACCAGGGGGGCGCCCGGCACGATGCCGGTGCCCGTCAGGGCCACCGAGAGGAAGGGATTGTCGACGTCGTCGCTCAGCACGAGCAGCGCGGCGCTCTTCGCCCCCGCGGATTCGGGACTGAAGACGCCCCGTACCTGGCAGGTGCCGGCGGGAATCAGCGCCTGGCCCGAGCAGCCGTCCTGGACGATCTCGAAGTCGTCGAGATTGGTCCCGACGAGACTGACGTTGGCCACCGTCACGTCGGCCGCCCCGGTATTGCTGAACGTAACCGTCTGCGGCGCGCTGGACGAACCGACGTCCTGGTTGCCGAAGGCCAGGTTGGCGGGATTCGCGACCAGGCCGGGAATGATCCCTGTGCCCGTCACCGTGTAGCTGAAGGGCGAATTAGGATCGTTGCTCGGGATGCTGACCGTCGCCGTGTAGGAGACGTCGTCCTCCGGGAAGAAGGTCACGTCGTAGTCGCAGGTCGCCGCGGGCGCGAGGATGGTGTTGGAGCAGGCGTCCGCGGTGATCGCGAAGTTGAAGGGATTCGCGCCGACCAGGGCGAGCTGGCCCAGGGCCAGAGGCGCCGTGCCGGTGTTCTCGACCGTGAAGGTCTGCGGCGCGCTGGCCGTATCGACCGGCACCGTCAGGAAATCGAAAGGCGATGCCGGCGTGACGGACACCGCCGAGGCGATGCCGGTGCCTTCGATGTCATGCTCCAGGACCGGGTTGGCCGGGTCGTTGCTTGGGATGCTCAAGGCGGCTTCCTGCAGGCCCGTCGCGGTCGGCAGGAAAGCGACCTCCAAGGTGCAATTGGACCCGAAGGAGACGACCGTGTTGGAGCAATCGTCTTCGACGATGGTGAACTGGTCGGGATTGCTTCCAACCAGCGAGATCGTCCCTAAGGTCAAATCGCCGCTGGGATCGGTGCTCGTGTTGTCGAGGGTGAAGGTCTGGGTTCCCGCCAGTCCCGGATCGTTGATCGGGACATCGCCGTAGTCGAAGGGTGAAGCCGGGCTGACGACTAGGGTCGGCGCCACGCCGGCGCCGGCGAGCGGGATATTCAAGGGCCCGCTCTGGGCATTGCTGGGGATGCTCAACGTCGCGCTGTAGGACTGGACGAGGTCGGGGTCGAAGCCGACGGAAATCGTGCAGGAAGCGCCGGCGGCCACGGTGGTGTTCGAGCAGTTATCCTCAACGATATGGAAGTTGTCGGCGTCCGTCCCGGTGATGGAGACCGTGCCGATGATGGCCGGGGCGGCCGCGGCTCCGTTGCTTACCGTCACGACCTGCGGCGCGCTGGAGCTTTGGATCAGGGTGTCGGGGAAGAGCGGCGTATTGGCGCTCAGCCCCGAGTCCAGGCCGTTGCAGGTCAGGGTGACCAGCAGGGGGCTAGCCGGGTCGTCGCTGGGAATCTGCACGGTGTCGTTGAAAGTCGCTGTCGAGCCTGGCGTGCAGGTGACGTCGAAGCTGCAGGCGCCCAGGGCCGCCACGACCTGGTTCGAGCAGGTGTCGTTGGCGATGTTGAAGTTCGCCGTATCGGCGCCCACCCGGATCAACTCGCCGATGGCGACGGCGGCGTCCGCGCTGGTATTGGTGATCGTAACGGTCTGCGGGGCGCTGGTCGTGCCCACCGGGACATCGGTGAAGGTCAAGTTCCCCGAGGAGCTCAGCGCCGGCGCGACGCCCGCCCCGTCCAGGTCGACCGTGAGATTCGGCGTGGAGGAGTCGTTGGGAATCAGCACCGTGTCGCTGAAGGCCGCGACGGCATCCGGGCTGAAGGTCACGTCGAAGGTACAGACGCCCAAAGGCGCGACGACTTGATTGGAACAGGTGTCGTTGAGCACCGCGAAATTGGCGGTGTCGGTGCCGATCTGCTGGAGGTTGCCGATCATCACCTCCGCGGTGGCGCTGGTGTTAGTCAAGGTGACGGTCACCGGCCCCGCCGTTGTCCCGACGGGGACGTTGAGAAAATCCACGTCTCCCGAATCGGTCAGCGTGCCCAGCTCGCCCGTGCCGCTCAGGGCGAGGGTGGCGCTGGGGGTGGCGGAATCGTTCGGGATCAAGACCGTATCGCTATAGGCCACCGCGTCCGCGGGGGAGAAGGTCACCTCGAAGGTACAAGTGTTCGAACCGCCTGCGGGGATGATCTGGTTGCTGCAGTTGTCGTTTTGGATCGAGAAGACCGCGGGATCCGCGCCGATTTGTTGGAGATTCCCGATCTGTAGATCCGCCGTCGTGCTGGTGTTGGTGACCGTGATCAGAGTGGGCCCCGCGGTCGTGCCTACCGGGACGGTGCCGAAGGTGCCGCTGCTCGAGACGCTGATCGCCGAGGCGTCGCCTGTGCCCGAAAGGCCTACCGTCAGGTTAGGGGTCGAGGAGTCGTTAGGCACCAGGACCGTATCCGTCACCGCCGAGGTGGTGTTGGGAGTGAAAGTCACGTCGAAGGTGCAAGTGTTCGAGCCGCCGGCGGGGATCACCTGATTGGAACAGGTATCGTTCAGGATGGTGAAATTGGCGGGGCTGCTGCCCACCTGCTGGAGGTTCCCGACCAGCACGTCCGCATCGGCGCTGGTGTTGGTCAAGGTGACCGTCTGCGGCGCGCTGGTCGTCCCCACCGGGACGCCGGTGAAGGTCAAGGGGCCTGAAGAAGTGAGCGTCCCCGAGACCCCGTCGCCGCTCAGGCCGACGGTGAGATTGGGCGTCGAGGAGTCGTTCGGGATCAGGATCGAGTCCGAGAAGCTAGCCGCCGCGTCAGGAGTGAAGGTCGCGTCGAAGGTGCAGGTGCCGCCGCCCGACGCCACGACTTGGGCCGAACAAGTGTCGTTGAGAATCGCGAAGTTGGTCGGATTCGCCCCCACCTGTTGAAGGTTGCCGACCTGGACCGCCGTCGCGCTGGCATTGGTCAAGGTCACCGTGATCGCCGCCGCGGTGACGCCGACCTGGGTGTCGGGGAAGATCACGTTGCCCGAGCTGACCAAGGTCCCCTGGACGCCGGTCCCGCTCAGGGCCAAGGTGGCATTGGGCGTGGCCGAGTCGTTGGGGATTAGGACCGAGCCGCTGAAGGCCACCGGCGCGTCGGGAGAAAATGTGACGCCGAAGGTGCAGGTATTGGCTCCACCCGCCGGGACGGTCTGGTTGGAGCAGGTGTCGTTCACGATCGCGAAATGGGTCGTGTCCGCCCCCACCTGCTGTAAATTGCCGATTTGGAGGTCGGCGGCGGCGCTGGTGTTGGTCACGGTGATCAGGGTGGGCCCGGCCGTGGTCCCGACCGAGACGCTGCCGAAGGCGCCGCTGCCCGTCACGGTCAAGGATGAGTTCACGCCGGTACCGTCCAAGGCCACCGTGAAATTCGGCGTCGCCGAGTCATTCGGGATCAGGACGGTGTCGGTCGCGAGGGCGGTCGAGGTCGCCGTGAAGGTGACGTCGAAGTCGCAAGTGCCCGACGGGGCCAAGGTCTGGTTGGAGCAAGTGTCGTTGATAATGTTGAAATTCGCGACATCGGCGCCGATCTGCTGGAGGTTGCCGATGTGCAGGTCGTCCGTCGCGCTGGTGTTGGTGATCGTCACATTCGAGGCGGCGGAGGTCGTTCCTACGGGGACTCCGGTGAAGCTGACCGAGGGCGGAGCGGCGCCGATCGTGCCTTGGATGCCGGTGCCCGCCAAGGCCACCGCCGGATTGGAGATCGAGGTGGCGAATTCCAGCGTCACGCCCACCGCCGGGCCGGTGGTCGTGGGCGTAAACTGGACCTCGGCAAGGCAGTCCTCGCCGGGCTGCAATGTCGCCGCGGCGGTGCAGGTCTCGTTGACCACGGCGAAGTCGGTGCTGCCCACCACCGTGGGCGGCCCGGTGATCCCCAGGGGCTGGTTGCCGGTGTTGGTCAACTGGGCCACGAGGGTCGAAGAGGCTGTGCCGACCTGCTGCATGCCGAAATTCAAGGTGGCCGGGGAGGCCGCGGCGACGGGGCCGTTGAGGCCGGTGCCGTTCAAGGTCACGGTGTCGGGGCTGGTCGGGGCGTCGCTGGGGATACTGAGGGTGTCGGGCAAGGGACCGGCCGAGGTCGGGTTGAAGACGACGTCGACGGTGCAGGTATTGCCGACCAGGACGGCGGCGCCGGTGCAAGTGTCGTTGACAAGCGAGTAGTCCGAGGTGCCCAACGCGAGCGTCCCGATATTCAAGGTGGCCGTTCCGATATTTTCCACCGTCACGGTCTGGGGCACGGAGGAGTTGCCGACGGCCAGGCTGCCGAAATTCAGCGATCCGGGCGTCACCTGAGTCTCGGGCTGGATGCCCGTGCCGTCCAGGGGAACGGTATCCACACTGGTAGGGGCGTCGCTGGTGATCTGGAGATCGTCGGTCAGCAGGCCCGTCGTTGTGGGACTAAATTCGACGTCGATGGTGCAGGTCCCGCTGGGCGCGATGGGACTGGAAGTGGTGCAATCCTCGGTGGCGATCGCATACTCCGTGCCCACGGCGAGGTCCACAAGGGTGACGGTAAGATCGGAGGTGCCGGTATTCTCCACCGTCACGCTCTGGGTGGCCGACGTGGTGCCAACCAGCTGATTGCCGAAAGAAAGCGAGGTCGGCGTCAGAGTGACTTCGGGCTGCACCCCGTCTCCGGAAAGGGGCACCAACTCAGGGCTGGCGGGATCGTCGCTGTCAATCTGGATATTGTCCGAGAAGCTCGCGACGGCGCTGGGGCTGAAATCCACCGAAATCGAACAAGTCCCAAGGGGAGCAATGGGACTGGAGGTGGTGCAATCTTCGGAAACGATGCTGAATTCCGTCCCCGTCTGAAGGATGACCGCGGAGACGTTCAGAGGGTTCACAGCGTCGGAATTGGTGACGGTGAAAAGCTGTGGGGCACTGGTGGTGCCAACCACTTGGTCCGGGAAATTGTGGGAGGGTGGCGCCACATCCACAACTTGGGCCAAAGCCAAAGCGGGAAAGAAATACGCCGCCGTAAATACGAATTTCGCCAAACCGCCACGCAGCCCTCGTGTTTTCATAGAGATACCCTCATTTTGGATGATTTTCGCAAACACCGGCCCCTCCGCGACTTGAAAGAATTTTCAAATCGAGCCGCACGCATCACGACACCCGCCCCTTTCGCGAAACGCGAAGAGGATCAGCGTCGATTTTCCTGTACCCGGTGATGGATTGAGAGTTGAGGAATAAAAATATCGCCTAACATCTTCCCCAAACGGCTTACGATAGTGAGCGCAATTTTATTTTTTGGCAAATATTTTTTTGAACAGAAAAAAAACAGGCGGGACGACTTGCGTCGCCCCGCCCGCATCCTTACCCCCATGGTTGCCCATGGAGTATGACTACTGGAACTTCTTTCTGCCGCGGATCGCGAAGGCCGCGACCGCCGCGACCGCCAGAAGGGCCGCCCACGGCGCGGATTGCGCCGGAACCTCGCTCATCGAGCAACCGCTGGCATGGATGCCGCTGCCCTCGAGGATCGGCTGGTTGGTCGGGCTAGGACCCTCCAACTGGATCGTGTCCGCCGTGGCGGCGTTGTTGCCGAGCACGGGGTCATGCGTATCGCTGTAGGCCGAGGCCAGGTTGCTCAGGATCGAGAAAAGGCCGTCGCCGGTCACCGAGATGGTAATCGTGGCTTGGGAACCGCTCGTCATGTCGCCGAGCTCGCAGGTCACCGTGCTGGTGCCGGCCTGGGCCGAGGCCACCGTGCAGCTGCCCATCGAGCTGTTCGCCGTCACGTCGTCGAACTGACCCGAGATCTGATCGACCGCGATGACGTTGCGAGCCGTGTCGGGACCGGCGTTCTTCACCAACAGGGTGTAGGTGAAGGTATCGCCGACCAGGCCAGGGTTCGGGTTGACGACCTTGCTGATGCTCACGTCGGCCGAGGCGTCGACCACGTTGACTTGGTAGGCCGCGGAGTTGTTCTCCTGGATCGGATCCGAGACCGCTCCGGCGACCACCGCCAGGTTGCTGATCGCGCCCGAGGCGTCGGTTGTCACCGTGTAGGTGACCGTGAAGGTGTTGAAGCCAGGCGTGCTCGGCACCGAGGGCACCGCGCAGGTCAGCAGGCCGTTCAGCTCGCTGCAAGTCCCGACCAACGGATTGATCTGGATATTGCTGACCGAGTCGAAGGGACCGGCGATGAAGTCATTCAACACCACGTCGGTCGCCTCGTCCGGACCGTTGTTGGTCACGGTGATCGTGTAGTTCACGTCCCCGCCCTGGGTGATCTCGGAGACGTCCGCAGTCTTGGTGACTTCCAAGTCCGCCGTGTTGGCGAGGATGCCGACGCTGACGTTCGCCGAGGTCGTGTTGTTCGACATGATCCTATCTTCGACGTCGCTGGAGACCGTCACGATATTGGACCAGAGGCCCGCCACGTTCGCGGTCGAGGTATAGCTGACCGTGATGGTGTTGCCCGAGGCGAGCAACGGCGTGACGTCGCAGGTCATATTGTTGCCCGCGACCGTACAGCCGGCCGGAGGCGCGTCGAAGGACAGGCCGCCGAGCTGCATGTCGGTCAGGGTGACGTTGGTCGCGTCGTTCGGGCCGCGGTTCTCGATCTCGATGTCGAAGCTGACCGTGTCGCCGATGTTGAAGATCGGCCCGTTGGTGACGGTCTTGGTCACCCGCAGGTCGGCCAGAGCGGCGCCGTTGACGCTGGAGACCGCCGTGTTGTTCGACTGATCGTTATCGTGGGTGATCGTG
>JAANMW010002983.1_pt1 | contig 14046 bp, 18 predicted proteins | sample 7279671 | NCBI WGS metagenome assembly JAANMW01 (sample SAMN14094541, study PRJNA606508) | bioreactor metagenome | isolation source: A lab-scale SPAN reactor treating ammonium-rich wastewater day 247 | place: Ireland: Galway | collected 2017-09-19
CCTCGCCGCCGCTGACCATCGGCACCAGCACCCGCAGCGGGCCGTAGCCGGAGGCACGGGCGATGGCGCGCAGCTGGGTGCGCAGCAGCCCGCTGCGCGCCAGGGACAGGCGCACGCCGCGCAGGCCCAGCGCGGGGTTGGGCTCGTCGCGCAGCGCCAGCCCTGTCTTGTCGGCCTTGTCGGCACCGAGGTCGAGGGTACGGATGGTGACGGTGCGGCCGGTCATCGCCAGCACCGCGTCGCGATAGGCGCGGAACTGCGCCTCCTCGTCGGGCAGTTCGCTGCTGCCGAGGAACAGGAACTCTGTGCGGTACAGGCCGACCCCGGCGGCGCCCAGCGCATGCGCCTCGGTGACGTCGTTGCGCGATTCCGCGTTGGCCCACAGCTTGATGTCGACGCCGTCCAGGGTGCGGGTGGGCTCGCGGCGCAGGCGGTTGAGCTGGCGGCGCTCGCGCTTGGCCTCGCCGACCCGGCGGTGGTGCTCGCGCAGGTCGGCCGCGTCCGGCTCCAGCACCACCAGGCCGCTGCCGCCGTCGATCGCCAGCACGTCGCCATCGTTGATCTTCTGCAGCGCCTGCGCGGCGCCCACCACCAGCGGCAGGTGCAGGCTGCGCGCCAGGATGGCACTGTGCGAGAGCGGGCTGCCGCCGGCGGTGATGACGCCGACCACGCCCTGCGCCTGCAGTTCCGCCAGTTCCGCTGGCGCCACGGTGTCGGTGACCAGGATTTCGCCGGAAGCCCCCTGCAGCGCCGCGCGCTGGCTGTGCAGGGCGGCGTGCAGGCGGCCGATCACCTGGTCGATGTCGTCGATTCGGCTGCGCAGGTAGGGGTCGTCCATGCCCTCGAAGACCGCGGCGATGCGGTTGCGCTGGAGGCGCAGGGCGTAGTCGGCGGTGTACAGCCCGGTACGGATCAGCGCATCGATGCCCGACAGCAGTTCGGGATCGTCCAGCAGCAGCGCGTGGAGGTCGAGGAACTCGCCGATTTCCTGCGCCAGCGCGCCGTGCAGGCGCTCGCGCAGACCGCGCATCTCGGTGCGTACCGTGGCCACCGCGTCATGGAAGCGCGCAAGCTCAGGTTCCACCTCTTCCGGGGTGATGCGTGCCTCGTCGATGTCCAGCGCATGCGGCAGGCGCACGCGGGCCCGTCCAAGCGCGCTGCCGCGGGCGGCGGCGGTGCCGGACAGGATCTGGCGCATCAGCTGTCCTCGTCGAAGCGGCGCTCGAACAGCGCCGTCACCGCATCGGCGGCGGCCTGTTCATCCTCGCCGTCCACGCGCAGCACGACCTCGGCGCCGGGGCCGGCGGCGAGCAGCATGACGCCCATGATGCTCTTGGCGTTGACCTCGCGGCCGCGCGCTTCCAGCGTGGCCTGGCAGCGGAAGCCCGACAGCAGCTGCACCAGCTTGGCGGTGGCGCGCGCATGCAGGCCGAGGCGGTTGTTGATGGTCAGTTCGCGGCGGATCACGCGCGTGCTCCGCGGCGGTGGGGATGGGGGTTAGGCGTCATCGATGATGGCTCCATTGCGCGAACCGGCGGCGGCCACCGACGGTAGATCGTCCAGATCCAGCTCCGCGTAGTTCATCACCCGCAGCAGCATCGGCAGGCTCAGCGCCGACACCCGCCGCGCCGGGGTGCCGATCCGCGCCAGCCTTGCGGCGATGTTGGCGGGGGTGGCGCCGTACAGGTCGGTCAGCAGCAGCACCCCATGGCCGCCGTCGACCCGGCGCATCGCCGCGCTGGCCAGCGGCAGCAGTGCGTCGGGGTCGGCATCGAACGGCACCTCGAACGCCTCGCAGGCCAGCGGCAGGTTGCGCAGCAGGCGCGTGGCCACGGCTAGCAACGCGCTGCCGACGCCTTCATGGGTGACGAGGAGGATGCCAACGGACATCCCGCAAACTTAACAGACGCGGGTGATGCCGCGAAAGCGTTCCGGCGCGGATTCGTGCGCCTGCCTGGCGTCCGCCAGGGGCGTCGGGTCAGTCCAGTTCGCGGTGGTGCACGGCCACTTCCGCCCAGCCGCTGTCGCGGCAGTGGCGGGCCAGCCGTTCGGCCAGGTAGACCGAGCGATGGCGGCCGCCGCTGCAGCCGAACGCGACGGTGGCGTAGCTGCGGGTTTCCGAGCGCAGCTTGGACAGCCAGCTGTCGAGGAAGGCCTGCACCTGGCCGGCATAGGCCACCACGTCGGGTTCGGCGTCGAGGTATTCGCGCACTTCCGGGTCGCGCCCGGAAAGCGGCCGCAGGCGCGCGTCCCAGTGCGGGTTGGGCAGCACCCGCGCGTCGAAGACGAAGTCGGCGTCGGGCGGTACGCCGTGGCGATAGGCGAACGACTGGAACAGCAGCGACAGCCCGGTGCCGGACAGGCCGAATTCCTCCAGCACGCGCCGGCGCATCTGGTGGACGTTCAGTTCGCTGGTGTCGATGCGGATGTCGGCGATCTGCCGCAGCGGCTTGAGCGCCTGCCGGTCCAGCGAGATCGCGTCCGCCAGCACCAGCCCGAGGTGGCTGAGCGGATGCCGGCGGCGGGTGTCGGCGTAGCGGCGCAGGATCACCTCGTCGCGCGCCTCCAGGTAGAGCAGGCGCGGATTGGCACCGAGCGCACCGAGCCGCGACAGCACGGTCGGGACCTCGGCAAGGTCGCTGAGGCTGCGTGCGTCGATGACCACCGCGATCTTCGACGGCGCCGATTCGCCGTTCTGCAGCAGGCGGACGAATTCCGGCAGCAGTTCCGCCGGCAGGTTGTCCACGCAGTAATAGCCCAGGTCCTCCAGCGTATGCAGCGCGCCGGACTTGCCGGAACCGGACATGCCGCTGACGACCAGCATGGTGGGCACTTCGCGGGCGTTCATTGCGCGGCGTGCTCGAGGAAATGGCTGTGCCGGGCCATGAACGCGGCCGCCGGGTCGATGCCCTTGCTGCGCAGGATGTGCATACGGGTGGCGGCCTCGGTGAGCACCGCCAGGTTGCGCCCGGCCATCACCGGGATGGTGATCATCGGCACGTCGAGGTCGAGCACGCGGCGGATGCCGAGGTCGCCGGTCAGCCGCTCCATCCCGCCGGTGCTGGGCTCCAGCGACGGCTTGCTGAGGTGGACGATCAGGCGCAGGTACTTGTTCCGCTTGACCGCGGTGTCACCGAACATCTGCCGGATGTTGAGCACGCCGAGGCCGCGCAGCTCCAGCATGTCCTGCAGCAACTCGGGGCAGGCGCCGTCCAGCACGTCGGGGGCGATCTGGGTGAATTCGGGGGCGTCGTCGGCGACCAGCCGATGGCCGCGGGTGACCAGCTCCAACGCCAACTCGCTCTTGCCGGAGCCGGATTCGCCGGTGATCAGCACGCCGATGGAGTAGATCTCCATGAACACGCCGTGCAGGGTGACCCGCGGCGCCAGCGTGCGCGCCAGCATGTATTGCAGGTGGTTGAGCAGCTCATGGCCGCGCCGCGGCGACACCCACAGGGGGGTGTCGGATTCCTCGGCGGCGATGCGTAGGTCCTCCGGGCACGACTGGCTCTTGCTGATGACCAGCGCTAGCGGGCGGAAATCGATGATCTTGTGGATGGTCTCCCAGCGCTGGCGGGCGTCCAGCCCGTCCAGCCATTCCAGTTCCTCGGTGCCGAGGATCTGCACCTTGTTGGGGTAGATGGCGTTGAGGTAGCCCGCCAGCGAAGGCCGGCGGGCCACCGTGTCCACCGCTTCCAGCACGCGCTGGCCGCCGGTTTCCTGCCCGGCCACCCAGCGTAGCAACAGCCGCTCCTGCTGGTTGGCGAACAGTTCGGCGGCGGTGATGCGGGCGGCGCTCATGCGGCGTGGGGCGAAGGGAGGACAGTCATCGGCGCCGGCTCAGTCTTCCGCGCTCATCCGGGCCAGCCCTTCGCTGCGGCGCTGCTCGACCTGCTTTTCCTTGTGCTTGATCAATTGCCGGTCCAGCTTGTCCACCAGCAGGTCGATCGCCGCGTACATGTCCTGGCCCACGGCATCGGCGTGCAGCTTGCGGCCGGCAACGGTGACGTTGGCCTCGGCCTTGTGGTCCGGCTTTTCCAGCCCGAGTTGGACGCGGATCTCGCAGTCGCCCTCGAAATGCCGGCCGAGCCGCTCGAAGCGGGTCTCCACGTAGCTGCGCAGGGCGGGCGTGACGTCCATCTGCTGGCCGTAGGTTTCGATCTGCATCTTGACCTCCTTCTGCTGTGGCCGCGGGCAGGGTGCCCGTGGCCGGGATGGCGCAGCGGCTCAGCCGATGCGCATACGCTCGTGCGACGCCGGGATCTGCAGGGCTTCGCGGTACTTCGCCACCGTCCGCCTTGCCACCGGCACGCCTTCCGCCTTCAACGTATCGGCAAGCCGTGCATCCGACAAGGGCTTGCGCGGGTTTTCGCCGGCCACCAGTTGGCGGATGCGGTCCTGGATCGCGGTGCTGGACGCGCTGCCGCCATCGTCGGTGCCGATGCCGGAAGCGAAGAAGTCGCGCAGCGCCAGCGTGCCGCGCGGCGTGCGCACGTATTTGCGGGCGATCGCGCGCGATACGGTGGACTCGTGCAGGCCTAGTTCCGCGGCGACGCTGCGCAGGGTCAGCGGGCGTAGCGCCTGTGGGCCGAATTCCAGGAACGCGGCCTGTCCGCGCACCAGCCAGCGCACCACCCGCAGCATGGTGTCGGCGCGCGCTTCCAGCCCCTTCAACAGCCAGCGCGCTTCCTGCAGGTGGCCGCGCAGGTAGTCGGCGTCGCCGGCGTTGGCGTGCCGGATCATTTGCTGGTAGTCGCGCTGGATCGCCACCCGTGGCAGCGCGCCGGCCGCCAGCGCCACCTGCCACAAGCCCTGCTGGCGCCATGCCACGCAGTCGGGGCGGATGTAGCTGCCGGCGGGCAGGGCGCCGTGCTGGGCGCCAGGGCGCGGATCCAGTGTGCGCAGCAGCTGCACCGCGGTTTCCGCCGCGGCCGGGGGGCAGCCGAGCAGGGCGCGGATGCCGTCGATGCCTAGCTTCGGCAGCTGCTGCAGCGGGCCGGCCGCGATGGCAAGCGCCAGCGCGCGCGCTGGCGTGTCCGCCGGCAGCGCCTGCAGCTGCAGGCGCAGGCATTCGCCCAGGTCGCGTGCGCCCACCCCGACCGGGTCGAACTGTTGGATCCGGTGCAGCACCAGGAGCATGTCTTCGGGCGTGGCGTCGATGTCCGGGCGCAGGCTGGCCGCCAGCGTGGGCAGGTCTTCGCGCAGGTAGCCGTCGTCGTCGATGGCGTCAACCAGGGCGATGCCGATGCGGGTGTCGCGCGGGCTGAAGTGGCCCAGGTGCAGCTGCCACAGCAGGTGGTCCTGCAGGGACTCCTCGGTATCGGGCTGTTCGACCTCGCTGCCGTCATCGCGTCCCGCAGGCGCGCCGCCGGAGGCCTGCCATTGATCGGCGTCCGGCTCCCAGCGGTCATCCGGCGCGGGGTCGATATCGCCGGAGGCGCCAGGTTCGGGCGATGCGGATCCCGCCGCGGGATCGACCGGCGAATCGACCGGCACCTCGTTGTCCTGCCAGTCCAGCAGCGGGTTGCTGGCCACGGCTTCGGCCACTTCGGCCTCCAGCTCCGCGGCGGAAAGCTGCAACAGGCGGATCGCCTGACGAAGCTGCGGGGTCAGGACCAGGTGTTGCTGCGTCGCGGGGGACAGGCGCTGCTTCATCCGCCCCCAGCATATCCCCGGCGGCGCTAAAAAACCGTGGCTGGCGATGGGCGGTGCCCCGCCGTCGCGGTGCGTTACAGGCGGAAGCTGTCGCCTAGGTAGACCCGGCGCACGTCCGGGTTCTCCAGCAGGTCGGCCGGCGCGCCCTGCGCCAGCACGGCGCCGTCGGCCAGGATGTAGGCACGGTCGCAGATGCCCAGCGTCTCGCGCACGTTGTGGTCGGTGATCAGCACGCCGATGCCGCGCTGCTTGAGGTGGCGGACGATGCGCTGGATCTCGTTCACCGAGATCGGATCGACGCCGGCGAAGGGCTCGTCCAACAGGATCATGCGCGGCTTGCCGGCCAGCGCGCGGGCGATCTCCACCCGTCGCCGCTCGCCGCCTGACAGGCTGGCGCCGAGCTGCTCGGTGACGTGGCCGATCTGCAGTTCGTCCAGCAGCGCGTTCAATTCGTCTTCGCGGCCGTCCTCGTCGAGGTCCGGGCGCAGTTCCAGCACCAGCCGGATGTTGTCGGCCACGCTGAGCTTGCGGAACACCGATGGCTCCTGCGGCAGGTAACCCAGCCCTAGCTTGGCGCGCGCGTACATCGGCTGGTCGGTGATGTCCTTGCCGTCCAGCACGATGTGGCCGGCGTCGGCGGGCACCAGCCCCACGATCATGTAGAAGCAGGTGGTCTTGCCGGCGCCATTGGGGCCAAGCAGGCCCACCACTTCGCCCGGCGCCAGCGTCAGCCCGAAATCGCGAACCACCTCGCGCGAGCGGTAGCGCTTGCGCAGCCCTTCCGCCGACAGCATCAGGGCGTGCCCTTGCCGCTGTCCTGGGCCGGCTGCGCCTGCTTCGGCAGGATCCGCATCTTGACCCGGCCGCCACCGGTGCCGCCACCGCTTTCCAGCTGGCCGGTCTTGAGGTTGTAGACCACCCGCTCGCCGCTCAAGCTGCCGCGCCGCTGGGCGATGCTGACGTTGCCGGTGAACACGATCACCTCGTTGCGCATGTCGTAATCGACGCTGTTCGAGCGCGCATCGATATGGTCGCCGTCGTCCATGTCTTGCTGCAGCTGCACGCCACCGCTGAACTGCGCGCGGCTGGGCTTGCCTGCCACCTGCGTGACCACCGCCTTCTCGGCGGCGATGCGCAGGCTGCCCTGGGTGATGGTGGCCTGCCCGCTGAAGGTGCAGGTGGCGTTCTCGCCCAGGCCGCAGTCGCTGCGCGCGGCTTCGATGTCCATCGGCTGGTTGCGGTCGGAGGTGCGCGCGACGGCGGTGCCGGCGGCCAGCAGGGCCAGCGCCAGGACGGTGGCGGCGAATTCAGTCGTGCGGGACATAGTGGGTGCGTACCTGCGAGAGAAGCGAGACCTGCTGGCGGTCGAAGTCCGCCTCCAGACCGGTGCCGCGCATTGTAAGTCCGGGCCGGGTGACGGTGACGGCGGCGGTGGAGCGGGCGCGGTTGCGCTCCAGGTCCAGCGCCAGCCAGTCGGTTTCGATGCGGGTGGGCGGCGGCGCGTCGGCCGGGCTGTCCGCGCGCACCTGCCCGCGCAGTTCCAGCTGGCCGCCGTCGGCGGGCACGAAGCCCTGCTGCGCCACCACGTTCCAGTAGCGGCCCAGCCGGTCCGGCACCAGGAACCGGGGGGTGGCCAGGGTCATGGTGCGGTCGGCCGGATCGCGCTGCAGCACCGGGCCGCGCAGGGTGAACGATTCCTTGCCCTGCTTGTCCAGCGCGGTGATCTCGTAGTCGCGCAACACGTAGTCCGGGCGGGTGCGCAGCACGCCGTCGTCGGCCGGGTGCGACATCCGCCACACCGACCAGCCGGTGGCGATCGCGCTCAGCAGCAGTGCCAGGGTCAGGGGCAGGCGCCAGTTCACGGGTGCTCGCCGTGTTCGAGCAGCGCCTCGACCTTGCCCTGCGCGTGCAGCAGCAGGTCGCAGGCGTCGCGCGCCGCACCGTCGCCGCCGCGTTGCGGGGTGACCCAATGCGTGGCCGGCAGCACCCACGGATGCGCGTTGGCGGGCGCAATGGCAAGGCCGACCGCGCGCATCGTCGCCAGATCGGGCAGGTCGTCGCCCATGAAGGCGGCCTGGTCCATGCCGATGCCCATGTCCGCGGCGATGCCGCGCATGCAGTCCAGCTTGCCGCGCTCGCCGATGTGCAGGCGCGCCACCTTCAGCTCGCGGCCGCGCGCAAGGGTGACTTCGCTGCGTCGCGCGCTGACCAGCGCCACCTCGATGCCGGCGTGGCGCAGCAGCACCAGGCCCAGCCCGTCCTGCACGTGGAAGCGCTTGTGCTCGCGGCCGTCGCTGTCGAACTGCAGGCCGCCGTCGGTGAGGGTGCCGTCGACGTCGAAGCCGACCAGGCGGATGCGCGCGGCGCGTTCGAGGACGTCGGCGGGATAGGCGGGCAGCGTCATTACACTACCCGCGCGCGCAGCAGGTCGTGGATGTTGAGCGCGCCGACCAGCCGGCCGTCGCCGCTGGTCACCAGCAGCCCGCTGATCTTGTGGGTTTCCATCAGCTGCGCGGCTTCCACCGCCAGCGCATCGGCGTCGACGGTGCGCGGGGTGCGGGTCATCACCGCATCGATGCGGGTGCCGCGCAGGTCCACCTGCGCGTCGTCCAAGCTGCGGCGCAGGTCGCCGTCTGTGTATAGGCCCAGCAGGCGATCGTCGGCATCGACCACCGCGGTCATGCCCAGCCGCTTGCGGCTCATTTCCATCAGCGCCTCGCTGATGGAGGCGTCGGGCGCCACCTTCGGCACGTCGTCGCCGACGTGCATGACGTCGGTGATGTGCAGCAGCAGGCGCCGGCCCAGCGCGCCGGCCGGATGCGAGCGGGCGAAGTCGTCGGCGGTGAAGCCGCGCGCTTCCAGCAGCGCCACCGCCAGCGCGTCGCCCATCGCCAGCGAGGCGGTGGTGCTGGAGGTGGGGGCGAGCTTGAGCGGGCAGGCTTCCACCGGCACCGCCACGTCGAGGTGGATGTCGGCTTCGCCGGCCAGGGTGGAGCCGGCGCGGCCGGTCATCGCGATCACCGTGTTGCCCTGGCGCTTGAGCGCCGGCAGCAGCAGCAGCAGTTCGTCGCTTTCGCCGGAATAGGACAGCGCCAGCAGCACGTCGGCATCGGTCACCATGCCGAGGTCGCCGTGCGCGGCTTCGCCCGGGTGCATGTAGAACGCCGGGGTGCCGGTGGAGGCGAGGGTGGCGGCGATCTTGCGCGCCACGTGCCCGGACTTGCCCATGCCGGTGCAGACCACCCGCCCGCGGCAGGCCAGCATCGCCCGGCAGGCGGCACTGAACGCGCCGTCGACGCGCGCGGCCACGGCCGTCAGGGCGTCGGCCTCCACCGCGAACACGCGGCGGCCGCTGGCGGCAAAATCGAAGCTGTCGGGCTGGGCGGGCATGCGGGGCGCTCGGCGGGTTTCCGCTAAACTGGGTCGTTCAGTTTACGCGAGTCCCCCTGCCAGCCCATGAACGCCGACACCATCCGCCAGCTGATCGAATCCGGCCTGCCCGGCGCCCACGCCGAGGTCCATGGCGAGGACGGCGTCCATTTCGAGGCCACCGTGGTCTGCGCCGCCTTTGCCGGCAAGTTGCCGTTGGCCCGCCACCGCATGGTCAACGCGACGTTGGGCGCGCTGATGGGCCGCGAGATCCACGCCCTGCAGCTGAAGACCCTGACTCCCGAAGAGGCGGCCGCCTGATGCAGAAGATCGTGGTCGGCGGCGGCGCCCGCCTGGCGGGCGAAGTCCGCATCTCCGGCGCCAAGAACGCGGTGCTGCCGATCCTGTGCGCCACCCTGCTGGCCGACGCGCCGGTGCGGGTCACCAACGTGCCGCGCCTGCACGACGTGCTGACCACCGCCAAGCTGCTGGCCGGTCTGGGCGCCGGCGTGGCCCACGAGGGCGACGCGATGACCGTCGACCCGCGCAGCGTCAACAGCCACGTGGCGCCGTACGAGCTGGTCAAGACCATGCGCGCCTCGGTGCTGGTGCTGGGCCCGCTGCTGGCGAAGCACGGCGTGGCCGAAGTCTCGCTGCCCGGCGGCTGCGCGATCGGGTCGCGCCCGGTGGACCTGCACATCAAGGGCCTGCAGGCGCTGGGCGCGGAGATCGTGGTCGACCACGGCTTCATCAAGGCGCGCAGCGCCGGCCGCCTGAAGGGCGCGCGCCACGTGTTCGAACTGGTCAGCGTGGGCGCCACCGAGAACGTGCTGATGGCCGCCGCGCTGGCCGAAGGCACAACGGTGCTGGAAAACGCGGCGATGGAGCCGGAGATCGTCGACCTGGCCGACTGCCTCAACGCGATGGGCGCCAAGGTCAGCGGGCACGGCTCCTCGCGCATCGTGATCGAAGGCGTGGAGCGGCTGCACGGCTGCGAGCACGCGGTGGTCGCCGACCGCATCGAATGCGGCACCTTCCTGGTCGCCGCGGCGATGACCGGCGGCTGCGTCACCGCCACCCATGCACGCGCCGACAGCATGGACGCGGTGCTGGACAAACTGCGCGAGGCCGGCGCGGACATCGCCATCGAATCCACCGCCGACGCCGGCGACCGCATCACCGTGGACATGCACGGCAAGCGGCCGCGCGCGGTCAACATCACCACCGCGCCGCATCCGGCCTTCCCCACCGACATGCAGGCGCAGTTCATGGCGCTGGACTGCGTGGCCGACGGCGTGGGCGTGGTCAACGAAACCATCTTCGAAAACCGCTTCATGCACGTCAACGAACTGCTGCGCCTGGGCGCGGACATCCGGGTGGACGGGCATACCGCGGTGGTGCGCGGGGTGGAGCGGCTGACCGGCGCGCCGGTGATGGCCACCGACCTGCGCGCCTCGGCCTCGCTGATCCTGGCCGGACTGGTGGCCGAAGGCGAGACCACCATCGACCGCATCTACCACCTCGACCGCGGCTACGAGGACATCGAAGCCAAGCTGTCGGCACTGGGTGCCAGCATCCGCCGGATCGACTGAGCCGCGCCCGTCGCCAGCCGGACGACGGCATGTGGCGGGGGCGGCGCTCCTGCGTGGCCGGCATGTCCAAGGGTTCGGCTGCCGCCAGCCTGCGCAAGTCCGGCAGGTCAATGGAAACCAGTGCAATCCGCGGGGATTCGCGGCATCGCGCAGGGCCTAGGCGCACGCAAGTTTGCTTGGGCGGCTCGGCCTGGTTTCAGTATCGCCACGTGCCTTTTTCAGTGGTGCGCAATCCAGAGGGCGGCGTGACCTCAAGCGTGCCGTCGGGATATGCAAGGATCGAAAACCCCGCGCCAGTGAAGGCGTAGTAGCCAACATGGCAGGGCGTGGCCCCGCCTGCGCACGCGACCATCCGGGTGCTGCCGGTTAGGTGGACGGCCTTGTTCGTGCCCGCGGGTACAAGATCCCCGGTGAGTTGGCGGCAATCCACCTCTCCCTCGGCACAGTGGGACCAGAGGACAAGGGAGTACGACTTGGTCGCAAGGACGCTCGATGGCGCCGACTGGCTAGTGGCGCAGCCCAAGGGCAGCGCCAAGAGGGTGGAGGCGACAAGCCGGCACATGGGCCCGGTGCCTGGGGCAGGACGCGCCGCAACGCGGCGGTGGGCAAGGCGGATCGAGGGCCACATTGGACCTACGCCCTGCGATCTTTAGGGAGCCAGCAGCTGGGATTGCGCCTGTAGCGGGCATAGCCAGCGAGGGTAAAGGCCACGCCGGTGGCAAGGGCCCACCCCCCGGCGAATTGAAGTGCCGCCATTTGCGGGTGCCCTTTGGCGAGCCTTGTGCCGAAAAGGACGAAGAAGGCCACCGTCGTTGCCAGCAGGAATCGCTTCAGCCAGAACGCTGTACCCATCATTTAGCTCCATTGCTTGCATGGCAAAGCACCCGAGTCCAGCCACGCCGCAACGCGGCGCAGCGCAGGCTTGGTGGGATCATCCTTCCCGCGCACCGGCCGAAGCTGGGGTTGGAAAGGATTCGATTGCTTCCAGCGCCGCCTTCAGCCCCAGGCGCGTGTCTTGCCGATATCGGCGGACGGCAGCGGTCTTTTGCCCCTTGGCGAGAAGCGCCAGTACCTCGCCCGACGGCGCCGGGTGCCTGACGTCCTCCATGCCGAAGTGCCGGAGTAATTCAAGCAAGCGGCGTTCGTTTTTCTCTGCCCGTCGATCCGCGCGCGCCACCACCACCAAGATGATGCCGAGGAGACCGAGCGCTGCGATAGGAATGGGATCAAAGGCCATGTCGAAGTCCGCAAGGGCTGGTGCAGGAGTCAGGCCGCGCCGCTTCGCTGCGTCGGCAGGGCCACGATCATAGAGGCTCTGCCGACGCCGCGTAGTGGTGTCGGCATGGCCGATTTGTTAGGCAGCGGACGCTTGCAGCTCGGCCAGGATTTCCATGGCGTGCCGTGCATGTTCGACAGGTACGAAGAGATGGTCGTGGTGCGTGCCGGCGACGACATTGCAACTGATGCCTGCCTGGCCTAACGCACTGGAGAATGCGGCTGTCAGGCCGACTGCGGCCAAGTCGGAATGAACGGCCAGCGTGATCCACGCCGCGGAGTAGGCAACAGGTAGGTTGAGGTTCCGGGCGAGGGATTCCGCTATCACCAGCGAGAGCCCCTCTGGCTCCCTGACGGATGCGATGACCTCGTCTTGCGGGATTTGAACGTCAGCAGGCGCGATGACAAAGGCATACGTGCCCGGGTTGAGCGTTGGCGCCATGTTGGCCAGCAGGTTCCTGAGATCGTGGGTCACTGTGGTCTGCTGCCTAGCACCTGAATTAAGCCGAGCCGCGAAGCGGCTTCGGCTTGAATGAATTGTTAGCCCCCAGTCTCGTCGGGCCAGAGAGGCTCTCGCTCAATGGCGCGGTCGATCTGTATGGGGGCTGCAAGGATCTGAGAACTCTTGCCCGCCGGAACGATAGCGCGCTCTGACCGATGAGTGCTGGTGTAGGCAGTGATAGAGATCTGGTTAAGCACTGCATTGCACTTATCACCACCAAGGAGTGAGCTGCCCGAATACGTGCCGAAAATGAACGGTATTGAGTGACCTGAGTATGGAACTTGTAGCCAACTAGCCAGTGAGTCCGAGGTGGATGATATCGGGCTCTGCCCAGTTCCGGCGAACGGTCGCCGGGGGCTTGTAGCCATGGGCGCTGTGCGGCCGCTGCTCGTTGTAGAACTGCCGCCAGCGCTCGATCAGCACCTTCGCCTCGGCGCGGCTGCGGAACCATTCCCGGTTCAGCAGCTCGTCCCGCAGCTTGCCGTTGAAGCTTTCGACGAACCCGTTCTGCCAGGGGCTGCCCGGCGCGATGAAGGCCGGACCAATTGCCGCGTCGCGCAGCCAGCGCATCACCTTGGCCGCGGTGAACTCGGCACCGTTGTCGGAGCGGACAAAGGCCGGCTTGCCGTAAATCCGCATCAACCGCGACAAGGTCAGGATCACGTCCTGCGCCCGCAGGCTGGCCCCGACCTCGATGGCCAGGCATTCCCGGGTGTACTCGTCGATCACGCACAGCATCTTCAGGGCGCGCCCGTCGACCATCTGGTCGTGGACGAAGTCGTAGCTCCAGACGGCGTTCGGGCGAACCGCGCCCGGCAACCGGATGTCGTTGCCGGAACGGCGGCGACGCGGGCGGCGGCGGGGAATGTTCAAACCCAGCTGACGCCACAGGCGCCGCACCCGGGCCTCGCCCAGGTCCAGCCAGGCCGCCATGCGGCGATACCCGAACCGCGGCACCTTCGGCGACGCGGCCAGCAGGCGTTCGGCCACCGCCTGGTCCTTGGCGGCCTGGCGCGGGGCGTAGCTGGCGATGCGGCGGCTCAGGCCCAGGTATCGAAGGGCCTTGCGCTGCGAGAGACCCCGACGGACCAGCATCTGGACCGTGTCGCGTCGTTCCGACGGGGTCATCATTTTTTCGGACGATCTCCTTCATCCCGTCGATGACCAGCATCTGCTCGGCCACCAGCCGCTTGAGCCGAGCGTTCTCGGACTCGAGATCTTTGAGCCGACGGGCATCGGGCACGTCCAGGCCGCCGAACTTGTTGCGCCAGCGGAAAAAGGTCTGCTCGGTAAGGTTGTGCTTCTTGCACAGGGCCTTGATCGACATGGCGCCGACCTCGGCCTCGCGCAGGATGCCGATGATCTGCTCGTCGGTGAATCGCTTCTTCATGGAGCTCTCCTTGCCTGTAAAGGGTAGAGAACTCACCAGCCAACTGGCTACACGATCCGTCTCAGGTCAAGAGCAATTGGGCGCGAAGCGCACGGCAAGCCCCCGCGCGTAGCTGCCTGTGCCGTCCGAAAGCCAAGCCGCGCGAGCGCACCGCGAAAGTCTGCGAGGAAACGCTGCACTCGGCGAGAGTGCTTGCATGTCCGCTGCCGCGAGAAGCCGCGGGCGCCAACCGATGCCGAGGCAAGCACGAACCGTTGAACGAT
>JAANMW010002989.1_pt1 | contig 14020 bp, 15 predicted proteins | sample 7279671 | NCBI WGS metagenome assembly JAANMW01 (sample SAMN14094541, study PRJNA606508) | bioreactor metagenome | isolation source: A lab-scale SPAN reactor treating ammonium-rich wastewater day 247 | place: Ireland: Galway | collected 2017-09-19
GCCAGAAGGCGGTCAAACAGGGCTGCGCGCAGTGCCAGCATGCCTTCATTGGCAATGCGGGCCAGCGCATACTGCGCCACAAACTGGGCTACACCACGCACCAGAAAAACACCCATGATGGCCGCCGGAACGATCCAGAGGTGCAGGGTTCCTTTGGTGAAGCCCTGATCTAGCAAAGGTTGTAGCAATGCGGGAATCAGAGGTTCGGTGATGGCGCCCACCAGGGTGGCAACGATGGCAGCGATCCAGCCAAGCCGCTGGCCGCCAAAGTAAACGGAAAGCCGGGACAACCGGACTGTCAGTCGCTCGGAGGGGGGAGGGGGGGCGTTGCCGGGGGCGGGATTCGCGCCGTGATCTGGAGCTTGCATGAGCCTGGGATTCTACTTTTTGCGGCCATGCTCAACAGTTTGTGACACGGGGGCACTTCCCAGTGTGTAACATTCAGGGCTGACAATCGGCTTTTGTCCGGTTGCTCCTGACTGCGAATGAACAACGTACGAACACTCTTTTCTTCTCTTTCTTCGGCTCAGCCGCATCCCTCGCGTCGCCTCGCTATGGTATCCATGGCTTCGTTGGCCGCCACCCCGGCGCTGGCCCAGTTCCGGGTCGAAGTCTCGGGCGTTGGCATGACGCAGTTGCCCATCGCGATTGCCCCGTTTCGGGACGAGGCCCAGTCACCCCAGAAAATTGCCAGCATTGTGCAGGCCGATTTGGAGCGCAGCGGCCAATTCCGCAGCGTGGACACGGCCGGGGCGCGCCTGGATGAAACCTCTCGTCCGGACCTGGCCTTGTGGCGACAGAAGAGCGCCGACTCACTGGTCTCCGGCAGCATCACCCGTTTGGGTGATGGGCGTTTCGATGTTCGCTTTCGTCTATGGGATGTGGTGCGCGGGCAGGATCTGGGCGGACAAAGCTATATCGTCGTTCAGGGTGATTTGCGCTTGGTATCGCACCGCATTGCTGATTTTGTGTACGAAAAACTAACGGGTGATCGGGGCGTGTTCTCGACCCGCATTGCGTACGTGACCAAGGCGGGGCCGCGCTACAGCCTATGGGTGGCCGATGCCGATGGTGAAAATGCCCAGTCAGCCCTCTCCAGCCCCGAGTCCATCATTTCTCCAGCGTGGTCACCATCGGGTGGACAGATTGCCTATGTGTCGTTCGAATCGCGCAAGCCTGTGGTCTATGTGCACGATGTAGCCACCGGGCGCCGCCGCCTCGTCGCCAACTTCCGTGGCTCCAACAGCGCACCAGCCTGGTCGCCTGATGGACGCACCTTGGCTGTCACATTGAGCCGGGATGGTAATTCCCAGCTCTACACGATTGACGCTAATGGCGGTGAGCCGCGTCGGCTCATGCAAAGTGCCGGGATCGATACAGAGCCGGCTTTTTCACCGGACGGACGCAGCATTTATTTCGTCAGTGACCGGGGTGGCGCACCCCAAATCTACAAGGTTGCCAGTACGGGCGGCAATGCAGAGAGGGTCACGTTCAGCGGCAGTTACAACATATCGCCCAGCCTGAGTCCCGACGGTCGTTTCCTTGCGTACATCTCGCGTTTAGGGGGCGCCTTCAAGCTGCATGTGATGGAGCTAGGGACAGGAACCGCCACCGCGATCACCGAAACCACTGCAGACGAACGCCCCAGCTTCGCGCCCAATAGCCGCCTCATTGTCTACGCTACGCAGCACCAGGGGCGGGAGTCTCTGATGACCACCACGCTGGACGGCAAGATCAAGGCCCGCCTTGCGGGGCAGGGCGGTGATATCCGCGAGCCGGACTGGGGTCCGTTCCAGGCGCGTTGAACTTTTCGGCAGTTTTTGTTTCCGTCTTTCAGGAGTTTTCAAATGATTAAACGTATTTCTATCGCCATGGCCGTAGTGGCCCTTGTTGCAGGCTGCAGTTCTGGAGTGGATCTGGACAATGTGCCGGTTGAAGACAAGAACGGTGCGCCACTGTCCACCGGCGCCAATGGAGCCAATGCGGGCAACACTGGGCAGAGCGGTGTGCGCGGGGTTGACCTCTCGCAAACGGCCGGTGATGCAGCCGGCCCCGTGGGCGTGAGCCGCATTGTGTATTTTGACTACGACAGCTACGTCATCAAGCAGGACTATCAGTCGCTGATTGATGCCCATGCGCGCTTTCTGAAGTCCAGTAATGCGCGCAAGGTGGTCGTCGAAGGCCATACCGATGAGCGTGGCGGCCGTGAATACAACCTGGCTCTGGGACAGAAACGTGCAGAAGCTGTGCGCCGTTCGCTGGGCCTGCTGGGCGTGCCCGATGGCCAAATTGAAGCGGTCAGTTTTGGCAAAGAGAAACCAGCTGCCCAAGGCAGTGGTGAAGACGTTTACGCGCAAAATCGCCGCGCCGAACTGTCTTACCGCTAATGAGCGCCGCGGATTCCTTGCGTCTGGGGCGCGCGTTGGTTGCTTTGGCGCTGTCCTGCTCCTTCCTGTCAGCGGGGCATGCGGCAATTTTTGAAGATGGCGAGGCTCGACGCGCCATTCTTGAAATGCGCCAGCGCGTGGATGCCATGCAGCAAAACAGCCAACGCTCGGCAGAGGACGCCCGCCGCGCCACCGAAGACAGCGGTCAATTGCGCCGCAGTTTGCTCGATCTGCAAACACAGATTGAAACTCTGCGTGTGGAAATGGCCAAGCTGCGTGGACAAAACGAGCAGCTGACGCGCGATGTCTCGGAGTTGCAGCGCCACCAGAAGGAGATCACCTCTGGTGTGGATGAGCGTTTGCGTCAGTTTGAGCCGCTCAAAGTGACGGTGGATGGACTGGAGTTCCAGGCGGAGCCGTCTGAAAAAAAAGACTTTGAGTCGGCGCTGGCCAAATTCCGTGAGGGGCGTTTTGCCGATGCGGAAACAGCCTACACGACCTTCCTCCGCCAGTATCCCCGCAGTGGCTATGGGCCTTCGGCGCGCTTCTGGCTGGGCAATGCCCAGTACGCGAACCGCAATTACAAAGAGGCCATTGTCAACTTTAAGGGTTTGCTGGCCACCTCTCCCAACCACGCACGCGCGCCTGAAGCCGCTCTGTCTATCGCCAATTGCCAGATCGAACTGAAGGAAACACGTGGTGCGCGCAAGACGCTAGAAGACCTGCTACGCGCCTACCCGCAATCTGAGGCCGCAGTGGCTGCTAAAGAGCGGCTCTCGCACCTCAAATAGTGGTGAATTCTTTGGTTGCTCCGCCTGGATTGCTGCCGGGTGCGCCCATGTCGCCGCTGCAGCAGCGCCGGTTTGGCGGTCTTGAGCGCCTCTACGGAGTGCAGGGATCTGCGCAGATTCGTGCTGCCCACATAGTGGTAGTGGGCATTGGCGGCGTTGGTTCCTGGGCGACAGAGGCCCTGGCCCGCAGTGGCGTGGGCCAGCTGACACTGATCGACCTGGACCATGTGGCTGAGTCCAACATCAACCGCCAGATTCATGCTCTGGAAGGAACTGTGGGGCAGGCCAAGGTGCTGGCCATGCGTGACCGAGTGGCGCAGATCAATCCAGATTGCGTTGTGCACTGTATCGAGGAGTTTGTCGAGCCCGCCAACTGGCCTGCTTTGTTGCCACGCAATGTCGATGCCGTCATCGATGCTTGTGACCAGGTACAGGCCAAGACAGCCATGTCAGCCTGGGCGCGCACCGCCCGTAACCTGTTCATCAGCGTCGGCGCAGCTGGTGGCAAGCGACAAGCGCACCTGGTGGACATTGCAGATTTGGCCAGTGTGACGCACGATCCTTTGCTGGCCCAACTGCGCTATCGCCTGCGCAAGCACCATGGTGCACCGAAAGACGGCAAGAAAATGTCTGTGCCCTGCGTTTTCAGCCGTGAGTCTGTTGCACCACCCGACGCTTCTTGCGGCCTCGAAGGCGATGGCAGTCTTAATTGCCACGGATACGGCTCAGTGGTTGCGGTGACTGCCACCTTTGGGCAATGCGCCGCAGGCTGGATTCTGGATGGATTGGCCAGCAGGACGAAGAAGGAAGAAAAATAACGCTATAATGCGAGGCTATTCTGGTTTAATCAATCAGGATATGGGACGTTAGCTCAGTTGGTAGAGCAGCGGACTTTTAATCCGTTTGTCGTGGGTTCGACCCCCGCACGTCCCACCAAAATCTGAGAGGAGCTGGCTGTCATGGTCAGTTCCTCTTTTCATTTGGCGTAGCCAAAACGTAGCCTGAAAGCGCATTATCCAGCCGACCCGCAGCGGTCTGCAAGCCTTCCGGGGCAACATGCGCATACCTCTCCACCATGGAGAGTGTTTTCCATCCTCCCAATCGTTGAAGTTCATGCGTTGGCGTGCCTGCTTGGCGGTGCCAGGTTGCGAAGGTGTGTCGCAGGTCATGCCAACGGAAATTTTCGATCCCTGCCCGTTCTAGGGCATTCGTCCATGCCTTGGTGGACACGCTGACAACAGGGTGGCCGCGGTAGGTGAACGCATAGGCCGGGTGTTTGCCGATCTGCTTTTGCAGAATGCCCATGGCGACCTCGTTGAGCGGCACTGCATGTGCACGACCGTTTTTATGTTTCTCAGGTGTGATCCATGCGTGGCGGCGCACAAGGTCCACCTGCGACCATTCCAGCAAGCGAACATTTCCTTGGCGTAGTCCAGTGGCGACTGAGAAGAGGGCCATGTCAGCAAGGTGTGCGGGTAGTTCCGCAAGCAGCCGCCCAAACTCTTCTTGCGTCAGTGACCGAATGCGGCCTTCCTTTTCCCGGAACAAGGACACCTTTGGGACGCGTTCGGTCCATTCCCACTCATGGCAGGCTTTTCGCAGAACCGTGCGAATGACCGCAAGATAGCGGTTCGCTGTGCTTTGCGTGGCGATCTTCGCCCGCGTGGTCTTGATGTGGTCGATCACTGCCCGGTCGATCTCGTCAAGGCAGCGTCCGCCGAGGTATTCATCGAGCCAGCGCAGGATGGACTTGTCGCGCTCGTGGGTGCGCTTGTGGGCGGTTTCATCCAAGAACTTGAGGGCTGCTTCTTCCCAAGTGCGCCGAGGTTTTGCGCCGAGCTTTTCCTGCTCCCACCTCTCAGCCTTCAGCCGATCATGGAATTCCTGGGCCTTGCGTTTTTCGGCAGTCCCAGTGCTGATCTGTAGCGGGCCAGATTCGCCCCGGATGGCCGGGAGTTTGACCCACCAAAAGGACGAGTCTTTTCTTCTGTAGAGCGACATTCAGGTATCTCCTGAGTACCGGCTACAGACACACGCAGGGTGGATTGTGTCACCAAGTACTCGATCAGCAAAGATTCAACGAAAACCCAAGCGCGACCGACCTTGCAGCCAGGTATCACGCCCGAGCGTGCGCGGGCCAACAAGGTTTGCGGGTGGATGCGGAGCAGCTGGGCAGCTTCGGATGCATCAAGGGTGCGTGCGGTCATGACGCCCCCGCAATGCTGGTGAAGCGATCTATTGCGGAATACGGTCCATCGGCCCATCGCTCAGGAATCGGACCATTGGGATACAGGCGCATTCCGGCAGGCTGGAAAACGCGTCGGTACATGGCTTCAAGAACTTCTCCCGTTGCGCGCACCACACGACGACCCGCAACGGTTTTGAGTTCACCGACTCCGAATCGCTGCTTGCACCAGCTGGGCAGATTGAGCCAGCTGCAGATGTTGCGGGCCTGTTGCGTGAGTCCTCCGAGGCCATAGAGCCGCACTCCCTTTGGGAACTGGTGAAACGGGGAAATCTTGGACAGGTACTTCATGAGGTACCCGACTGCGTTCTTTGCTATCTGTCGCTGTGTCATGCCGTGGGGCCACCAACCCTGTTTGTCGAACATGGGCAGTTGCAAGCGCTTGGGTAGCCAGATTGCAAGGTGGTAGTGCAAGGCACCGCGTTGCTGGAGTTCGGCAACCCAGATATAGCGAAATGGCACGCCGTGGCGCTGGCACCAGTGGCGGGCAGCTTTGAGGCACTTGGAGATATGGCGCGGTTGCCAGTCGTTCACGCCGCGATAGGTCAGGGTCACGAACCAGACGTTTTCGCGCATGCCGTTGGGCGTGCGAAAGCGATGCAGATGACCAGCCGCCCAGACTTGACGACGAAGGCGCTTGACGCGCCGTTCCATGACGAGCTTCCGAGAAAACCCAACATCTAGAAATGAAGGGCCACTTGTTTTAGATGAGACAAGCCCGGCGGCTTCGCCGCCCGCAGGCGCGCAGCGCCCCGCTTGCACACCCGCGCGCAACAAAGCCGCTGATTGTTCAGATGAAAAGAAAGATGGGGATGCAGATGACCGCATGCGAACTCCAGAAGTTGGAAATTCGCGACAGATGCGGTGGATCTGTATGGATGTTGCCTGTCGAGTCCTTCACCTGCTAAGAAGTCTCGATGCCTGGCTGCGCTAGTCCGACAAGTCGGAGCGCCATGCGGCTAGGTGTAGATTTGCTGTCGCTGGTGATGATGCTACACCATCAGGTGAGAGTAGCCAAGCCACCGCCGCTAATAGGTCAGCTGCTGTTGTTTTACAAGCGGCGGAAAATATCCCAGCTTACGGATGCCATCAACGATGATATCCAAAAATTCCACTGCGTCATCAAAGTAGTTTTTATAAACCAATCGAATAGAATCACTGGTTTCCCCTGTGACATATACGATATCCGCATCAGGGTACCTCGTTTCAAGAATAAAAAGATTTTCCTTGGCTAACTCCTCCGTTTTGTAACTACTTATGTTTAGATATTGATTTATATGGCCGCCGCGCATGAGAATAAAATGGCGAGAAATCAATCCTTTCGATTGATCGGCAACCTGTAGGGCACTCAGCCGAAGAAGAAGTCCTAGTTCATTATCAAGGCTACGAAATCTCTCCACAATCTGTGAGTTCGGCAGTGAGGGTATGGGTCCCCTCTTATTCTCATAGGCTCTAGCAAGTATTTCACTCGCCAATGCCATTGCCTCTACGTAGCGCGGGTCTCCTCGATGGTATTTTGTGTCATATCCCGTAACATAGCTCAAAATTTCAACCGTTGTTGACCATGTATGCTGATTCAGCGTCCTGTATTGAATCTCGATGTTTAGTCCCTTGAGGTGTCGCCCTTCCTCCGAATTCACTGCATAGGAATAAATGTCGTGAATTCCACGATATCCATCTTCTTTTGGGCGTTTTATGTAGTCGTATTTGTCGGGGTCATTGCGCAGTAAATGATCAAATCGAGCTCTTTGTAAACTACTCCGAAATTCGTTGAGCGATGCTAGGTCTGGAAGAATAACGCGACATCCTGCAACATCGTCCATTCGCGACAATTCCATTTTGGGATGTCGTCTCAGCTTGTCGAATACTGTCGTTCGACGTTTTAGTCGTTGTGCTACCACCGCCCCCATTGATTTTGCTCGATTTCGTAGCAAGGCCTGAAAAGTATTTATGACCGAAGTATGAGCCGACCGCCACTCTTCAACGATTCGCAGATCGTCAGGCGTTTCAATACCGGTGCGTATTGCGTGACCAGCAGCGTTTACCCGTGTTTTTGATCCGCCTGGAAATGAGTCGTAAGCCATAGTGAAATTTTGACAGTAGGTCAGGGCGCCATTTTGTCTGTGTCGCGACCTGATCGCAACGAGTAGCACTTCGCCACTGCGCACGAAAGCACGACCGCTAGTGAAGAGCGGCGGGCGTCATAAGTACTGATTTAGTAAAGCAGCGTGAGTCAGCGCACGCAGCTTGACCACAAGCCCCCACAGGTTCCCCGGCTCCCACCCCCTGTTCGTCGCAAGCGACTGGGGGTCGCCGGGCCTTCGGCCTGTGGGTTTTGTGGACAAGCTCAGTGGTGAATTACGAACGCGGCCTTTCGCATCGTTGCAACATTTGAGCTTCTGCGGCGTAGTCACCAATACCCTGTCGGTGAGCATCTGCCTTGATGCGTAGGTCAAAGAAATGGGTCATGCACTCGGCAAAGGTTTCCCGGTCGGCGTATGGGTGCCCCTCTGCATCCAAGAACCTCTCCCCTTTGGGTGGTTTGACGTTATTGCATGCCCAGTAGAACGCCGCCAGGGCATGCCTGGCAGCATCTTCTGGACGTATCCAGTCCCAGCATTCCTGCGCCCTCAGTGGTGGTCGAAAAGGGTGAGTTTTTTCATCCATAAAACGTAGCTCCAACGTAGCTGCAGACAGCATTGATTGGCTACGTTTGGCACCCGGTGACGAGGTGCGTGCGTCTGTAAGCCTTGGGTTGGGACCGGAAAAAAAGGCTGAACTGCCTCTTTTAATCCGTTTGTCGTGGGTTCGACCCCCGCACGTCCCACCAAAATTTGGTTATGAATTAAGCACTTAGCGCAGAAATGCCTGGGTGCTTTTTTTTGGGTGGAGCAGAATCTGTGCGCTCGCATGTTGTGAAAACTCCCATCAGAGTTTTTCCACCTCACCCGCCTTGGGCTGCCATTTCAGCAGCCGCTTTTCGATTCGCCCGACCAGTCCATCAAGGATCAGGGCAAAGGCGGTGAGAACCAGGATGCCTGCCATCACGGTATTGATGTCAAAAGTACCCTCGGCCTGCAGGATTAGGTAGCCCACCCCCTGGCTGGAGCCCAGATACTCTCCGACCACCGCGCCCACAAAAGCCAGCCCCACCGAAGTGTGCAGAGAACTGAAAACCCAACTGGTGGCGCTGGGCAGATAAACGTGGCGCAGCAGCTGTCGCTGGCTTGCGCCCAGCATACGCGCGTTGGCCAGCACTACGGGGCTCACTTCCTTGACGCCCTGGTAGACATTGAAGAACACGATAAAGAACACCAAAGTGACGCCCAATGCCACCTTTGAGCCCATGCCCAGGCCAAACCACACCGAAAAAATAGGTGCCAGAACAATGCGCGGCATCGAGTTGAAGGCTTTGATGTAGGGCTCCAGCAGGGCTGATGCGGTGGGGGAGAGCGCGAGCCACAGGCCGCCTGCAAGCCCGCTGCACGCGCCAATGGCAAAGGCCATCGCAGTCTCCATCAGAGTGACAGCCAGATGGCGATAAATATCGGCATCGGTGACGAACCAGTCCCAGACGCGCTCGAGAATCGCCAAAGGCTGACCAAAGAAGAACGCTGCCTGGCGGTCGTTGTCGAACATGAATGGTGGAATAAACCCAGGCCGGGTCATTGCGTCCCAGAACAGGAACAGCAGCACCAGCAGGCCCAGCTGCCATGCACGCATGGTGGCTGCGCGCGGTTTGATCGTTTGCCACATGGTCTCAAGTCGCCTTTTGCAACTGTTGTTGATAGCCCTTGAGCACTTCGCTGCGCAGGACATCCCAGATGCCGGCGTGTAGTTCGCGAAAGCGTGCGGTGGATTTGATTTCTGCAACGTCGCGGGGACGTGGAATATCGATCACGAATTCGCCCATGGGATAGGACGCGGGGCCAGCGCTCATCACCACCACGCGGTCGCTCATGGCAATGGCTTCGTCCAGATCGTGGGTGATGAAGAGCACAGCTTTGCGTTTGGCCTGCCAGAGCTGAAGCAGCTCGTTTTCCATGAGTTGGCGGGTCTGGATGTCGAGTGCGGAAAACGGCTCGTCCATCAGGATGATGTCGGGGTCGAGCACCAACGTTTGCGCCAGGCTGGCGCGCTTGCGCATGCCGCCACTCATCTGGTGTGGATACCGGTCGCCAAACCCTGCCAGGCCTACGCGGGCAAGCCAGTCCTGTGCCTGGGCGGTGGCTTCCTTCGAAGGGGTTCCGCGAAACTCCAGCCCAGCCGATACGTTGGCCAGTGCTGTGCGCCAGGGCATCAGGCTTTCGGCCTGGAACATGTACCCGGCACGCCGATTGAGCGTCGTAAGGTGTTCGCCAAACACCGTCACGCTGCCCGTGCTGGGCGCAAGCAGACCGGCGGCCACGTTGAGCAGCGTACTTTTTCCACACCCCGTGGGGCCCACAACGCTGACGAATTCGCCTGCACTGACGTGCAGGTCCACGTTTTCAACCGCGGTATAGCGCTGGCCCGGAGCGTCCTTGCTGACGAAGGTGCAAGCCACGCCCGAGAGCGTGAGTGCTGGCGGTTGCCCGCTGCTGGGGTTGCGGCCGTTGTGCACGTCAGCCGCGCTTGCGGGCATGGGCTTTCTTGACGAATTCGTTGGTATAGACCGCATCGAGGTCGAGCTTTGCGGCAGCAATTTTGGGGTCCACGCTGGCCAGAGCGCGGAATGCGGTGCGAGCCCCGGCGGGTGGAATCATGCCATCGGGCGAAAGGGCTTTTTGCGCGGCCAGAAAGCCATCGATATAGATAGCGCGGTCGCCCAGCAAATAATTTTCGGGCACGACCTTGATCACATCGCCAGGGCCAGCTGCCTGGATCCAGCGGTCGGCCCGCACCATGGCGTTGGTCAGCGCCTGTATGGTGGCAGGGTGCGCCTCCACAAAGGGGACAGGCGCATACAGGCATGCTGCGGGCATGGGGCCGCCAAAGACCGCTTCGGCCTCAGACACGATGCGTGTATCGGACACGATCTTGAGATCGCCTGAGCGCTGCAGTAGCGTGATGACCGGGTCAAGATTGCTGATGGCGTCGATCTGCCCCGACCGCATCGCGGCCACCGCGCCGCTACTGGCGCCCACGCCCACAAAGCTCACCTCGCTGGGTTTTACGCCAGCCTTTGCCAGCACGTAGTTGACCATCACGTTGGTGGAGCTGCCGGGCGCCGTCACACCAATCTTTTTGCCACGCAGATCGGCAATGGATTTGTAGTGGGGCATGGTCTTTGGGTTGATACCCAGCACCACCTGCGGCGCCAGTCCTTGCAGTACAAAGGCGCGCATGGGCTGGCCCTTGAACTGCATGTTTACGGTGTGCTCAAAAGCACCGGAGACTACATCGGCACTGCCTCCCACCACGGCTTGCAGCGCTTTGGAGCCGCCCGCGAAATCGACCACAGTGACGTTCAGCCCCTCGTCCTTGAAGTAACCCAACTGCTCGGCGATGGTTAGCGGCAGGTAGTAGAAGAGATTTTTGCCCCCGACCGCGATCGTGAGCTTTGGTTTTTCGATGGACTGGGCCAGTGCAATGCTGGGTAGTGCAGCACTGGCAAGCGCGGAAGCCATGAGGTCGCGGCGGTTGAGCATGGGTGTGTCTCCTATGATTTGATTTGACTTCCCACATTGCAGGCCCCATGGGAAGTGGCTGGCAAGGCATCGTAGCACCGCAAGCGCGCAAACTGCAGCCGACTGCCCGTTTTTGCGGCAGTGCAACACAAACCCATGTAAGCCGGGCACTTGCGCACGGCTTGTGTAGGCAGGTCACGGGTTGTCCACAGGTTTGTCCCCGTGAAATGGGGAGAACCTTGTGGGGTCACCCATGCTCATCGGCCATTCGTCCTACACGCGGTTGTCGCGCGTCCACAGCAGGCACTCGTGCCGGGTCAAGTCTTCGGGCGTGCGGGGTGTTTCTGCCTGTGCCTGGTAAGCGAGGGCAGCTACCAGGGCCGGGGGGTGTCAGCCACAGCAAAATCAAAAAAACCCCGCTACCTTTTCGATAGCGGGGTTTTCTTTACTGACTTGGTGCCGGAGAGATGAATCGAACACCCGACCTTCTCATTACGAATGAGATGAAAGGTGTATTTGTGTGTGTTGATTGCTGCTGATAGAATCAATATAAATCAACAGGTTAAGTTGTATTTGCTGAATGGGAGTACAGCTCAAGTGTTGATTGAAATTCCTCAAAATTGGGGAATTTTGGCTACATGGTGGCTACATGGGGTGTCTGTGTAGCCAAGCCGACCGGAGCAATCAGCATGGCAAGACCGCGCAAGACCGACGCCCCCGACCTGTCCGAGCGGGTGAACCTGACAGCCGGGACAATCGAGCGCCTGACCTGCCCCGATGGCAAACAGCAGGCCTTCATGCGAGACAGCGAAGCGCCGGGCCTGCGCGTGCGTGTAACTGCCGCTGGCGCTAAATCGTTCGTCTATGAGTCCAAGCTGAACCGTCAGACCATCCGCCGCACTATTGGGGACGTGAAGCTGTGGAGCATTGAACAAGCTCGCACGGAAGCCCGCCGCCTTGCTGTGACCCTGGACAGTGGACAAGACCCCCGAGAGCTTGAGCGCCAGCAACAGGCGGAGAAGGACGCAGCGAAGGCCGCAGCAACAGCCAAAGCCCTGACCGTGGGCGAGGTGTGGCCGCTGTACCTGGAGAGCGGCAAGCCCAAGCGCAAGGACGCATGGAAGCCCCGTTACCGTGCCGACCTTGAGGCGATGGCCGCCCCAGGTGGCGAGAAGAAGAAGCGAGGGCAGGGCACGACAAGGCCGGGGCCGCTGTATCCGCTGCTGGCGCTGCCCCTGGCCGGGGTGAATGAGGGCGTCCTGAAAAGCTGGTACGACCGCGAAGCCGTGGCAGGTAAGCACCAAGCCGCCCGCGCCCTGATGATGTTTCGGGGTTTCCTTCGCTGGTGCGCTGCCCGCCCGGAGTATCGGAGCCTGACAGACCGCGATGCAGGCAAGGCCGCCGCCATTATCGAGAACCTGCCCAGCAACACCCGCCGCACCGACGCCCTGGAAGCCGCACAGGTGCCGGGCTGGTGGGCTGGGGTGGAGCAACTGAGCAATCGCACCGCAAGCGCTTACCTGCGTGCCTTGCTTCTGACTGGTGCCCGCCGTGAAGAAATGGCCGCCCTGCGCTGGCAGGACGTGGATTTTCAGTGGCGCAAGCTGACCATTGCCGACAAGGTGGAGGCTACCCGCACCATCCCGCTGACCCCATATCTGGCGCAACTGCTAGCAACGCTGCCCAGGGTGGGGCCGTATGTGTTTGCAAGCACGGGCAAGGCAGGGCGCATAACGGATGCCCGCGCATCCCATGCCCAAGTGCTGCAACATGCTCAAGTCAAGCATCTGACGTTTCACGGGCTGCGCCGCACCTTTATTCGACAGGCTCGCAACATCGCCCCCGCTGGTGTGCCCGCTCAGATTGCAGGGCACGCTCCAAGCGCCGTAGCTGAGGGTTACGCCATCCTGAGCATGGATGAGCTTCGCCCCCACGCCGAGCGCGTGGAGGCCCATATCCTGAGCCTCGCCGGTGTGCAGTTCGACGCCCAGACCGAACCGGGCAAGCTGCGCGTGGTGGCCGGGTAATCAACGCGCCTATGTTTGCAGTAATCACAATCAATGTGTACCATACACACAAATGACCAGCGCCGACCTGATACGAGATATGCAGCGTGCCGGGTGGAAGCTTGACCGTGTGAACGGTTCCCACCACATATTCAAGCACCCGAGCCGCCCAGGCATCGTAGTGGTGCCGCACCCCAAAAAAGACTTGGGGCAAGGGCTGGTCAAAGCCATCCGGCGGCAGGCCGGTATCTGAGAGGTGACACCCATGCGCTACCCCATTGCCATTGAACCCGGAAACGACACCACCGCGTGGGGTGTTGTCGTGCCTGACCTGCCCGGCTGCTTTTCAGCGGGCGACACACTGGAAGAAGCACTGATTCAGGCCGAGGACGCTATCACCGGATGGATTGAGGCCGCCATTGATGACGGGCAGGACATTCCAGCACCGTCGCACATCGAGGCCCTGCGCGCCGCGCATCCTGAGTTTGAAGGCTGGCTGTGGGCGCTGGTGAAGGTTGACCCGGCCATGCTGGACGACACGCTTGAACGGGTGAATATCAGCCTGCCGCGCCGCGTGCTGCACCGCCTGGACGCCCGCGCCCGCAGTGCTGGCGAAACACGCTCAGGGTTCATTGCCCGCATGGCCGTTGAGGGGCGCGAGCATGCGCATGCATGAGAGCCGCAAAGCAGACATGGCCGCAAACAAGAAACCCGCAAGCCGCCCGCACCCTGGCCTGACGCTGCGTGATGATGTTTTGCCCGCGCTGGGGCTCAGTGTGACCCAGGCCGCCCAGCAATTGAACGTGTCCCGCGTGACCCTATCGCGCGTGCTCAATGGCAGCGCCGCTATCTCGCCTGAAATGGCCCTGCGCATCGAGGCATGGCTAGTGTCGTGAGTTAGAAGTTCGCAGACAAAATCTTTCGACACTCGCGAGGATGTCATCGGCGGTCTTTGACCAGACGAATGGCTTGGGATCGTCGT
>JAANMW010002995.1_pt1 | contig 14003 bp, 14 predicted proteins | sample 7279671 | NCBI WGS metagenome assembly JAANMW01 (sample SAMN14094541, study PRJNA606508) | bioreactor metagenome | isolation source: A lab-scale SPAN reactor treating ammonium-rich wastewater day 247 | place: Ireland: Galway | collected 2017-09-19
TGAGTGGCAAAAGTACTGGGATCAAACAAAAGAGTTTGTAACTGATGTAGGAGAAGTTATAGGGCAAGTAGCACACAATATAGCACCAATCAGGCCAGCAGACGCAGATGATCCCCAAACATTGAGCGAAGCTTGGAACGGTTTAAAAAACGCACCTTCCAACTTGCAAGAGGTCTTTGAAAATGGCTCTACTAAAGATAAGGTTGTAGCAACATTGAGTTTAGTCACAATTGTAAAAGGTGGTAAAACAAGAGTGAATCCTACCTTGAAGATAGCCGGATTTAATCCTAAAACTAGAATTTTAACATTCACCCAAGGAACAAAAAATAAAATATCACAATCCGTACAAGTTCCTGATGACTTTGAACCAGTTAAAGTTAAGGGTTCTAAAGCAGAAGTATTTAAACAGAAAGGTAAAAACGTGTGGATAAGTCCTGATCGTGATGGTCATAAAGGTGGAATATGGAAAAGAGCTACAGGTAAAGCAGAAAACTTATTTCAGAAATCAACGAGAGAAGGCACATATAATTCAGATTTAACAAAAAAAATCGGGAAATAAAATGAGGACTAAATATAACAAACGAGACCGTTTTTCAATTACGAAATATGATCCCAGATTCCGAAATGAATTAGGATATTATCAAAAAGAAGATTGGACCTCTGTTTCTGATATTGGAGAGATTTATGATAACAGTGTTTTGACCTACGAAAAATATTTACAAATTGAAATGCAATATATAAGGGCCGTTTTCTTATGTCTTGATTTTTTCGAAAGTAAATCAGTTAAAATAACGCATATTTATAAGTTAAATAATCTAAAAAAAAGTGTTAGATATAATGAGTATTTTTTATATAATCAATTAAATCATTTCCACTTAAATGATAGAATAAAAGATCGCTTTGCAATAGAAATTTTATTAAAACTCCGACTAAGAGAGTATATTGGAGAATTAGATTTATTAATAGATGGTAAATCAAGAACAGAAATTTTGTTTGGTTTTGACTACTATATGTATTTGAAAACTAATAAAGATATCTCTAAACTAATTCCATTTATCGAGAAAACAGGTTTATTTGTTTGGTGATATTATAAAAATCGAAATTAACGTAAGTTGTTGGAGATTTACAAAAAATAATAATTTTGGAGATAGCGAAGCTGCCTATTAGGTGGCTTTGTTATTTATTCTATAGGATTACCAACTTTATATTCTGATGGAGAAAAAGTACTTCCGCTCCTAAAGGAAGGAAGGCCTCGAAAAACGAGCCTGATAGACCTCGCACCTCGCATCCCGCACCCCTTTTCCTCTCCCCATCTCCCAACCTCCCCATTCCCCCCATCTCCCATCCTCCCCCCCCGCTCCCCATCACCCTCTGATCACCGCCTGCACCTCTGTCAGCGGAATCCCCATATACTCACAGAACTCCTGAAAAGTCACGGGCTGATGCTCCTTTTTATGGAGATGCTTCTTTATTTTCTGAATCAGGTCACGGCTGTAGCGTTCATTTTTTCCGGTGATGATCTGGATGTCTTTCGGATAAATGCACAGTCTTGTCAGTTGGGGTTTCATAGCACTGCTTCAAAATTCACGATAAAAATGCAACAAACCCCCGGAACCTTTTCGGTACCTTTTCGGTACTACCGTAAGATTTATGGGCTTTTTCCCCTTTCTCCTTTCCCTTTCCCTTTGCCTTTTCCTTTTTGCCTTTTTATTTCAATGGAATCGGCGATCTGCAAGCGGGTTCCGAACTTGCGCGATATGATGCTTGTTGCTTCATGTCAAATTTTGTGTCGCGCTTCAAACACTGTAAGTTTTTCTGCAGTCCGAAAAAATGAGGTGATTAAGCAATAAATTTCACTTTTTTCTTAACGACTAAAGCTCCTGGGTCATTTACCTTCTTCAGAGCATTGGGTCCTTAAATAGTGGTGCAAATCCTTTTCTTAACTCCCCTAAACTCTCTAAAACAGGCACTTTGCCTCTCCAAAATTCTTTACCTCCATACTTCACCCGTACATACCCCGTAGTTACCCCGTAGTTACCCCGTGGTTACCCTATGACCCACCCGAGGGCACAAATCCCTATCGCAAATGGACAAAAGAAAGCAACGTTTTAAAAGCTTCCCCATCTCCCCCTCTCTCCATCTCCCCATCTCCCCACCTCCCTCTCCCCACTTCCCCAAACCCGCATCCCGAACCCCGTACCCCAAATCCGGCAATAGGTGGCTTTTTCGGCAAAAACCGCCCATAACGGCACAACTATTTGGTTTTCAATGTTTTATTATGAAGATTTGCAGCGTGATCACAACAGGTTTAACCGGGTGTACCCTAACATCCGAATGTTCAATTTTAAATTTTAAACATCATGGCAAGACAAAAAGGTCTTATCAAATTGAAAGGTACCATGGGGGATATTACCTTCTACCGTACCAAAGATGGCTACATGGCCAGAGAGAAAACCTCAATGACAGGCGACAGGCTCCGAAACGATCCGGCCTTTCAGAGAACGAGGGAAAATATGGCGGAATTCGGAAGAGCCGGTCAGGCAGGAAAGTACCTGCGGCGCTCTTTTCAGAAAATGCTCCGTAACGTGTCCGACAAAAGAATGGTGGGAAGGCTCACCAGAGAAATGGTGAAAGTGATTCAACTGGACAAAGTGAATCCCCGCGGCCTGCGCAACGTGATTGACGGCGAGGCAGAACTGCTGTTGGGCTTTGAATTCAATACCGGAGCTGCTCTGGAAACCATCCTGCAGGTCCCCTTTACGGGAACCATTGACAGGGTGGCAGGAGAGGGAACCATCCAGATTGCGGTATTCCATCCCGGAGACAGCATTACGCCCCCCTCCGGAACCACCCACTTCAAAATCATCTCCGGAGCAACGGATATCAATTTTGAAACCGGGGAGTTTCAATCCACCATGTCGGAGACGCCCTTCTTCCCTTTGGATGAAGAACTCAGTGAAGCGGTTCAGCTGGAAAATGCGTTGCCCGCGGCCTCGCCAAATCCGCTTTTCCTGTTGTTGGGCATTACCTTCTTTCAGGAAACCAACGGTGCATATAGTCCGCTGAAAAACGGTGCCTACAATGCACTGCAAATTGTGAAAGTGTCCGGTACGCCGTAACGCATCATGGAGCTTTTACTCATGAGGAGTTATTCCCCGAAGGGCGTCAATGGCCTCCTGCAGTTTCAGGGTCAGATCCTGTGCAGAACCATTGAATTGCCCTGGAGGGATAACCTCCCTCAGATCTCCTGCATTCCCGAAGGAAAATACAGGATTGCAAAGCGGCACAGTCCACGCTTCGGCTGGCATTTTGAGATTGAAGCGGTTTCCGGAAGGAACTCCATTCTCTTTCACCCGGCCAATGATGCGGAGAAAGAACTCAGAGGGTGTATTGCACCCGTACTCCGGCATACCGGAGAAGGCAAGGGCGAACAGTCAAGAATGGCCCTTGACAAAATGAAAAAAGTCCTCTATCCTCTGTTGGATCAGGGACAAGAAATTTTCTTAACCATTAAAAACAATTCGAAATGAAAGAAATCATTAAAAGAGTGAAGGAACCTACCCCCCGGTTCTTCCAGAAAATCCGGAACCTCGGTTTGCTGCTCACCGCTGTGGGAGGTGCCATTGCCACTGCTCCCGTCGCACTGCCGGTCATGCTCACCACGATTGCAGGCTATGTGATGGTGGCAGGAGCCATCGCCTCGGCCATCAGCCAGACGGCGGTGGAGGACAACCGGTTGTTGTGACGGTCTTTGATCCCTCACAGCGCATCGGCACCCTGAGTGGTATGGCACTCATCCTGCTGATGCAGATCGACAGCAGCGAGGTCCTGAAAACGATAGCGCTGGCCGGTATCGGCGGAGCTTCCAGTTACCTCTGCACCCTGGCTGTCCGGGTGCTCCTGAGCCGCATCAGGAAAAAAAAGCAATAACTCACTGCGGCATGGCCTCCCGAAAGGGAGGCTCTTTTCAGCTTTTCAGCTTATTTGCTTTTTAGCTTATTCGCTCTTTAGCTTTTTTACTTATCAGCTTTTCAGCTTATTTGCTTATTCGCTTTTTTGCTTATCAGCTTATCCACTTATCAACTTATTAACATCCCCAATTAAAAAAAAACCTTATGGCAACAATAGACAAACACGGCCTAATGCATGGCAAACTGGGTAACTTCATTTATTTCGTCCGAAACGGCAAACAGTTCAAACGCTGCCGACCTTCCCACGACCCCACCACCCCTTCCGACAGTACTGCCAAAAAATCCAACATCTCTGAATTTTCTGAAGTGAGCAAAGTAGCGCGGCACCTTCGGACCGCCATTGCCGGCGAGCCCGGTATCCAAATCCATCAGGTGACGCACGCCCAAATGGTAGGTTTGCTCATCCGGGTTAAAAACTGCGATCCCGCAGTACCCGGTTCCAGAACGGTGGCCTCAGGACTGCAAACGGAAAACGGAAAGTCCCTTTTTGAAAACCATGTTTTCCGGTGGAAACGAACGTCCGCCATCTATGTGTACGAAGCCTTGGCCAGGAACCGGCATATTGAAGTACTGACCACTCCTTACGATAAAAAAGGGCTTCACCTGATCCACCTTCGGATCAACCTGCACACCGGGGATTTCCAAAGAAAGATTCACCCGCTGCCCGATTCACACCTCTACGACCCATTCCTCATTCCTCAAAGCTTCCGCCGGAAGAAAAACCATGTCCAGCTGCTGTTCATCGCAAGCAACAAAACCCTGCAAGGGGTGGTGATTGAGTCATCGGATCATCGGTTAATTGGTTAATCGTTTAATCGTTTAATCGTTTAATTGTTTAGTAGGAGCGGATTTTCTGATTTGCTTATTCGCTTATTTGCAGGTTAATCGTTTAAGGGTTAGGTTTAGAAAAAGGAAATGTTTTCCCTCCGGCACAAAAGTGACCGAAATATTCCCCTCCTCCGGAGGGGTGGCATCCGACGACAGGAGGATGACGGGGTGGTTTTTGCTGCTTATTCACTTATTTGCCTATTCGCTATCTTCGGCAGTGAAAAATCCCGGCACAGTTCCCTCCTTTAGGGGTAGGGTAAAACGGGCCGGGATTTTGCTCATTTGCGAATTGCTGGTTAAATGTTGAATCGGTTAATTGTTTAATCTAACGCCGTCTTTATATATATATATATATATTGCTTTATAGAGCAGAGGTTTTTGAGTTTTTTAAGCCACCACAATGGCGTTCATTGCATCCATTGCTCTGTATTGCTTCAAAGATCTGAAAAGCAGTGCCTGAGGTTCTCGAAGGCTGAGCCTGAGGAGAGGGGAGCACGTGGTTACCGCAATACGGATCATTCCGTTTTCTCCGGCATTCGGTACAGCGGAAAGAAACTGCTTTCTGTTTTTCCTTTGGACAACTCACGATAAGCATCTTCATTAACGATGTATTTCCAGACAGAAAACTGTTTAAAATCTTTTGAAAAAGCAGACTTGAATCGGAAGAGCGAATCGTCGTCGCTGCCTCCGACTCCGCCTCCCAAGTGCAGGCTGATGGCAGTAGAATCATTGCCGCGGAGTCTGGCTTCGTCAAGAATCAGTTTCATCGGTGTTTCGCGGATGTACTCTTCAGCGGTTCCTGCGAGATGATACTGCATGATGGTCCCTGTATTGGTAAAGATTGCTCCGGCAATTACTTTATCGCCATCTTTGGCAATAAGCAAACTGGCATCAAAAGTAATGTTGTTCAGGAAATTGTAAAAATAGGCTGTAGAGAAATAATACATGGGATCAGCATGTACACGATCCATGGTTTGGTGATAAATCTTTATAAACTCTTCTATTTCTTCTTCAGATTTCGCTTCCGATACCGTATAGGATTTTCTCCGCAGCTGGTTGAGTTCTGATTTTAATGATTTTCGGTATGCCGTCCGCTGCTGTTCGGGAGGCATTGTTAAATCAATAGAAACTGTTTTATTGAGATCTGCTATTTCTCCCATTCCCTGCAATACTTCCCGCTGATTCAATAAGGGATGCAATCTACTGAATACAGAAACGATATTGTTCTCCTTACAGTATTCCCTAAAACGTTTCTGGAAAAATGAAAAAAGTTCATCTTTTACCGATTCATTTTCGAGACGAACGACAGGCCCGGCATAGCCATACACTGAAGTAATATCAAAAAAGACGGTGTCCTCTACCGGACGTAAAACGACAGGCAAAGCTATAAAACTATCTGCCATGCCGAAATACAGTAAATAACACGTAAAATCATTATCGATAGAATGGAAATAAGCAGTGTGGTGAAAATCGTGTTCTGTTTTCAGGATAATTTCATCCCATTCTGGTGAAGTCTCTTCTATTATTTTAAAATGATACATCAGTCTGTAAATCGGTTAATAATTTCTGCAATATACTCCATATCTTCCTCAACATAACGGAAATCACAGTGAACCATCAGAAAAGTATTCTCGAACCTCCGGTCTTCTTCCGAATGCTGTCCTGGCCAGAGCACTACCGGATACACTGCATGTTTTATAAGATGCTGCCGAAAAGCATTCCGTATTTCAGGCTTCCTGAAATGTAAAATAAGGCCAAATTCATCATTGTTGGGTGTTCCACTTATATCAAAATAATGTGAGGCCATTATTTTAGTCTTTATGAAAGCAAGATTGCTTTTCTTAGCTTTTTTAATTCCGGAAACCTTCATTCCCTTTATATAAGCTTCTGCCACCGGGGGCAACGCACCATGAGTTCCGCTATGCTCAAAAGAAGTTTCAGCTTCAGACAAAAGCTCTCTGAAAACAGATTTATGTTCAAAAGTTCCTTCCAGATATTCTTTCTTCAGCATCATGCCACTCAGTTTTTTAAGAGCCACCTCTTCTGCCTTGGCGGTATAAGCCGGAACGTTCAAATGTCCGGCGGATTTTACAAAACCACCGACAGGCACCGGCAGTTCTTTTCGCAAAGAACCAAATGTATAGTCAGCCCCGTTAGTATTGGCTGCTGTAAGATCATGGGTAACATCGGCTATTTTTGTGATATGCGTAAGTGAATCCGAGGGTAATGTGAAACCAAAATAACTTACCAGTATGATGGCGTGTTCAGAAAGATCCTCAACTGTAGAAAAAGTACTTCCCGTTAGCGGATTACAGGGATACTTTTCCAGAACAATCCCATTATTTTCCAGAAAACCGTAAACTTCCTGACAGTAATACGAAGGAACATACACTTTCTTCCACTTCTTTTCCGCGATACCCCAGTCCAATAAAGCAAGTAAAGCGGAGCGTCCCGAAAAGAAAAGAGCGGCATCCTGAAAAAAGGGATCTGCATCAGTAGGATTCCTGATGCTGTCATCCGTTACGTAATGAAAATCTGATCCCCACTCCTTAACGGTCATTGTCTTCCCAGTAATTATGTTCTTGTATTAATTGAAAGTAATCATCGCGGGTAATGCCCACAATAATCTGATCCCACCACTGATTTTTTCTGAAGTAATGATTTTTCTTTACGCCTTCTACCACCCATCCGCATTTTTTGGTATAAACGCCAACTGATGGTTCGTTATTTGAGATAATCGTAGTATCCATTCGCATTAGGCCTAACTCTTCAAAAGCAAAACGGTTAACTGCCATGACGGTATCAATACCGTATCCTTTCCCCCTCACGTCTTTATCACCCAACAGCATTCCGTGGAACGCATTTCTGTCCTTCCAGTTGATATCTACCAAATTGGCCATGCCGATCAGTCCTAAATCAGGAGTATCAATGGCGAATCGCTGTTGTGTGCTATTCACAGACAGGCCCTGAAACCATTTTTCCTGATCCTGGCTGCTGGACGGAAAATGCCATCCTCCTAACATGTAATTAATTTCAGGATCATTTGACCATTGATGGAGCAGCGCAAGATCTTCTCTTTCGATAGCCCTTAACGTGACTTTTTTACCTTTAATGTTCATCGTTTTTATTTTTAAAGTGATTGGCGGATAAGTTTCTGCTGATTCCCAGATCATCTACTTCATCTACAGTCTGTCCCAATACGATGGTTTCCGATTTGAAAAACACCGACTTGAAAGTTAACCATAAAATTTTTAGATCCAAACCAAAAGAGAGGTTTTCCACATAATACACGTCATGGTTAAACCTTTCAGAAAACTTCATCGTATTTCTCCCTTTAACCTGGGCTAAACCGGTGATGCCGGGACGCACAAGGTGTCGCTTTTGGTGATGGTCAGAATACAGCGGCACATACTCTGGTAACATCGGCCTTGGCCCTATCAATGACATCTCCCCTTTCAGGACATTGATCAACTGAGGAATTTCGTCCAAAGATGTTTTACGTACAAAGCTACCGATTTTAGTTAGTCTATCTGCGTCCGGCAACAACTGACCCTGTGCATCTTTTTTGTCGTTCATGGTTTTGAACTTGATGATGCGGAACAGACGGGCATTCTTTCCCGGGCGGGTCTGGAAGAAAAAGGGCTTCCCGTTATTTGCGAAATACAATCCGATCGTAACCACCACAAAAACGGGGCTTAATATCAGCAGGCCGGCGAAAGCGGCTAAAAAATCGATGAGGCGTTTTAATCCATTTTTGTACATGGAGAGGAGTTCATGGTTTAGAGTGCGAAAATACGGAAAACTGGTTAAACATTAATCGGTTAATTGATTAATCGGTTAATGGCTTGGATTTGATTGTACTGGAACCGATTTTTCTTTTCCCCCAACTCTAAAAGGTGAGAAAAATCTGTTCCCATAACTGTTGGTGAGATAAAAAATCACGGCACAGCTCCCTTTAGGGCCGGGGTAAAATGTGCTGGGATTTAAAGGGTGAGAAGGCTTCGTCAGGCTCAGCCTGACAGAGGGTCCGATAATAACCACCACTTATGGCGCGAATTTTACTTCTTTTGAAACCATTTCATAATGATCTCATATGACCGGCGGGTATGGTATTCGCTCTCCAACAGATTTTTACAGGGCTGTCTGTACTGGGCAAGATCCACATCCATCAACAAGTCCACTACTGTCACCATGCGGTCTCTGTCACCGGAAGGTACTTTGTATCCACATCCGTGTTTTTCAATGATATCGCCTATGTCAGTGTTCGGGTCTGTAGCAGCGATCACAGGCATCTGCATTTCCAGATAAGAGAGTAACCGGGACGGAAAATTCGGGATCGTAAAATTCCTGTCTAAAAAAATCAACCCAATATCGCAAGAAGAAAGCAGCATATCATAATCTTCCTTGGGCAGTTTTCTTAACAGTTTCGCATTGGCTGGTTTATTATCCTCCATCCATTGTTGTATGCGGTTGTACTCCGTCCCTTCACCGACGATTAAAAAGAAGGCCTGTTCAAAAGAAACTGCGGTGATGGTTTCCAGTAAAAAATCCAGTCCCTGTGGCCTGCCTAAATTTCCCCCGTAAACCAATATCCGTTTCTCCGTTGGCAGTTCATACTTTTCCCGAATCCGCTTTTTTTCGTCTTCTGTATAACCCAGGTACAACGGTACAATAGAATTAGGATTCACTTCAATTTTCGAAGCATCTAAATACGGATGATGCCGTGCTACGAATCCGGCGTTTGCAGGAGACATGGTGCCGATGGCATCTGAAACCTCGTATAACTTTCTCTCTTTCTTCTGAAACTGACGGTGGATCAAACCATTTTCGGCTATCATTTTCATATCTACCGCATTCTGAGGAAAGATATCCTTCAACAACAGGTAGGCGAAGGCACCGTCTCTTTTCTTAATATATTCTACCACCTTTACTAAAGTAATCGGAGGCGTGGAGTACAGGACCAAATCAAACTTTTCTTTTATCAGATACTTCTTCACAGCTCTGAGATACTGATACTCCAAAGCCAGCGTACCGATTCCTTTTTCTACAATATTGGTCTTCTGTATATTCAATGTCTGCACCTGAAGCAGGGTAATCCCCTCTTTTACAGTCAGGTTTGTTTTGATGCTTCTTCGCCGTTCCACAGGAGTAACAATGGTGACGCTGTGGCCTTCATCCCTGAACTTTCGCAGTAAGTCCTGATAAATTCCACGTTCTTCTACAGAATTAATTTCTACCAATGTCAGAAAAAGTACATTCATGTTATATTTCTTCAGACCACACCGTTCGCTTCACATAATCCGTATACGACAGGATAATTCTCACCACTTTCTCCGATACATTCGGCATGGAGTAATCGGCTACCCGCCTGAAGTTGCGGGTGTCGCCAACTTCCTGGCGCAGCACCTGCACGAGACCCTGAAGGATTCTTTCCGGTGAGAGGCCGACCATCATGACCGATGCTTCTTCCATGGCTTCCGGCCTTTCGTGCGCCTGGCGAATGTTCAAGGCTCTGAAATTCAGAATCGAGGATTCTTCAGAAATGGTGCCGGAGTCGGATAGTACGGCGTAGGAGTGCATCTGCAGTGCGTTATAATCGTGAAAACCGAGAGGTTTCAGCAATTGGATTTCGGGCCGCATTTCCATCTGCATTTTATCGATCATGTTCTGGGTTCGTGGATGGGTGGAGACAATCACCGGATAACTGTACTTTTCGGCAATGGCATTTAAGGAAGCCATCAGGCCACGGAAGTTCTTCTCCGAATTGATGTTTTCTTCCCTGTGCGAAGAAATCACAAAATACTTTCCTTTCTCAAGGTTCAGTTTCTTTAACACGTCCGAAGCTTTGATTTGAGACAAATAATGGTTCAGCACTTCAAACATGGGCGAACCGGTCTTGATGATGCGGTCGGCAGGAAGGCCTTCTCTCAGCAAATATTCTCTCGCTATATCGGAATAGGTCAGGTTAATGTCAGAGACATGATCCACAATTTTGCGGTTGGTTTCCTCAGGAACTCTCTGATCAAAACATCTATTCCCTGCTTCCATGTGGAAAATGGGGATGTGACGCTTTTTGGCAGGAATCGCACACAGACACGAATTGGTATCGCCCAAAACCAGAAAAGCATCGGGTTGTAGTTCTTCCAATAACGGGTCGATTTTAATCAAAATATTCCCGACGGTTTCTGTAGCGGTTTTGCCGGCGGCATTCAAAAAATGGTCGGGTTTGCGGAGCCCTAAATCTTCAAAGAAGATCTGGTTCAGTTCGTAATCGTAGTTCTGGCCGGTATGCACGATGGTGTGTTCGATGGCTTCGGATTGGTCGAGCGCCATAAGGACTCTTGATAAACGGATGATCTCGGGGCGGGTGCCGACGACGGTCATGACTTTAAGTTTTTTCATAGTTTTTTTATAAGGCAAAAGTAAAAAGTTAAGTTTAATAAGGCAAAAGTAAAAAGTTAAGTATTATAAGGCAAAAGTAAAAAGGTAAAAGGTAAAAGTTTTATCTGGTTAAGTATTATAAGGCAAAAGTAAAAAGGTAAAAGGTAAAAGTTTTATCTGGTTAAGTTTTATAAGGCAAAAGTAAAAAGGTAAAAAATAAAAGTAGAGGCAGCTCCATTATTTCTATTTATCCTTTTTTCCGTCATTGCTCTGGGTTCCTTTTAGCAGTATGGCGGCAAATATATTTTTTAGTTCTTTACTTTCTTGTAATAATGCCTTTATTTCTTCAGATTGATAGCCGAGGGCATTGATGACTCTCAACCAAAAGTTGGATTCGCGGGCTTCTCTCAGTACAATTCTGATTTTATTAAGAAAATCTTTTTTAGAAGATGCTCCTTGGGCTTCTTCATAATTCGCACCGACCGAACCAGCAGATCTTATTAACTGATACCGCATTGCTTTCAGTTCTTCATTATAAGGCAGCATCCTGAGAAACAAGGCAATATTAACACTAAAGTTAAAAGTACGTTCTAACAAATCATTCTCTTTCATAGCAGTGTTTTATTTTTGTTTTTTATTTGATTTATTTAGCCTTGTTATGCATCCTTTCTCCTCTTTCCTTTTGCCTTTCCCCTTTTTCCTTTTTCCTTTTACCTTTTTCCTTTTACCTTTTTCCTTTTACCTTTGCTCCTCTACACTTCCAGCAAGTAGGTATCCGGATCCTCGGGGTCATAAGGTTCGTTGATCCAGAAGATGGTGTAGAGTTCTTCGTCGCCGATGTTTTTAATGTTATGGGTGTACCAAATGGGCATGTCTACGTAGGCGGGTTCGTTGCCGTCGAGATGGAAATTGAGGATTTCATCGGTGTCTATTTTACGGAGTTGGATGAGGGCTTTTCCTTTGATTACGGCGAAGCGTTCAATTTTTCTGGTATGGTAATGGTTTCCTCTGGTAATTCCTGGGACGGTAGTTGAGAATGAGCATTGCCCACCAATTCCTAGACGAATTACCTCTACGAAAGCGCCTCTTGGGTCTGTATGTTGCGTAAATTTGACTGGGAAATAGTTTTTATGGTCGATATAAGTTCTATACGTATTGAATAAATTATGTTCAAATTTATCTTTTAAGACAGGTATTTCTCCTCCCTCGAAGTATTTGGCTTTGTATTCGTTTAATAAAGCTAGGGCTTCTGAGACTTTTTTTGTGGCTGTTGGTTCGACCCATAATTCTGGTTGAGACTGTTCCGATTGAATTTCTTGAAGGATCGTTTCAACTAATTCTTGTACATAAATCAGTTTGACCTCTCCATCTGTTGCAATTGTGGGTGTTTCTCCGTGCGTTAATTGGTAGCAAAATGTAGCTATAAAGGAGTTATAGAATGGTTTTCCAAAAGCACCAAATACGTTAGGTATAATCAGTCCCGTTATTTTCCCTCCGTTTTCATTTGCCCAATTCACGATGAGCTCTCGTGCTTCTTTTTTGGATTTTCCGTATAAATTATCGCGTTCTTCTTGGGTAGAAGATGAGATTAGAACATGGGCTTTGGAATTGGTTCTTTTTAAAGATTCTACCAAATTTTTAGCTAACGCGACATTGGTGTCGTAAATATATTGTTCTGACTCGTGACGATTCATCGCTGCTAAATGCACAATTACATCACACTGTGCAACAAATTCGTCTAACTGTTTTTCGTCTGCAAAGAACTCGGCCTCGGAACGGGGCCGGGTGCAGGGCATGTTCGCCGCCGTGTTCTCGATCTCGTCGATGATCGGGCCGCTGATCGGCGGCTGGTTCGTCGAGAATGTGAGCTGGCACTGGATCTTCCTCATCAACGTGCCGCTGGGCATCCTGGCCGTGACCGGCTTTGCCGTCAGCTTCCCGGCGCAGGTCAGCACGCGCAAACACCGGATCGACTGGGCCGGGGCGGCGACGCTGTCGGTGACACTGGCCTCGCTCACGCTGCTCACGGCGCTGGGCGGCAGCAGCTTTGCCTGGGCCTCGGCGCAATCCGCCGCCCTCGCCGCGCTGTCGCTGGCCGCGCTGCTGGCCTTCATCGCCATCGAGAGCCGCGCCGCCGAACCGATCCTGCCGCTCGACCTCTTCAAGGGCAACGTGTTCCTCTATACCTCGATCCTCAGCTTTCTCACCGGCGCGGTGATGCTGGGGGCGATCACCTTCCTGCCGATCTATTTGCAGATCGCCCGCGGCGTCACGCCGATGGTCTCGGGGCTGCTGCTGGCGCCGATGACGCTGGGCATCGTGCTGGCCACCAATGTCGCCGGGCGCTACATGCGCCGCACCGGGCGCTACCGGCTGCTGCCGCTGATCGGCATGGGGCTGCTGGTCATCGGCGGGCTGCTGCTGAACCGGATCGCCGTCGATACGCCGATCTGGGTGTTCTCGGCGATGATCCTGTATTTCGGCTTTGGCATGGGGGTGATCTTCCCGGTGCTGACCACCGCCGTGCAGAACGCCGTGCCGCGCGCCCTGCTGGGCACCGCCACCGCCTCGGGGGTGATGTTCCGCCAGATCGGCGGCTCGCTGGCCGTCGCGGTGTTCGGGGCGATGATGACCGCGCGGCTGGCCGCCAGCTTTGGCGATCTGAGCTTTTCCGCCGAGATGGGCCCGGCGCAACTGGCGCAGATGCCCGCCGAGGCCCGCGCCCTGATCGCCGGGCACGTCGTCGAGGCCATCGCGCCGATCTATCTGGTGGTGGCCGGGCTGGCGCTGCTGGGCGCGCTGGCGGCGCTGATGCTGCGTGAC
>JAANMW010002997.1_pt1 | contig 14000 bp, 16 predicted proteins | sample 7279671 | NCBI WGS metagenome assembly JAANMW01 (sample SAMN14094541, study PRJNA606508) | bioreactor metagenome | isolation source: A lab-scale SPAN reactor treating ammonium-rich wastewater day 247 | place: Ireland: Galway | collected 2017-09-19
GAGACGGTCTTCCATGGAAAACCCCAGCGGCTCAATCAGGTGCAGTGTGCACCCGGTGTTGGCGGCCAGGCGAATCACATTGCCCGTGTTGGGGGGGATTTCGGGCTCGACCAGGACGATGTGGAACATGGCGCGTATTTTCGTTTGGAATATGGAGCCAGTGGGGTAAGCAGTCGTATCAAAGGGGTGCTTCGGTGCGCGCGAGCACCAGGCCCGCCACTGAAGCTGCGCCCGCCTGGAGCAGGGCCTGGGCGGCGGCTTCCAGGGTGGCGCCGGTGGTCATCACATCGTCCACCAGCACGATGCGCTGGCCTTGCACCTGGGTGGTGCGCAGCGGTTCCACAGCAAAAGCGCCACGAAGGTTGTGCAGGCGTTGCGTACGTGGCAGGCCTTTTTGTGCCACCGTGTCGTGCAGGCGCAGTAGCAGCGTGCTGTCGGTCTTGTGGGGAGCCAACTGCCGGGCCAACAAAAGCGACTGGTTGAAACCACGTTCTTGCAGCCGTTGGCGAGACAAGGGCACCGGCAGTACCAACTGCGCGGCGTCCAGGGCGGGCTCTGCCCAGGGAGTGCTGCGCAGCAGTGCGGCCAGGCTGCTAGCCCAGCCGGGATCACCGTGGAACTTGAATTCGGCCACGATGTCGGCCCAGGGGTAGCTGTAATCCACAGCGGCAATACAGGCGTTTAGCGCTGGTGCCTGCCGCAGGCAGGCGCCGCATTGCGGCCCGCCGGATGGCAAAGGAATGGCGCAGGTGGTGCAGCGGCGGCGCGGCTGGGCAAAGCGTGCGGCGCAGGCATCACACACGCGCCGCGTGGGCCAGGAATGGCACACGGCGCATTGGCTGGGCAGGAGTGCTGCCCAGCGCCCCGCTCTGGCGGAAAGCCCTGATGGGATGTGGCTCAGCATGATGCTGTCAATATATGCGGTTTTTCCAGTCTGCAGAGCCCCGTACCATGCCGTCAGAGTGCCCCCCCACCATCGATCCTGTTGCCGCCGCGCGCTGGCATGCGGCAGCCCCCGCGCATTCCCCCTGGCTGCACGAGGAGGTGGCGCGTCGTATGGAAGGACGCCTGCAATGGATCCGTGAAGCCCCTGCGGCGTGGTGCCACTGGGACGCCGTGCGCGGCGGCCTGGAGGCCCATGCGCTGGTGCGCCAGCGCTATCCGCAAGCCCCGTGCCACGTGGTGGAAACATCGCCACCCTTGCAGGCGCAGGCTGCCAAGGCCCTGGCACAGTCCTGGTGGACTGCTGCGCGCTGGAGAGGCGGGCCGGTGCACTTTGGACGCCCTGCGCAGGGGGCGGTGCAGATGCTCTGGGCCAACATGGCGTTGCACATGGCGCCCGATCCCCAAGCCTTGATAGCGCAGTGGCACCATGCCCTGGCCGTCGATGGCTACCTGATGTTCTCGTGCCTGGGGCCCGATTCGCTGCGCGAACTGCGGGCCGTCTACGCCGCTATGGGCTGGCCTGCACCGGGCCATGCGTTTACCGACATGCACGATTGGGGCGACATGCTTATTGAAGCGGGTTTTGCCGAGCCGGTCATGGACATGGAGCGAATCACGCTCACTTTTCCTACAGCGCAACGCTTGCTGCAGGAATTGCAGGAGCTGGGAGCCAACTTGCACCCGCAGCGCTTTGCTGGACTGCGCGGGCGCCATTGGCATGCACGTTTGCTGGAGGCGCTGGAGGAGCACCTGCAGCGGCCGGGTGAGGGTTTGGGGCTGACCTTCGAGATCGTCTATGGCCACGCCTTCAAGCCCGCGCCTCGGATACCTGTCGCAGAGCACAGCGCAGTGTCCCTGCAGGATATGCGTGCCATGCTGCGCAAATCAGCACCATAGAACAAGTTGGTTACGGCTTGTCAATGATTTGTCGCAAATCGCCCCGATCGCGGCCGATGATTTGCGCCAAGCTCTGATTTAAAACAAGGCGCGCTACAATCGCCCCGAATGCCAGCAGGGGAACTTGTGGGGAGACTGCGCCAGCCTCTGGGGCTGTGCCGCAATGGTGTGCGCGCCAAGCGTGGGCCGTTGCTGCGCCGCGCCGCTCACGAACTTCTCTGGCCCCATCCATTCCGGTGCAGGCTGCCGGTGTGCTGTCGTACGAAGATCGTGCCGCAGGCAGGGGCGAGCCGGTAGCGCGGTCCCGCACAAGCGGTACTGGAAATCGATTTGAGAGGCTGAAACAAGTGAGAACCATGAAGAGCATTCCCCGCAAGCTGGCCTCTGTGCTGTGGTTGGCTGCCGCCTGGATGGGAGGCGTGGCGCATGCCGTGTCCGATCTGCCGGGTGGCCCTGCCGTTAATCAGCTCAATCTGCATCCTCCGGTCACGCGCATCGCCGAAGAGCAGCATTTTCTGCACTGGATGATGCTCATCATCTGTACGGTGATCTTCATCGGCGTTTTCGCTGTGATGTTTTATTCCATGTGGAAGCACCGCAAGTCGCAGGGTGCCAAGGCAGCCAACTTCCATGAGTCTGTGACAGTGGAAGTGGTCTGGACGGTGATTCCGTTCATCATTGTGATCGCCATGGCCTTGCCTGCCACCAAGGTGCTGGTGGCGCAAAAAGACACCACCAACGCAGACCTCACCATCAAGACCACCGGCTACCAGTGGAAATGGGGCTACGACTACCTCAAGGGCGAGGGCGAGGGCTTGTCCTTTATTTCCACGCTCGACAGCAGCCACCGCGCCATGTCCAACAGCGGCGACGTGACCAATGCACCCGTGGACTACCTGCTGAAGGTGGACAACCCGCTGGTGGTGCCCGTGGGGCAGAAGATTCGCATCATCACCACGGCCAACGACGTGATCCATTCCTTCATGGTGCCCGCGTTTGGCATCAAGCAGGACGCCATCCCCGGTTTTGTGCGCGATACCTGGTTCCGTGCGGATCAGGTGGGCGACTACTACGGTCAGTGCGCCGAGTTGTGCGGCAAGGAGCATGCCTACATGCCCATCCATGTGAAGGTGCTGTCCGCGCAGGACTACTCGCAGTGGGTTCAGACCGAAATGAAGAAGGTTGAAGCCAAGCGGGACGATCCCTCGCGCGTCTGGGCGCTGGACGATCTCGTCAAGCGTGGCGAGAAGGTCTATGCATCCAACTGCGCGGCTTGCCACCAGGCTAACGGCAAGGGCGCCGGTTCCATCAAGGCGCTCGATGGCTCTGCCATCGTGAAAGACGCCAACCATGTGCTCCAGATTCAGACCGTGCTGCACGGGGCTGCCAATGGTGCCATGCCGTCATGGAAACAATTGAGCGACACGGATCTGGCCGCAGTGATCAGCTATACCAAGAACGCATGGTCGAACAAGACGGGCCAGCTCGTGCAGCCTGCTGAAGTCGTGGCCCAGCGCGGCAAGTGATCCGCGTTGAAAAGAGCATTGAGGAATCCAATATGAGCGCAGTTCTCGACCACCCCGCACACGCAGGCGGCCACGACCACGATGACCACCACCACGCAGCACCCAGTGGCTGGCGCCGTTGGCTGTTTGCTACCAACCACAAGGATATTGGCACGCTGTATTTGCTGTTCTCGTTCACCATGCTGATGGTGGGCGGCGTGCTTGCGCTGATGATCCGCGCTGAGCTGTTCCAGCCGGGCCTGCAGCTCGTCAATCCGGAGTTATTCAACCAGCTCACGACCATGCACGGCCTGATCATGGTGTTCGGCGCCATCATGCCGGCCTTTGTGGGTTTTGCGAACTGGATGATTCCGCTGCAGATTGGCGCATCGGACATGGCTTTTGCGCGCATGAACAACTTCAGCTTCTGGCTGATGATTCCCGCCGCGCTGCTGTTGGTGGGCTCGTTCTTCATGCCCGGCGGTGCGCCGGCTGCCGGTTGGACGCTGTATGCACCGCTGACGCTGCAGATGGGCCCGTCGATGGATGCCGGTATTTTTGCCATGCACATTCTGGGTGCGTCGTCCATCATGGGCTCTATCAATATCATCGTCACCGTCCTGAATATGCGCGCTCCCGGCATGACGTTGATGAAGATGCCCATGTTCTGCTGGACCTGGCTGATTACGGCGTACCTGCTGATCGCCGTGATGCCTGTGCTGGCTGGCGCCATCACCATGACCCTGACGGATCGCCACTTTGGCACCAGCTTCTTCAACCCCGCGGGCGGCGGTGACCCGGTGATGTACCAGCACATCTTCTGGTTCTTTGGTCACCCAGAGGTCTACATCATGATCTTGCCGGCCTTCGGCATCATCAGCCAGATCGTTCCCGCGTTTGCACGCAAGAAGCTGTTTGGCTACGCCTCCATGGTGTATGCGACCTCGTCGATCGCCATTCTTTCGTTCATTGTGTGGGCGCACCACATGTTCACCACTGGCATGCCGGTGACCGGACAGTTGTTCTTCATGTACGCCACCATGCTGATTTCGGTGCCCACGGCGGTAAAGATTTTCAACTGGGTGGCCACCATGTGGCGAGGCTCGATGACCTTCGAGACGCCCATGCTGTTTTCGGTGGGTTTCATCTTCGTGTTCACCATCGGTGGTTTCACGGGTCTGATCCTGGCGATGGCCCCGATCGACATCCAACTGCAGGACACCTACTACGTGGTGGCGCATTTCCACTATGTTCTGGTGGCGGGTTCGCTGTTTGCCATGTTTGCAGGCGCCTACTACTGGCTGCCCAAGTGGACCGGCGTGATGTATTCCGAAACGCGCGGCCAGATTCACTTCTGGTGGTCGATGATTTCGTTCAACATCACGTTTTTCCCCATGCACTTCCTGGGCCTGGCGGGCATGCCACGTCGTTATGCCGACTACCCCATGCAGTTTGCTGACTTCAATATGCTCGCCAGCATCGGAGGCTTTGCTTTCGGGTTTGCGCAGGTCTATTTCTTCTTGTTCGTGGTGTTGCCGGCCATGCGTGGCAAGGGCGCCAAAGCCCCCTCGAAGCCCTGGGATGGTGCCGAAGGGCTGGAGTGGGAAGTGCCTTCGCCCGCACCCTTCCACACCTTTGTGAACCCGCCCAAGCTGGACGCCACGGCGACCCGCATCATTGGTTGAGGAGCAAAGCCATGACGACTGTTGAACAGAAAAAATCCAACCTGCGCATGGCGCTGGTGCTGGCCTCGGTGGCCGCCACCTTCTTCGTGGGTTTCATGGCCAAAATGATTGTGCTGAGCCACTGAGCACGGGCCATGAACCGACGCCGCGAAAATGCCAGGATGGTGGGCAAGCTGGCCGTGATAACGGTGGGCATGTTCGCCTTTGGCTATGCGCTGATCCCGATTTATCAGCGCATCTGTGAAGCCACGGGGATCAACATCCTCTCGCTGTCCGAGCGCCAGGTGCCTGGCAATGGCCAAGCAGGGCCGGATGCGCGGCGTGGGCTGAATACGCAGGTCGACAAGAGCCGCACCATTACGGTTGAATTCGACGCCAATGCGCGTGGCCCCTGGGAGTTCAAACCCGCGACGCGCTCGATTCAGGTGCACCCGGGCGAGCTGACCACTGTCATGTATGAATTCCAGAATGTGCAGAACCGGCGCATGGCTGCCCAGGCCATCCCCAGTTACGCGCCGCGCCAGGCTGCAGCGCACTTCACGAAATTGGAGTGCTTCTGCTTCAACCAGTACACGCTGGAACCTGGTGAAAAGCGCGAGTGGCCAGTGGCCTTCGTGATCGATCCGCGGCTGTCCAAGGATGTCACCACGATCACGCTGTCCTACACCTTCTTCGAGGTGGGCGGCAAGACGCCCGCGGCGCCCACCACGGCAGCGGCTGTGCCGCCCGCACCCTTGATGGCGCTGGAGGCCGCAGGTACATGAACCACAGCGATGCGAACAACGATAACCCGCAGGGCGAAGTGCTGCGCAAGGGCTCCCTGTTGCGCACCATGAAAGCGGTCGCCTGGTCCCTGATTGGGCTGCGCAAGGACAGTGAATACCGGAACGATCTGGAACGCATCAATCCACTGCACATCATCGCGGTCGGGCTGATTGCCATCTTCGCGCTGGTGGCTTTTTTGATCGTGGCAGTGAAATTAATAGTCTGAGCCCTTTGGCCCATGCCCATGGAACGAATAACAAAGAAACTGAGAGTCAGGAGCTGAAATGAGTGCAACAACCCACGGCGCAACCCCGTACTACTACGTTCCCGCAGAGTCGCGCCATCCCATCATGGCGGCGATAGGGCTGTTTTTCGTGATCCTGGGCGCCAGCCAATGGATTAATGGACAAGACTGGGGGCAGTATTCGCTGTTCCTGGGACTGGCCTGGTGGCTGTTCGTGCTGTACCAGTGGTTCCGTGATGCAGCGCAAGAAAGCGAAGGCGGTCTGTACAGCCGCAAGATTGACCTCTCGTACCGCTGGAGCATGAGCTGGTTCATCTTTTCGGAGGTGATGTTCTTCGGCGCCTTCTTCACGGCCTTGTGGTGGGCACGTGCCCACTCGGTGCCTGCCCTCGGGAGCTTGGACAATGCCATTCTCTGGCCCGACTTCAAGGCCGTCTGGCCCAGCATGGCCGCTGGTGCCACGGGTTCGCCCGCCGGTATTGTCGAGCCGTTCCAGACCGTCGGCCCCTTCTGGTTGCCGACCATCAACACGGCCCTGCTGCTGACCTCCGGGGTGACGCTCACCATCGCCCACCATGCGCTGCGCGAGAACCTGCGCGGCAAGACCATCGCTTTCATGTGGATCACGGTGCTGCTGGGTGTCACGTTCCTGTGCGTTCAAGGCTATGAGTACTATCACCTCTACACCGATCTGAACCTCAAGATGACGTCGGGTGTGTTTGGCTCCACCTTCTTCATGCTGACGGGCTTCCATGGATTCCACGTGTTCCTGGGCATGCTGATGCTGCTGGTCATCACGCTGCGACTGCAGAAGGGCCATTTCACTGCTGAGCACCATTTCGGTTTCGAAGGAGCAGCCTGGTATTGGCACTTCGTTGACGTGGTCTGGCTGGGCCTGTATTTGCTGGTCTACTGGATGTAACAGGCCGGTTCGCAGGCAAAAAAGGCGCCGCAAGGCGCCTTTTTTTCTGGCGGATGGTGGGCTCTGGCGTCAGCGGCTTGCAGGCAGCCCCGTGGGCTGGATGTAGCCGAGCTTCCATGCCAGCAGAAGACAGACAAACAAGAATATGGAAAGGCCTACCCGCCAAGCCAGCGCCCCGGCCATACGGCGGCCGCTGGCCTGGTTATCCTTGCCAGCGCGCATCATGAAGAACAGCGCGGCACCAAGGCTGGCGAGAATGGCCAAAAATACAAGTATCACCAGAATGATCATGGGGGACATTATCCAGTGACTGCGCCGCGCCGTGTGCGCCTCGATTCCCGCTTCTGGCTGGTCACGGCTGCTGCCGTGGCCACCATGGCCGCCACGGCAGCGTTAGGGCGCTGGCAGCTCGACCGCGCAGCCCAGAAAGAGGCTTTGCAAGCGGTCATCGATGCCCGCATTCACCTGCCGCCCCTGGAGGCCGACGCCTTCGAACAAATGGTGGCATCCGGTACGGCGGAGGCATTGCATCGCCGGGTGGTGTTGCGCGGGCACTGGGTGGCGCGCAACACGGTGTTTCTGGACAATCGGCAAATGCAGGGGCGGCAAGGGTTCATCGTGGTCACGCCGCTGCAGCCTGAGCACAGTCCGGCCGCCATCCTGGTGCAGCGTGGCTGGGTGCCGCGCAATTTTCAAGACCGTACCGCTTTGCCTCCCGTGGCCACGCCTGAAGGCTTGGTGGAGCTGACGGGGCGTATTGCAGCACCTCCGTCACGCCTGCTAGAGCTCGAAGGGGGCCACCAGGCGGAGGGGTCTTCCCGTATCCGGCAAAATCTCGACCTGGATGCGTTCAAGTCCGAAACAGGGTTGCCGCTGGCGGATGTCTCCGTTTTGCAAACAGATGCCGAAAATGAGGGCTTGCTGCGCCAATGGCCACAGGCTCGTGCCGGTGTGGAAAAGAACTACGGCTACGCATTCCAATGGTTCGGGCTTTGCAGCCTGATTGCGATTCTTTATGTCTGGTTTCAACTTGTCCGACGCTTCATCCGCCCCCGCAACACAACGCCCTGATGCCGCCACGCCCCCGGCAGGCACCGGCGGGGCTGCGCAGAAAACACGCCGCCGCGCCCGCTGGAAGCTGCTGCTGCTGTTGCTGGTGTGCGTATCGCCCGTGGTGGCGTCGTATTTCACCTACTACGTGGTGCGGCCTGAAGGCCGGCGCAATTTCGGCACGCTGGTACAGCCCCAGCGGCCTATGCCCGATCTGGCCACAACCGCGCTGGATGGCCACGGTGGCAGCCTGCGCGCTTTGCGGGACCAGTGGCTGTTGGTGAGCGTGGCGCCTGCCGGGTGCGACGAGCCCTGCCAGAAGCAACTCTATCTGCAGCGCCAGATGCGCGAGAGCCTGGGCAAGGACAAGGATCGACTGGACTGGGTGTGGCTGGTGACCGATGGGGCGCCGTTGCCCGACACGATCCAGCCGGGGCTGAAGGAGGCCACGGTGCTGCGCGTGGATGCGACGGCACTGGCGCAGTGGCTGGAGCCCGAGGCGGGCCATGCATTGTCTGATCACCTGTATGTGGTGGACCCCATGGGCAACTGGATGATGCGATTCCCCCCAAGTTTGGATACGGCTGCCGCCGCCAAGGCCAAGCGGGATCTGGAGCGCCTGTTGCGGGCTTCGGCCTCCTGGGATACTGCCGGTCGCATGGAATTGAAATGACCGATCTCTACGATCTCTCGCCGCTCCTGCGCTTGATGCTGCTGGGGACCGTGATTGCCCTGGGGCCCTTGGCGTGGGTGTGGTGGCGCAGCCGTGGATCTTCCCGGGGGCGGCGTTTGCAGGCCCTGACGGTACTCACGCTGTTTCTGACGTTCGATCTGGTGATGTTTGGCTCCTTCACGCGCCTGACCGACTCTGGTCTGGGTTGCCCCGACTGGCCCGGCTGCTATGGCAACGCCAGCCCGCTGGGGGCGCACAGTGAAATTTCGGCGGCGCAGCAGGCCATGCCCACCGGGCCGGTGACACATGGCAAAGCCTGGGTGGAAATGGTGCACCGTTACCTGGCCACCGGTGTGGGTGTGTTGATCATCGTCTTGACCGTGGCCGCCTGGCGCGAGCGCCGCCGGGTCCGTAGCGCTGCCGCCCCAGCGGGCGATGAAGCCTTGAGCCCCTGGTGGCCCACGGTGACGCTGGCGTGGGTGTGCCTGCAAGGCGCGTTTGGCGCTCTGACCGTGACCATGAAGCTGTTTCCCGCGATCGTTACCTTGCATTTGATAGGAGGGCTGGTGTTGCTGGCGCTGCTGTGCGTGCAGGCCGTGCGTTACACCCGCGCCACTGCGGGTGTGGGGCCTGCACCGGTGGCCCCGGGCCTGCGCTTCTTGCTGTGGCTGGCTTTGCTGCTGGTGTCAGCACAGGTGGTACTGGGCGGTTGGGTGAGCACCAACTATGCGGTGCTGGCGTGTACCACCTTTCCCGCTTGCCAGGGAAGCTGGTGGCCCGAGATGGATTTTTCCCAGGCTTTTGAGGTGTGGCGACCCCTGGGCCTGCTCAAGGATGGCAGCCATATCGGCTTTGCCGCGCTGACAGCCATTCATTACGTGCACCGGCTTTTTGCCTATGCCGTGCTGGCCGTGCTGGTGCTGCTGGCCTGGCGCCTGCGCAGCCCAAGGCCGCAGGATGACGGCACGCCAGCCCATGGGCGGCAGCGGGTTGTGCAGGCGCGCTGGCTGCTGGGCCTGGCCGCCTTGCAATTGCTGACCGGTTTAAGCAACGTGGTGCTGGACTGGCCGCTGGTGGCTGCCGTGCTGCACACGGGCGGCGCTGCTGCGCTGGTGGTGGTGCTGACCTGGGCGCTGGATTCCAGCACGGTGCTGGCGCGAGGAGTCGACCGTGTACAACGCACCCCGGTGGGTGCCACAGGAGCCAAGGCATGAGCATCGCTGCGTCTCTTCCTGCATCGTCGCGTCTGGTGCAGTACTACCAGCTGACCAAGCCGCGCGTGGTGCAGCTGATCGTGTTTTGCGCGCTGATTGGCATGGTGCTGGCCGTGCCGGGCCTGCCGTCGGGCAATGAGCTGCTGCGCATGCTGGCAGCCAGTGCGGGCATCTGGCTGGTCGCGGGTGCGGCAGCTGCGTTTAATTGCCTGGTGGAAAAAACCATTGATGCCAAGATGAAACGCACCGCCTGGCGCCCCACGGCCAAGGGACAGCTGTCGGATATGCAGGCGCTGGTCTTCTCGGCCGTGTTGTGTGTGGCGGGTTCGGCCATCTTGCTGGTTTGGGTCAACCCCATCACGATGTGGCTGACCTTTGCCACCTTCGTGGGCTATGCGGTGATCTACACCCTGCTGCTCAAACCCAACACGCCGCAGAACATCGTGATCGGCGGCGCCTCAGGCGCCATGCCGCCGGTGCTGGGCTGGGCGTCCATGACGGGCAATGTGGGCCCGGAGGCGCTGATCCTGTTCCTGATTATTTTCCTGTGGACGCCGCCTCACTTTTGGGCCTTGGCCCTTTACCGCGTGGAGGAGTACCGCAAGTCGGGCCTGCCGATGCTGCCTGTGACGCATGGCAATGCCTTCACGCGGCTGCAGGTGTTTCTCTACACCCTGGTTCTTTTTGCCGGTTGCCTGATGCCCTTTGTTTACGGCATGAGTTCGTGGATCTATCTGGCAGCGGCAGTGCTGCTCAGCGGCGGTTTTTGCGCCTATGGTTTTGCGCTGTGGCGCAACTACTCGGATGCGCTGGCCCGCAAAACCTTCCGTTTTTCCCTTATTCACCTGAGCCTGCTGTTTGCGGCGCTACTGATCGATCACTATGTTCTGTGAGGTTCCATGCTGAAACGCAATACTCTTAAAACGATAGCTGCTTGCGCTCTACTGGTAAGCGCTGGAGGCATGTTAACCGCTTGCTCTAAAGGTAAGCCCGAGTTCCGCGGCGTGGACATCTCCGAGGTGGACTATGCGCGTGACTTCCCGCTCCCTGACCATAACGGGCAGCCGCGCAGCATTAAGGACTTCAACGGCAAGGTGGTAGTGGTTTTCTTTGGCTACACCCAGTGCCCCGATGTGTGCCCGACCACCATGCAGGAAATGGCCGAGGTCAAGCGCATGCTGGGCAAGGATGGCGATCGTCTGCAGGCGATTTTTGTCACGGTCGACCCCGAGCGCGATACGGCGGACATGCTCAAGGCCTACATGGGCAATTTCGATCCAAGCTTTTTGGCCCTGCGCGGCACGCCCGAGCAGACCGCTGCGGTGGCCAAGGACTTCAAGATTTACTACAAGAAGGTTGATGGCAAAACGCCCACCAGCTACACCATGGACCACTCGGCCGGCAGCTACATCTACGACACACAGGGGCGGCTGCGCGTCTACTACCGCTACGGCAGCGGTGTCGAGGCACTCGCCGCTGACGTGCGCACCTTGCTGGACGAGGCGAAGTAAATCAGGCCGCAGCGCCCGCCGAGTGGGGGGCGGCTGAGCGGGTGCGGGCAGGTGCCAGGTAGCGCGACAAAGCCAGCCCATCGGTGCGGATTTCTGGCGTATGGCCCATAGCCAAGTCAGCTACCAGCTTGCCTGAGCCGCATGCCATGGTCCAGCCCAGGGTGCCGTGGCCGGTGTTGAGCAGCAGGTTGGCGTAGGGCGTGGCGCCGACAATCGGCGTGCTGTCGGGTGTCATGGGGCGCAGGCCCGTCCAGAACTCCGCCTTGGGCAGGTCGCCGCCAGGGAACAGGTCGCTCACCACCATCTCCAGCGTCGCGCGCCGACGCGGATTGAGCGAGAGGTCAAACCCCGCCAGCTCGGCCATGCCACCCACGCGAATACGGTCGTCAAAGCGCGTGACCGCTACTTTGTAGGTCTCGTCGAGTACGGTCGATTGCGGCGCCAGCGCCGGGTTGAGCAGCGGCACCGTCAGTGAATAGCCCTTGACCGGATAGACCGGCAGCTTGAGCCCCAGAGGCTCCAGGAAGCCGCGCGAATAGCTTCCAAACGCCAGCACATAGCGGTCAGCCGTCAACACCTGGCCGCCCACGCGCACACCGGTGATACTGCCGCCTTCGCTGAGCAGGCCGTCGACCGACTGGTCAAAACGGAAATCCACCCCCAGGCCACGCGCCAGCTCGGTCAGCTGCTGTGTGAACATGTGGCAGTCACCGGTTTCGTCGTTGGGCAGGCGCAAGCCACCGGTAAGGCGGTCACGCGCCTGCGCCAGCGCAGGTTCTACCGAGGCGAGCTGGTCGCGGTCCAGCAGTTCGTAGGGTACGCCGCATTCCTGCAGCACCGCGACATCGCGCTGTACGGCATCGAGCTGGGCCTGCGTGCGAAACAGCTGCAAGGTGCCCTGGCTGCGGTGCTCGTAGGCAATGCCGGTGTCCGCGCGCAACTGGCGCAGGCAGGTGCGGCTGTATTCGGCCACGCGCATCATGCGTTCCTTGTTGACTGCGTAGCGGTCGGCCGAGCAGTTCTTCAGCATGGCGGCCATCCAGCGCAGCTGGAACAGGCTGCCGTCGGGCCGGATCGAGAGCGGGGCGTGCTTCTGGAACATCCACTTCATGGCCTTGAAGGGAATGCCGGGCGCGGCCCAGGGCGTTGAATAGCCGGGAGATACCTGGCCAGCGTTGGCGAAGCTGGTTTCTTGCGCAGGGCCACTCTGGCGGTCGAGCAGCACCACTTCGGCGCCGGCGCGGGCCAGGTAATACGCAGTCGTGGTGCCGATCACGCCGCCACCCAAAACTATGACTTTCATCGCGCACTCCAATGTCAACAAGATTTATAGGGAGTTTATGGATTTGAATGCAGTAAATTTCACTTAATATGAATGGATATACGAGAATTTCAGCTGAAATTGACTGCGTTTTTGCCACCGCGCCCTTCAAATGACCGAACTCGATCGTATCGACCGAAAAATCCTCGACATCCTGCAGCGCCAGGGCCGTATTTCCATGACCGAGCTGGCCGAGCAGGTGGGCTTGTCCACCTCGCCGTGTTCCGAGCGGGTGCGGCGCATGGAGCGTGAAAAAGTCATCACCGGGTACCACGCGAAGGTGGACCCGGCGGCGCTCGGCAAGACGCTGCTGGTGTTTGTCGAGATCACGCTCTCATCCAAGTCGGGCGACGTGTTCGACAAGGTGCGTCAGGAGCTGCTACACCTGCCCGAGGTCATGGAGTGCCACCTGGTGTCGGGGAGCTTCGATTACCTGGTCAAGGCGCGGCTGGGTGGCATGAGCGAGTATCGCCACCTGCTGGGCGATATGCTGAAGAAGCTGCCTGTCACCGCCCAGTCCCACAGCTACGTGGTGATGGAAGAGGTCAAGGAAAGCCAGGTCCTGCCCGTGGACCGTTGAGTGCTGCAGCCCCGTGGGTGGATCGGCATCCAGAACCCCCGATTTTCCAAAAAAGAAGCGCGCAACCTGGGAGGGTGCGCGCCTTTTGAAGGTGATTACAAGGCGGTCAGGCGTATTCAGCCAGGCTTTTCTTCATTTTCTTCATGGCCGCCACCTCGATTTGGCGGATGCGTTCGGCGCTCACGCTGTAAACCGCTGCCAGTTCGTGCAGCGTCATGCCGCCCGAACCATCGTCGTTGACCTTGAGCCAGCGCTCTTCCACGATGCGGCGGCTGCGTTCATCCAGGCTGGAGAGGGCCGTGGCAATGCCGTCGGTGGCCAGTTCGTCACGCTGGCGCGACTCGATCATGGACGTGGGCTCGTGCGCGACATCGGCCAGGTAGGCAATGGGGCCAAAGGCCTGCTCACCATCGTCCGAAGGTGCGGGATCCAGCAGCACATCGCCGCCCGACATGCGCGTCTCCATCTCCATGACTTCTTCGCGCTTGACCTTGAGCTGCGCTGCCACCAGGTCGATTTCATGCTCGGACAGCGTATTGCGGTGCGTGTCGTTGGCGTCAACGTCGGCCTTGAAGCCCTGTTTCATTGAGCGCAGGTTGAAAAACAGCTTGCGCTGGGCCTTGGTGGTGGCCACCTTGACCATGCGCCAGTTCTTCAGGATGTATTCGTGGATCTCGGCTTTGATCCA
>JAANMW010003002.1_pt1 | contig 13991 bp, 10 predicted proteins | sample 7279671 | NCBI WGS metagenome assembly JAANMW01 (sample SAMN14094541, study PRJNA606508) | bioreactor metagenome | isolation source: A lab-scale SPAN reactor treating ammonium-rich wastewater day 247 | place: Ireland: Galway | collected 2017-09-19
AGAATGAGACCCGTCATCATGGCTAAGCTCCTTTATTGAACCCCGAAGGCGGGCAGATTAACCGATACCGGCCTTACGGCAAAATTATTTTTGCGCGGGGGTCGCGGCGGCGGGAGGAAGCCGGACCTCGGCCCCTAGGGCGGGACCGGCGGCCTGGGCCAAAAACAGGGCGGATTGGGCGAATAATTTCATAAATCCCTGGCTTGGATTTTGGAGTTGATAGATTTTACCGAATTCATTAAGCGAGTGCGAAATCTTATTCTTTCGGGGATCGTCTAACGGTAGGACTATGGACTCTGACTCCATCAATCTAGGTTCGAATCCTAGTCCCCGAGCATTTCTGGACGCGCGGCCCATTGGGCCGTCCAGTTGAAGGGCTTTTTTAAGGAATATTCGAGGATTCTGTTCTTGAGAAAGTACTTCGATTTGATCGGATTGAGGAGTTCCCGTTTTCTTGGTCCGTTGTTCTTAAATACAGTTGATGTATGTGTTTGCCGAGTTCGAGTATCTTCTTCCCGCTCTCATAATATGGGATGTCAGCATAACCGCCTGCATCCTTCCATCCAATTTATCGATATAGGACTGGCCGATGCGGGCTGGCCAGCCCCCTTTTGAAGTCTTGCATTCGTGCTTGAATAAAATCACGCGATTAGACTTTATTCCGGAAGGTCGATTCTAAGGGTTTTTAAAGTCCACCTCCACTTTGGGCGGGGACCATAAAATATTCAGGTCGGCCCAACAACGCATCGTCCCACTAATTTCGCGAAGGACCAGGACTCGATTTGCTCGGCGGTTTTTCGGTCAGAAGTCTGAATTCGGCAGGTGAGATCGTCGATGAGCCAGCAGCTTGTTTGACAGTCGGGGTTATAAAAAGACTTCCCTCGTCCATAAGTTACCTCTCAAAGTCTGGAGAACAATGTCCTAAACGAGGGTTTCATTCAACGGACATAAGCAGACACATCAGGGACAAATGCGGACAGGTCCCCAATTCAGCCACCGGGATACACCCCGTTTTTAAAGAATTTTGAGCATAAATGTATTTATTTGCATGGCTTAGAGAAGAAGCCTAAAATTTATTAAATGAGCAGGAAGTTTCCCAGCCACATAGAAGGTCTGCTCAAATATGTTTCTCGTCCTGAAGAAAAGGCAAACGAGGATCTTGCCTTAGCTTATTTTAGGAAACTCTATCCCGATACATTTACTCGCCAATCCGAAGCCAAGAGATCTGATGGGTACGTCCCTAGCCATTTTGTCTTGGAGTTAAAAGGAAAAACAAATGATTGGTTATGCGGCCTTTTCCAAGGCCTCGCATATAAGCGTGAACTTGATTTTTCATTGATCGTTGTAGCAGCAAAACAGATTCTTGCAGTCTGGCAAGTTAATGATCTTCCAGAAAAAGCTATCCAGGAAGTCCTATCTAGCAAAAAGGCAGCCAGTACTCTCGGTAAAGATCTAGCGAGAAAATACTCTACTGAAAAAAGGAGCCTTTATAAAAAGGCCATTTGGAAAGGGGGAGATGAACTTTTTGGAGATTTATTTAGTTCACAATCCGATATTGTCTTAACGAAACTTAAATCATTTGAAGATACTCTCCGTAAATCCAAGAAGGTTCGGCAGAAGATTACTCCAAGAAATTTCATTACCATTTTAAAACAGATGCCCCAGTTTTTTGACCCTGCCCAACCAATCAAAGCCGTGCGGGCTTTTTACAGTATGGTGTTCGGCTGGAATGAAACGTCCGTATTACAGATAAGCCAACGTGTTGATGACCAAGCAACCCTCGGTGGTGAGAAAATAGAAAACCTCATTCCCAGCAAACGACTTTTATTCAAAGAATTTGTAGAGAATCATGCCGTGCAGTTGGGTGAGGGTGAGAATAATGACGATTTCTTTGCACATTATGACGAGGCTCTAGACGCTGTAGATAAAAACTTCCGAATCGGTCATGGAATTTTTTTTACGGATTTAGATTTGTCTAAATTTGTGATGTGGCTAGTGAAGCAACACTTACCAGATTTGGGGAGAAATTATCTTGTAATCGATCCAGCCTGTGGCAGCGGAAACCTTGTTACGAATTGGCGTTCTCCCCTTGAGTTAAGGCACAAGGTTGTGAGTGAAATCGAACCTGAGTTGCTTTTCTCTGTTGAACAGAGAATGAAGGGTGATTCATGGCACGATGGGAAATTTACAGTTGTACCAAAGGTAAGTGAAAATAAGGGATTAAACTTTTTAGATAAAAGTGCTGAAGATTACTTGGACATCTTAAAAAAATACCTAACAGAAAAAGGTCACAAACCGGATAAACCATTAGCCTTCCTTTGTAACCCACCATATAGAAGTGATGATGATCAAACCGCGAAAGCAATCAAATATCCTATTCATTCTTCAATCATAGCCCTCACTGATAGGGATGCGAGTTCTGAGCGCTACTGTTGTTTTTTGGCACAAATGAAATTGATCTGCGATGCTGCCAAAGAAAGTGGACTACCTGGGGATTCTGTTCTTTTAATATTTACCAAAGCGGCTTGGTTAACCAAAAGGCCTGTTTTTCAAAAAATTCGGCGTAAAATACTCGAATCTTTTGAGGACATTGAAGGGGTCATTGTGAATGGGAAAGAATTCTTTGATGTTAAAGGGAAATTCCCAGTAGCTTTTACAATCTGGCGTTACTGCGGAAATAAAAAAAAATTGGATTCCGAAAGAGTCGTGCACGTTCATGATCTCACCTGGCTTGCAAAAGAACAATTAAACCGAATTGATTGGAGCAATTTAGAGAAAGTAGAAAAATTTTGCTCCGAAATTCTCCTGGATAGGAGAGCTATCAAAATACCATTTGGACTTGATCGTAAAAATATTAAGGTTTGGAGCGGTGAAACTAGGTACGATTTTCAGAGAGAAAAAAGAAAAGATGAAAAGACGGATTCACATTTTCGTTGCGGGTTACCTGAAGGCGATCCTAGACACGCAAGGAAAAAAACCTTAGGGGAAGCAAATGGATCATTTATAGGTTTTATGGATGATCTTACTCCTTGCAGAATCAATAAGAATCCCTCTGGTTGTCCTTGGTTTAGACTAAATAACCAATTTATGGACTCTCGAAAAACTCGATGTTTTTCTGGGCCTCCAGATAAATACGCCTATAGCGCAAAGGATTCCGAAACGGCAAAGAAACTATTCATTTGGTTTGCATTAGGCCGCACTTTTGCCACTTTCAATTACCCTTTATGGGCAGATGCTCTTGAATTGTGGCCTATTAATATTCCAGCAACCCTATTTAATTACGTTTTAAAAATAGTTTTTTCAATTGGTTTAGCCGAAAACGAATGTATTGAGACATTATTTCCAGCAGACAATCCCGTCAAAGGTGCCCCTGAAATAATGATTTTCAATCCTATGGCCCCAACAAATCCTGAGTCATTTTGGTCAAGGCATATGGATCAATTATTTTCGGAATCAAAATCGACTCCGGACCAATTGGTTCGATCAGTGAAAAACCTTTATGTAGTTTGGAGAAATATTTTTCACGGCAGACCAGAAATAATTGCTCCCTTTAAAAGGCCTTACTTTGTCAATGAGGGAGCTCTTAAAATAACTTCCGGCATTGTCCAAATTAAAGATTATGCAAATGAAATGGATAATAGACCCTTATTAGAAGCTTACCAAAACGTTCAACACCTTCTCAAAAAAACAAAAGAGGAATTTTATACACTTCTTTTAAAGGAAGAGGGCTTAAATTATTTTGGCCAACCAGATGAAAAACCTGCGCCCCTTTTCACTCCTGCTACAAAATTTGAGGTGATCTTAGAAAAACGTTTAGCCGTTGCTGGATTGATAATTTATTCGCTATCAAATGATCCTAATTTTGGTCGAACTAAGTTTGCAAAACTCTTTTATCTAGCGGATGCAACGCAAAATATAGATCTTCAGACAGATTATTACCGAGAGGCCGCTGGTCCTCTTGATGCAAGAGCCCTTTATAATTCCAAAATGGGAATTGAAGCTTTAGGTATGCAATATGATTATTTCCAGGTTAAAAAAACATCTGGCCGGCGGGTAAAATATCTTCCGGGAGAGCACCTTTCTGATTTAGTAAATAGAGCCGCAAGCCTTCTAAAAGAGAAAGTTCCAGAAATACACCGAATTACGGAGATATGTCGGAAACTAGATACTGACCAGTGTGAAATTGTAGCCACCTTATATGCTTGTTGGAATGACCTTTTAATCGAAGAAAAAGGGGCAGAAGACCAAGATATTGTCAGAGAATTTCTTCAAAATTGGCACCATAAGAAACGTCGATTCCTCAAAGACCGACTTCTGAAAGCCTTGGGATGGATGAGAAGGCATAATCTAATTCCAAATGGCCGCGGCAAGCACACAACTCTTAAACAAGCCGTCGAAGACGATGCTTTTTAATTGCTACCAATCCCCTTTTATTCTTCGTTAAAATAATCAGAATCGATCCTTTTGGTTTCATAAGTGGATATGGGCGTAAGCCCAATGTTGTGGTCGATCATATAGTGAGCCAGCTGCTCTCCATCGATTAGAATAATTTTAGAATCTATTTTGGATACGTAATCCTGCGCATCTTTCGTAAATGAAGAGGTTGTAATAAAAATTCCTTTTCTTGCTCGATGACCTTGAAGTGCCCCAGCGAATTTTTGGATTTCTGGTCGTCCAATCGATGTCTGCCATCGTTTAGCTTGAATATAAATGACATCCAGACCTAAACGATCTTCATTTATTATTCCATCGATTCCTTCATCTCCCGTCCGACCAATAGCTTTTCCAGCTTCTTTTCGGGACCCCCCGTATCCCATTTTTACCAATAGATCTATAACGAGGCGTTCGAAAAAGGCTGGGGAGCATTCACTTACGATTTTTAGTAATTCCGAAGTAAGGTTTTCACGCAATTTCTGGTAGGCTATTTCCAAGAGCTCGGCTGGAGTTTTAAGATTTTCGGCTTCAAGTATATCAGTTGTTTCCTTTTGCTCTTGTTTTTTTGTTCGAAATTCTATGAATTCCGGAAATTGCTCTAAGAATTTCACATTGATTTTTGATAGATTCTTCGCCAAGGCTTCACGGCCCCGAGGGGTAATTTTAAAGAAGCCTCGCCTAGTGGAATCAAGCAATCCCGCTTTACTTAAATACGTTCGAGCCCAGGCAACTCTATTATCAAAAATTGGTTGCTGGCCGCTCGGAAGCAATTCTTTTCTCTCGAATTCACTAAGATTGAATTTGTGAGCCAAACCCTCGATCACTTCGCGCAAAGAGTGCTCTTGCCCATCCGCAACGAACTCCAATAACGGAAGCATACTCGATTGATAATCTGGAATAGCCATAAGGCGAGACCGGTGGAGATAATAATAATTATAGAAACCAAATTCTAACGAATATTTTGCCCACTAGGAGTTAATCCTAGTTTATTTTTCCAATAATAGGATTAAACGGTTTTAGAAGGTGGTTTAGGGGCCACGGCAATATTAATATTCCGGTATTTAATATTCCCAATCTGGGAATCATCCGGAAGTTTGAGACGATCTTTAGATACAAAGATCAAAAACCTTACTGAGCCCAACTCGAAACCAGCCAGAATACTTTGAGAATAAATTTGAGCCTGTTGTAATGCCTGACTATGAATCGTATCTACTCTCCCTACATCACTCACTTTTTTCCACTCCGTTAGGACTAAGGTGTCTACAGAATTTTGAATTGTTGCCAAAACATCTTTATTTATGGTGTTTCTAAGGATTAAATCAGTTCTTTCTCCAGCCGCGTTGGCCTTAAAAGCCCAAATACCATGAGAGAGAAGATGTACCGCCCCTAATTTTTCGCATGATGTTTCACCCTCGTTGAAAGCTTTCTCCCATTTCTCTTGATATTCGGGATCGACAATAATCAAGCGTTGTAAATGGATGAACGATTTTTCAACAAGTTTGCAAATTACAAATTCCCTATCCTCCAGATGATATTCAAATTCAGCACGAAAGGATGCCAGTATGGTAAGGTAAAGTTTTAAACCTTCCATGCCTTTTAAAGTTAAGGAAGGTCTCTCACCGGCTTTTGGTAAATAGGAAGAGTAATTACTAAGAAAGGCTTTTAAACAGGGGCGAGCTTTCTCGGGGATGGAATCAGAAAAATCATTTATAAATTTTTCAATCGAGTAATAAATGCCATTAGCATGCGGAACTAGATACTTGTCCATTACCCTATTCGTGTCCGATGCCTGAACTGCATATGTTTTTAGAAAAAGGTTTCCTGCATCGATAAGGGCTTTTATTCGATTCGAGATAGCCTCCCATTCCTTTTGCCAACCCAATTTCATAAACCAGATTCTATTCAAAAAATATTTTTTAAAACTTAATAAATGTCACGCTCAGGAGGCGTTTGGCGTTCATTTTCTCTGATCCGCATTTTCATCTTTCATCGTCTCTAGTCTCAATGTCCGCTCCATTTGAAGTCCTTGTAATTCAAATGTATTTTTGCCCAACAAAAGCGGACAGAAAATTGCCTCCGGTTAAGAGTTAAATTCCCTTTCAAACAATTTGATCCCTTCCACCACCTCACTCCATGCGGCCGGATCTTCAAAAAACATTTCCCGCATGGCCTGGTAGTCTCGCCCCAATTCGTCAGAAATGGAATCGGGAGGGGCGAGCTTCAAGCTGCCCTTTTTCGCAAATGGGTATTTTGCCCAGGTGGATGGAAAATACACTTCTTTGTGTTTTGCGACTTTTTCTAAAAGGTCCTGGTTGGCCAAACCTGCAGATTTGGCTGAAGAGTTAAGAAGGCGGTAAAAGTCATAATAGTGGCGGGACAGCCGCAGAGGAAGTCTCTTGCCGGGAGGAATATTCGCATATTGGTGCAAGATGGTCGCCTTCTCCCAGAACGTTCTTTCAACATTCAAGACTTTTACCGTGACAGCGGGTTCTTCAACTTGCTCATTCACCAATTCTTTCGCGTAACTTTGAATGGACTTGTAACTCACAGGCCAATGCTCGGCCCGGGCGCCCAGTTCGATCTTAACTGAAGGTTGGATATAACCGGTTCGGGCAGTCGTAACCGCCGGATAGTCAAAAAGGAGGGTTTGCTTTGTATCGTCGGTTTCGTCAATTTTAAGAATCCATCCGTCGGTTGAGTTGAGCTCTTTGGAAAAATCTTCAGAAAGGGATTTCAAAAGGCTGTTTTGAACATACTTCCCACATTCTTGGGAAAGCTGTTCCAAGGAAATACTTCTTTGTTTGCGGTTGGAAAAATGCTCAGGAAACTTATCCTCAGAAAAACCAAAAAATGATTTCTCGATGGACAGGTCGACATCCTCCGAAAACCTCTTGATGAGATGATAGACTTTAGAAAGGGAGGTACCTCCTTTGAAAGTGAGATGATCTTTGATCTCAGCGATATTGAAAAGCCGCCCCAAAACCCAAACAACCCAATAATCCTTCTCGATCAGAGGGATGGTTACGCCCATTTGTTCCGCGGCCTTTTCAAAATAGGGGAGCCTTTCCTTTGGAGCGAGGAGATGGAGTTTATCCATTAATGCCTCCCCGTATATCCATGACAACTTCACGAATCCACGCGGGAGCATGGATCAAGCCACGTTGGAGATTGCTCTTGTCAATAGAGGCGATGTGTTTTTTTAATTTTTGAAGGATAGGTTTTGTTAGATTGTCCTTACCAATATGTTTGAGGGCTTGAATGACCAGTCCCAATAAGGTCCCTGCATTCGCCATATTTTTGGCCGTCGTTTTTTTAAAGATAATCTCGGTCCGCCCCATTTTGATTTTCTTAGAGGCACCATCGGTGACGAAGACAATGCGGGAGGGGACCTGCTCAGATAGACCTAAAAGATTGGCGGCATAAGCCCCAGAAGGTTGAATCTTAATGTTATCTCTCTCGGAAATGGCCTTTGCGACGTTATCGGCCAAGGGAGGAAGAAAGCCCAACTTTTCGTGTTTACGGGGGTACTCGTAAAGACCTTGGGCCAAGCGCCTGACAAAGCCTTTTGCCTCTAGGCGAGATAGGGCTTTTCTAATAGCGGCTTCACTTCCCAAGCCCTTAAAATTTTTCGGGGTGAAGGACCAACCCCTATCATGGCCGTAAACTCTATTTTTTATAATAATTTCAATAGGTTCTTTATTATTTGAATTCATATTTTGTCACAAAAACTAGTATATTTTTGTGACAAAAACAAGGGGATGTTTTGAGGATTTTGGCAGGTAACCCATAAAGCAATTTTCAGTTTAAAAAATCACGAAAAAGCCTAATGAAAGTAGGCTAAATTAGAAATATTTAAACCAGGGATAAGGATTGGTTGATATTAACGGTCTGTTGGTAAAGATTTAGCCCTTCCATGCTCACCAAAAAAGTTCGATAACCATCCACGTCCCCGAGCATTACTCTATCGCAGCCAGATAGCCCGCACTCCTGACAAAAAAACGCAAACCCCGATCAATTAGAAATATTCGGCGTTTTCATAATCGAAGTCGAAGGGATCTGCGGATCCATCACCTGAGCCTTCGCCTTCACGGAGCAAGTCACCGCATCCGAACCGCCGTCGCTCACGTTGAGCGTGACCGACCCGTCTTGTCCGTTATCTCCCGAAATGACCTCGAATACGTAACGGCCTGGGTAGTGCAGCGCCAGCATCGCATTTTTCTCGCAAGAATCGAGCGTCTTTTGCGCCCCCCAACCCGGAGAGTTGACGCTGATGTTGACGTTCATCGGCTTACCGGCCGATCGACCCTCGATGCTCAACGCCAAGTAATTCGCCCCGACGCCCGGAACGTGTTGTTGCTGTACCTTGGTCACGGACTCGAGGGACACCTGATTGATCGCCCAATTTTGCGCCGCCAAATTCCCCGTGGCTGCCATCGACAAAAATACGCCCGTCCCCAGAGCGGATTGTAAAACCTTTCGAAGCTTCATCGCCATCTCCTTTAATTGACAATTATGCGAAATGCCGCGTCGTCCTCGTCCGCCTTGTCTTCTACCTTGCCGCCGTCCGTATTTCCCTCGACTCCGCCCGCACCGACTTCGGCGTCGCCTCCGCCCTGGGAAAGGCCCGCTTCGGAAACGTCGTTGGAATGCTGGCCCGCCCGGCCCTCCGCGGTCGGCTGCAAAAGCGCGGAACTTTCCCCGCTTTCTTCCCCCTTCTTACCCGTGCAAGACGCACAAAAAAGGAGGACGACGAACAGGGATGAAAAAAGGCGCCAAAATAGAGTTAAAACGCGAGGACGTATCGGCATAAGATATATGAAATATTCCCGAATCCCCTATTGGGCATCCTAGCAGCCCAGAAAATATTAATCCAGACAAGACCTTCCCCCATCGCCGCGTTGCGCCTTTTTTCGCTGGCCCCTCGAGAAACCTCGGTTGTACAATCAATTCCCGTTCGAACGTGGAACAGGGGGGGGGGACCATGGCTGCCATCTTCGAAACCTTCGAAAAATCCGCGAAAAAACACAACCTGCGACCCGCCGTCGCCTTCCTCAAAAACGGCGAAAAGGTCCATTGGACCTATCAGGAACTGCTCGACAGCGCCAATCGCTGCGCCGGCGTGCTGCGGAAGCTGGGGCTCAAACAGGGCGATCACGTCGCCCTGATCTCGGCCAACGACCCTAACTGGTCCGTCGTCGACCTCGCGGTCAACAAGTTGGGCATCGTCCTCGTCCCAATCCACACGGTCCTAACCGTCGATCAGATCGCCAAGGTCCTCGCCCAATCCCGCTCCAAGATGCTCGTCCTGGGTCCGGGTCTCGAGGACAAGACCGCCGCCCTCCTCGGCAAGCTGCCGCCTTGCACCGAGTCGGTGTTGTTTTTCGAAAAATCGCTCAAAAAAGGCGAGCTGCCGAAGGGGAAGCGGGCCCACTTCCTCGACGAGCTGATGAAACAAGCCCGACCGCTCCCCGCCGCGGACGCGCCGAAGGTCAAGGGCGAGGACCTTTCCACCATCATCTTCACCTCGGGCACCACGGGAGACATGAAGGGCGTGCTCCTCACCCACCGGGGGCTGACCGATTCCACGATCTTCGGCAACGAGCCGGTCGAGGCCTCGGCGGAAGACATCATCCTCTCGGTGCTGCCGCTGAGCCACGCCTTCGAGCGCAACGCGGGACTCTTGGGCCCGCTCTTCCTCGGCGCTCAGATCAACTACGGGCGCGGCCTCCCCCAGCTGGTCGAGGACATCCAGGTCTTCCGCCCCACCCGCATCAACGCGGTGCCGCGCCTGCTCGAGAAGATCCGCGCCGGCGTGATGGACAACCTCAAGAAGCGCTCCGAGGGCCTCTATACCGTCTTTCTCAAGATGCTGGAGCAGAGCACCCAATTGTACCGGAAGAAAAGCCGGCGAAGCGCCGCCGCCCTCCTTCACCTCCCGGCCGACCGGATCGGCGAGCTGCTCTTCTACAAGAAGATCCGGCAGAAATTCGGCGGCCGCCTGCGCCGCATCATCTGCGGCGGCGCGCCCATCGACCCGGAGGTGGTCGAGTTCTTCGAGTCCATCGGGATCGAGGTCCTGCAGGGCTACGGCCTGACCGAGGTCTCGCCCACCGTCAGCGTCAATCCGCTGCGCCGCAACAAGATCGGTTCGGTGGGCCTTCCGCTCCGCTGCGTCGAGGTCAAGCTGGGCGACGACGACGAAATTCTGGTGAAGGGCAGCACCCTGATGCGGGGCTACGACAGCGAGCAGGCCACCCGCGAGGCGATCGACGAGGATGGTTGGTTCCACACCGGCGACCAGGGGCATATCGACGAGGACGGCTATCTCTATATCAAGGGCCGCATCAAGGAGATGCTCGTCACCTCCTACGGCAAGAACGTCATCCCCTCGGTGGTCGAGCAGGCGCTGGAGAAGAGCCAGTGGTTCCTGCAATCCGCGGTCTTCGGCCACGGCAAAGCCTATCTGGTCGCTCTCTTGGTCCTCAACCAAGATATCGTGAGGCGGGAATTCTCCGCCCCTGAGTACGCCGCCCTCGCCTGGCCCGAGCTCTGCCATCACCCCAAGGTCCTGCAGCGGGCCAAGGAAGAGCTGGCGCGGGTCCAGAAGGAATTGGCCTCCTACGAGCAGGTGAAGAAATTCGAGATTGTCCCCGAAGAATTCTCTCAAGAAAACGACATGCTCACGCCCACGCTCAAGCTGAAGCGTCGCAAGATTCTCGAGCGCTACGAGTCCTTGGTCGCGGGGATGTATAAGGGCGGGGATTAGGGCTCCAGGATCAGACGGTAGCCTACGCCCGGCTCCGTGACGATCAGGGAGGGAGTTTCGGGGTTGGGCTCGAGTTTTTTCCTCAGATGCCCTACGTAGACCCTAAGATACTGGGTGTGCTCCACGGCATTCGGTCCCCAAATCTCCTTGAGGATCTGACGATGGGTGACCACTTTGCCTTGAAACTTCCATAGCAGGCGCAGGATGCCGAATTCCGTGGCGGTCAGATGCACGGGAGCCCCATTCACCTTGACGCTGCGGGCGGCGAAGTCCACCTCCAAGGCGCCCGCGCGGAAGACGGGGGTTTCGGAAACCTCCGGCTCGCGATGGCGCTCGATCACCCGGATCCTCGCCAGCAGCTCGGGGACGCTGAATGGCTTGGTCAGGTAATCGTCCGCGCCGGCGTCCAACAATTGCACCTTGTCCCGCTCGGAGTCCCTGACCGTTAGCACGATGACCGGGACCTTCGACCATTCGCGCAGGCTTTTCAGGACCTCTAACCCCTCCATGTCGGGCAGGCCCAGGTCCAAGACCACCAGCTCCGGGCGGAAACCGATGGCGCCGGCCAAGGCGTCCTTCCCGGTCGCGACCTCCTCGATCTTGTAGCCCTGGTTCTCCAAACTCACCCGCAGGAACTTGCGGATGGCCGCCTCGTCGTCGATGACCAAGATGCGCTGGATGGCCGTCATTGCGTCGCCTCGCGAATTTCGGCGGGGGCCTCGGGGAGCGGCAGCCAAACGCTGAATTCGGCGCCGCCCCGCGGCGTCTCGCCGGCCTCGATCCTCCCGCCGTGCGTCTCGACCAGGCTCTTGGCGATCGCCAGACCCAAACCGGTGCCGCCCGCCGGCGTCCCCGGGACCCGGTAGAATTTCTCAAAAATATGCTCCCGCATCTCCTCGGGAATCCCCGGACCCTGGTCGGCGACGGACAGAACGGCGAAGCCCAGGCGGGCGCGCAGCTCCACGGTGATGACGGTCCCCGGCGGGGAGTAAGACGCCGCATTCAAGAGAATATTGGAAACGGCGTGCTCCAAAAGCTGGAAGTCCCCCTGGAGGTAAAGCCCCCTTTCCGGCTCCCGGAAAACCACCCGATGCTCCGCCAAGGGGAGTTGCAGGCTCTTCAAGGTCTGTCGCGCAAGATCGCGGATATCGAACCACTCCTTGTTGATTTTCAGCATACCCGATTCCAGCCGCGTCATGTCCAGCAGGTTTTCGAAGACGCGATTGAGCCGGTCCGCGGAACGGACCATCTCTTTGACGAGGGCGCGCCGCGCCGCCGGATCGCCGGCGGTCTTTTCCTCCTGCAGGGCGGTCGCCGCCCCCATGATCCCGGTCAGCGGCGTCCTCAGCTCGTGGGAGATGCAATTCAGCAAGGTTTGGTGAAGCCGCTCGGATTCCGCGAGGAGGGCCCCCCGGTTGTGCTCCTCCTCGAATTCGTTCTTGGCGACGGCCACCGCGATTTGGTTGGCGATGACGAAGAGAAAATTTTCCTGCTCCGGAGTCAGCTCCCTGCGGGAACGCGGCCGAAACAGGAGCACGCCGTACTTCCTCTCGCCCCACTTCAAGGACACCGCCAGCGAGGAAGCCATCGGGAGCGTCTCGGTCGACCAACCCGCGATGCGGCCGTGCTCGAAGGACCAGCGCGCGACGGCCCGTTCTTTCTCGTCCAAGGCCATGGCGCCAAAGGACGGCCCGTCGTCGTTCTCCAGGTTCGCCCGGGTCAAGACGCAGCATTCGCCGCCGAAGATCTCTGCCATGCGCTCCAAGGCGGCCTTGACGACCGCGTCGACGCCGCGCGCCAAGGTCATCGCCTTGAGGATTTCGTAGAGGATGTTCGTCTTTTCCTCCCGCTGGCGCAGGGCGCGCTGCTGCCGTCTCAAGCGGAAGGCGAAGCTGCCCGTCACCACCGCGACCACGAAGAAGGTGAGGAACATCATGATGTCCTCGGGGCGCCGGATGTAGAAGGTGAAGAGCGGCGGAATGAAGAAAAAATTCCAGATGAGCGAACCGAGAGTCGCGGCGAAAAGGGTGGGGCCGAGGGAGGCCACCAGGCCGACGGCCATGACCATAAGCAAAAATATGAACCCCACCGCCTGATAGCCGATCAGGTCCCGCAACACCCAGCCCAGCGCCGCCGTACAGGCGATGAAGGCCGCCGTCTTCCAATAGGCCGAGATCGGCGCCTCCGCTTTCAGGGGCGGCAAAAATCGGAACGGTTTTTTTCCTGGGTCGGGTTGCCGGATCACATGGACGTCGATGCCGCGCGTCTCGCGCGCCAAACGGTCGATCAGCGACCCGCCTTGAAACAATTCGCGCCAAAACCGGCGCGTGGGACGTCCGATGACGACCTGAGCGACGTTCTTCGCGGCGGCGACCCTTTGAATGGCGGCCGCCACGTCGGTATCCTGGGTCGTCACCACCTCGGCTCCCAACTCCCTCGCCAGCTCGAGGTTCTTCACCAGAAGATTCTGCTCAGACTCGCCGAGCGCCCGTCCGGTGTCCACGTAAAGGGCGATCCACGTGGTCTCCATCTGCACGGCCATTTTGCGGGCGGCCCGGATCAATCGTTCGGAGAAGGGGCTGTGAGTGACGGCCACCATGATCCGCTCGCCGGTTCCCCAGGGGCCTAGGACGCGGCCCTCCTCGATGATCTCTTGCAGGTCTTGGTCCACGCGCTCCGCGGTCGCCCGGAGCGAGATCTCCCGCAGCGCGGTCAGGTGGCTTTCTTGAAAAAAATGCTCCATGGCTCGGTTGGCCCGCTCGGCGGGATAGACCTTCCCCTCGCGAAAGCG
>JAANMW010003004.1_pt1 | contig 13980 bp, 11 predicted proteins | sample 7279671 | NCBI WGS metagenome assembly JAANMW01 (sample SAMN14094541, study PRJNA606508) | bioreactor metagenome | isolation source: A lab-scale SPAN reactor treating ammonium-rich wastewater day 247 | place: Ireland: Galway | collected 2017-09-19
GAGCACCGGCTGCACCTGCAGGGTGCGCTCCCAGGCGACGAAGGCGGCACCGCCTCCTCGACCAGGGCGAAGGCCTTCCGCGCCTCGCGCTCCCGCCGCCATCATCTTCCGAAGAGCCATCGCCGCCGCCATCCGGCTCGTAAGCATTGCCGTTCCAGCGCATGATCCGCAGTTCGCTGAACGGCAGGACACGATCCAGCCACGGTCCGCCCCGTCCCGGGGCATACCGGAGCTCAACATCGTGGCGATGGCTGTTGCGCACCTTCCACTCAATCAACTCATAGGGCCAATCCTGCAGGCACTCGACCGCGCGGTCGAGACGATCGATACCGCCGGCAAGCGCCGCGTACTGGATGTTGTACCAGGCCCGATTCTCTTCCCGGAGGCCCTTCCAGCTCGTCGCGAGGCTCTCCAACAGCACCGCTCTTCGCTCAGGCCGCGTCTCGAGGAGGATTAGCGGGTAAAAGGTGCAGAAGGCCAGCTCATCGTCGGAGAAGTTGATCCTATACCAGATGGCGCGATGTCGATAGAGCAACGTGTTGATCAGGTAATGGTGTTCTGAGATGAGTTTTTCGTAGGCATCGGCGAAGCGCTGATCGCCGCAGATATGATGGGCCACCTTCAGATAACAGAGCATCTCAAGGGAGTTCAATCCCCGTTCATCCACCCAGCGGGGATCTTCGTTCAGGTACTCGGGAGCGAAGACGCCCCATCGGGTCTTGCGGCCCGTGTGCCCTACGAGGGTAAACCCGTTGCGCAAGAGATTATCGGTGACCGCACGGCATACGTCCGCGATCTGCTTTTTCTCTTCCTTGTTCGCCACACACTCGTAATAGACATACCAGGCGAAGTAATGCCCATCCAGCTCGTCCGATGAGGTATCGCCTTTACAGATATACTCGGGATGCGAGGGCGAGGCATACCAGATCGGGTCCGTTTCGCCATCGACTCGAACCGTTTCGTGCGGCTGATAACCGGTTACCTTTTCGCCCTTCTTGATGATGGCCCTTGCGGGAAAGCCAGGATAGCCGCTCAACCGAACGAGGTCGAGCAGCGCCTGCAGGCTCTTCGACGCGTTGGCCCGAGCTTCCGCGGACTTATCCACGGCATAGCGAAACGACTCTGCGGCGACGTAGATGGAGGTCCATAAGCCGTCGTTGTCGCTGGCATGGTGAATGACGCCCTTATCCGGCTCACCGGGCGTCTCGAACCTGCAGTCGGAGATCCAGCCATTACGGTTATGCCGTTGCTGAGTGATCGCGTCATAGTGCAGCGCCTTATCGGCCAGCGACATCTCCCGCTCCTCAATACAGGCGATGCCCGCATCCGTCGCCAGCCAGACGCGCCCCCGATCATCCACGGTAATATCGGCAACGTTGTTACCCGGAAGCCAGCGCCGCCCCCAGAAATAGCGCCATTGACCGGCGCGCAGGCGCCACGCTCCCTCGGACGTCCCGCCCCAGAGATCCCCATTCGGGGCAATCGCCATGCAGGTCATCACGACATAGGGCATGCCGTCGTGGTGATCCAGCGGATGCCACCAACCCTGGCCGTCGGTCAGGTAGGCGCCGCGATCGGTCACCAACCAGATGTGTCCAGATGGGTCCGCAAGCACCCTGCGGATCACCATGTCGATATCGGGCATCACCTGGCGCACCGCATAGACACGCGGGATATCCAGTACGGTCCACTGGCCGTCTTTCTTCCGAAAGGCTCCGGATGCGGTGGTAGCCCAGATCTCCCCGTCCCGGGTTCGAGCCTGGCTGGTCAGCATCGCCCCGTTGGGCCCTTCTTCGCCAGAGCCGAATTGCGGGATTCGATCCGACGGCGTCGCAGTCCGCCAGCGTCCGCCATCAAGCACTAGCGTGGAGCCGCCGATCTTCGCGAAGATGCGATCCTTCTCGGAGCGGATCGCTTCTACCGCACCTGCTGGAAGCTCCTTGCCTGAGACGTACCGCATCGCGATGAGCTGCGGATACCGTCCCACGAAAACGCTCTGCGGCGGCCTGGGGATATCCGCCGCCATCACTGGGACCATGCCGTTCACCTCCTGATCGTCCTGACAACGGCCCATCGCCGCTGTTGGCCAACATGGGATATTTGTCATGCGGCGGACGCCGCCGTATGCGCGACGGAGTACCGACTATTACGAGTACGGAATCGGATCCGGGATTCCCTCTTCCCGAAATCCCTTCAATCGCAGGGCACAGGAATCGCAGACGCCGCACGCCCGCTCCGTTGCTTGATAGCACGACCACGTACGATCAAGAGGAGCGTCCAGAGAGCGACCAAGCCGGACGATCTGCCCCTTCGTACGATGCAATAGCGGCGTCACCACCTGGAGGTTCGCTCCCGGCGCGGCAACATCGAGTAGGGCTTGAAACGCCTCGTAGTATGCCGGCCGGCAATCGGGATATCCGCTCGAATCCTCATAGACGGCGCCGATGACGATCCGATCCGCCCGGCAGACTTCCGCCCAACTGGCGGCAGCTGCGAGGAGATGGGTGTTTCGAAAGGGCACATACGTGGTCGGAAGCGCCCCGCGATCCAGTTCAGCCGCTTCGACGGGCATCGAACGATCGATCAGAGACGAACCGCCGATCAACCGGAGGCATTCAATGGAGATCCGGAGTCGCCGTTCCGCCGGAACCTCGTAATGATCAGCGATCTCATGAAAGGCCTGTTCCTCGCGCTTCTCCGTTCGTTGACCATAGGAAACGTGGAGCGTGCGGATACCCCAGCCCTGACGATGGGCCCAGGCCAGGCTGACGCAGCTGTCCAATCCTCCCGAAACGAGGACGATCGCCTCTGGCACGGACATCAGCGAGCGCCGATCATCTTGTGCGTTTGCGGTATCACCCGGACGTCCGGAATGATCTCCAACGCCGCACGCTGCAAGCCCGCAAGAAGGGAGACATCCGGCCCGGAACGCACCCGGTGGGCAGGGCTGACCGGTTGGAGGATGAGAACGGTCTCCGGCCGGATACGCTCGATGAGTCGTGCACAGGTTTGCACTTCGTCGACGCTCGTATCCATTCCGACGACGGCCTTAACGTACACATCCATCCCGGCTTTCGAGCATACCCGGAGGAACTCCTCGTGCTCGGTCCATCGAGGCACGCCCCCGGCTGTACTCCGCAGTTTCATATCCATGGCGCAGATCGAGACATATGGGGCGATCAATGCCATTCGCTCCGGCATGATCCCGGAGGCCTCAAAATACACTTTCTGGTCGTTCGCCAACCGAGCGAGCCACGCTGCCAGGAAATCCACCTGCACCAACGGCTCGCCCCCGGTCACTGCGATCGAGTGGATCGGAGCGCCGCCAGCGGCGGCGGCGATCAGGTGTTGCAGGAGCGGCAGGTCGATCGGGTTCGATACCGTCGAGGTCGCTCCGGCAGCATCGGAATCCGCGATGGTACAGCGCTCGCTCCTTCGCCGTGCGCGCTGGGAATCGCAATATGCGCAATCGAGCGGACACCCGGAGAACCGAACGAACACCTGGCGCACACCGACATACGGGCCTTCGCCCTGAATGCCGGGGAACACCTCGTCAAGATACGCGATCGGCTCGGATTCAGGGACCATCACAAACGGGACAAATCATAGTTGCAACGGGCTCCTCTATGGTATAATAGCCCAACTCGCTCGGTCCCGGTGCGTGTGACGGGATGGTTATCTTGTAAGGTCCAATGTGTGGCCGCCTGACAAGGCGGCTTCCGTATTCTATAGGAGGTCGGTCTGTGAATGACGAGTTGATGGATGCCCTGTTACAGATCGCCCGTGAAAAGGATATCGCCCCAGCGACCCTGGCGGAGATTATCGAACACGCGCTCGTCACCGCCTACAAGAAGAACTTCGTTGGCCAGACAAGCGATATCCGCGTCGAGGTCTCCGACGATTTCAAGACCATCCAAGTCTACCGCTCCTACACCGTCATCGACGACGTCCTGATGGACACGGACGAGATCCATATCGATGATGCTCGCCTGACACATCCGGACTGCAAAGCAGGCGATACGATCGAAATCGTTCTACGCGAGCCTGCACTGGCGCGAATCGCGGCGCAGACGGCCAAACAGGTTGTGGTTCAGAAGCTGCGAGAACTCGAGCGTGAACGGGTCTTCGCGGAATACAGTGAGCGGATCAACGAGGTCATCATCGGCGTAGTCCAACGCAGGGAGTATCGGCACATTCTGGTGAACCTGGGCAAGATCGAGGGCGTTATTCCGCCGGACCAGCAAGTGCCGAATGAGCCCTATCGCTTCAATGACAGGATCAAAGTGCTGGTGGCCGAAGTGCGGCGAACGGCTCGCGGCCCTCAAGTGATCCTATCCAGAAACAGCGCCAGCCTGATCCGACGGCTCTTCGAGCTCGAAGTTCCAGAGGTCGCTGACGGAACCGTCGTGATTCAGGGAGTCGCAAGAGAGCCGGGCGCCCGGTCCAAGATCGCTGTTCTATCGCGAGATCCAAAAGTCGATCCGGTCGGGAGCTGCGTCGGCCATCGAGGCAACCGCGTTCAGGCCGTGGTCAACGAGTTGTATGACGAGAAAATCGATGTCATACGATGGTCACAGGACACGGCTCAATACATACAAGAGGCGCTTTCGCCAGCGAAACCCTCGAGCGTTCGCCTCCTCCCAAGCGAACCAAAGACTGCGCTCGTCATCGTTCCCGACGCCCAACTGAGCCTGGCGATCGGCAAGTCAGGGCAGAACGTCCGTCTCGCTGCGAAGCTGACGCACTGGCGTATCGATATTCGGTCTGAGTCGCAGATCGCTCGTGAAACGGGAGCTGGCGGCACAGCGAACGATGCCGCCACGAAGCCAGCGCCCGCAGCCGCCGCGGCCGATCCAGATACGGCATCAGTGGCAGCAGACTCTGCGCCGGCGGAATAGCCCTACGCCATCACACCGCACGGCGTCTTGAGGTTGGCGAATGCCCATGCGACCCCGGCATAAACCCCGCCGAATGTGCGTCGGCTGCCGAACATCCGACGAGAAGCGGGCGCTATTACGCCTGGTCCGGACTCCGGACGGCGTTGTATGTTACGATCCAACGGGAAAGGCCCTCGGGCGAGGAGCCTATGTATGTGCCGATGCCGCGTGTATCCAGACCGCTCGAAAAAAGCGGGCTCTGGCCCGACAGCTGAGCGCTCCGGTGTCGGATGCAGTATATGATGTACTGCTGGCTTTAGTGAACCGTCTCCCGGATGCGCGGGAGTCTCATCAGACCGGCGCCTAACGTTCGAGATGCTGCCTCGGACTGGGTCAGCGGAGCGCAACCTCCGTTTCGATCCGTCCCGCGCGTTCGGCACGCACTACTGCCTTGACAACGTCGCCCGCCTGCGCTCGGATCACGTACTCAACTCGAGCACGTTCGTCCGTAGGATCCGCCATCCATCCGATGCTGGCCGCCGATTTGCCGTTTCGGCCTTCGAGATGACCGAGCTCTGTCCTGAGCTGTCCGATCTCGAGGCTCGCGCCTTCAGGGAGAGTGATCTCTGCAATCACCGGCCGAGCTGATCCTCGCTCCAGGGCCTTCTTGGTGCCGTACGTGGGCAGCCAGCCTTCGTTATCTACAACGAGCGTTAGCTTGTACGTTCCGTCTCCGAGCGGCTCGCACGTAAAGCGATCCAGCGTCAGCCGGGGCGAGATCAACGCCTGCCAGCGAAGCCATTCGGGAAATCGGGCGATCTCCTTTTCGAGCAGCTCCGGTGGGGGATTACGCCAACAGTACGCCGTATCCCATCCACCGATCTCTACCGCACCAAGGTCCGGATGCTCAAATGGAGTCCACGGTACGAAACCCTTGCCGTCCAGAGCGGTGTCGTTCCAGTGGAGCAGTTTCAGATCGTCGTCGGCAGGATGGTCCCGATACCAATCGATGAACCGATAGCCCCCCTCGGGCTTCCCGGGTCCAAAGGCCGGTATTCCGGCTTCCCGCTGCGGGCACCATATCTCGACCGTCCATCCAAACGCCCCGAGATGATCATACAGCCAATCATCAAAGACACCGGTGATGACCTCTTTCGGGTGGTAGCGAAAATCGTGGTATACGCTGATCGCCGGATAACCCGTCAGTTCGAGGCCTTTGTCTCCGATCGATTGATAGGCCCAGAGATCCTCCGCCGGCATGCTCTCATCGCTCTGGGTGCCATAGGGCCGAAGAAGAACGCCGCTGTAGGTATGGAAAGCCACTCCGGCGATGATGTTGGGATGGCTGGTTATGAACGCTACCGCCGCGCGCACCTCGGGTTCGCTCGTCGGAAACGGCCCGGCGCCGTGCTGCTCCTGTTCCGTTCGCCAGTGGGCCGGATAGTTACGGTTCAGATCCAGACCTTCTGGGGTCCGCTGGATGTTCAGGATGATGCCATCGTAATCGTCGACACGCCCCTCGGGAAGGAGTCGGTAATATGTCCCGCCGACTTCCGTTGGGTCGCGCCGCACCATGAGGCGGGGATCCCTGTCCGATATCTTCCACGCCCCGTGCGAGTCCGGCACGCGCATCGTTAGAACGCGTCCGTCTCCATCGATATCGTCTACCTTCAGGCCTCCGATCGGCTCCTCGTCGTAGGGATAGGGGCGTACGCTGGACCGTACCGAACGGGGGTTGTCGCGAAGGTACAGCTCCGGGCCATCCGGGTTCAAGCGAGGGATAACATAGAACGCACGGGTGTCGAGACACCGGCGCACCTCCGGATCGGTACCGTATCCCTGCAGCGTTTGCCACAGGAAGTACAGACAAGCGCTGCTCGCCGATACCTCCGTCGCATGGATATTGCCATCGACATACACGGCCGGTTTGTGCTCGGCCGGACCAGTTGCACGAGCCGTCATCGTGGCGCACCAGATATCCCGGCCCTCGTAGCTCGTACCGATACTCGAGATCGTGAGCAGGTCCGGATAGGCCGCCTCAAGACCGCGGAGCAGCTCGGTCAACTCGTCGTAGCGGTAATAGGTATCAAAGCGTAGCGACTCAGTCACGTTATACTGGCCTTTCGTAGTCCATACTCAGCCTCGCGCGCTCAGGGCGGCCGGAGGAAAGAGCGATGAGATGGACTGGTTGTAATGCGCACGCAAAATAGAGGCGCTGAACAGGTCCGCGACACTCACCACCGAGAGCTTTGGTTGTTCCTGCGCTGCGGGCTGCGGGACTGTATCGGTAACGAGGATCTCAGCGACATCCGTACGCTCGGCGATATGCCGCAGAGCCTCTCCGGCAAAGACGCCGTGGGTGGCTGCGATCCGGATCTGTGGGCGGCAGCCGTGTTCGATAAGGACATCGCAGGCCTCCAGGACACTTCGACCGGTGGTCACCATATCCTCGATGATCACGGGCGAGGCATCCTTCACCTCCCCGGCAAGGTAACTTCGCCGCCCACCCGCTTCGCCGGCGTTACCCGTATAGACGACCGCCAACCGGGTGCCAAGCAGTGACGCGAGGCGTCGAGCCATCTTCACCCGGCCTTCGTCGGGAGAAACGACGACGATATCGGTCGACGGAGGGTTCCTTTCGGCAATGTGCCGGGCCAATACGTGGATTGCCGTAAGGTGATCAACGGGTAATCCGAAAAAGCCCTGGATCGCATCGGCGTGCAGATCCATCACCATGATCCGATCAGCCCCAGCTCGCTCGAGCAGGTTCGCGATGAGCTTCGCGCTGATCGGCTCCCTCGGCAGATCCTTCTTTTCCTGTCTAGCGTACGCGTAATAGGGTATGACGGCAGTCACCCGTTGGGCCGACGCCCGTCTGACGGCATCAATCCAGATGAGCAACTCCACCAGGTGATCGTTCACCGGCGGACAGGTAGGCTGAATGATATAGGCATCGGTTCCGCGAACCGTCTCGTCGCATCGCAGATGGATCTCTCCGTCGGCGAACTGTCGCCGGTGCATATCGGCAAGGGTGAGATCCAACCTGCTGGCAACCGCCTGAGCTAGCGGTTCATTACCGCTGCCCGCGAACAATCGGATCGGAGTATTGACGCCGGCGCTGGACACGCTCGGAGCGGGGTCGGCCGGCGTCAGCCCCGTTTCCCATGGGCCCTCCGCAGCCGTTGACGGCACGGGCCGCTCGCCCTCGTCATAGTCCTCTAGAGCTTGCATAGAATCCTGTCTGGTCCGTAACGTACGTCATGCCAGTATAGCCGTCGCTCCCGGGCTTGTCAACGGAGTTCGGCTCTGCTACAATGCTCCAGCCATTCGCCGCCGGGAGTCGCCATTGTGAGTACCGCAGCACAGTCCACCCATCCAGTCATCGAAATGCGCGGGATCAGCAAATCGTATCCCGGCGTCCGTGCGCTCGACGGCGTCAGCCTCACCGTAATGCCCGGCGAAGTGCACGCACTCGTGGGAGAGAACGGCGCCGGCAAATCGACGCTGATGAAGATCCTCGCTGGCGCGCAGCCGCGGGATGCAGGCGATATCATCATGCGGGGCGACGTTGTGACGATTGACGGCCCGCAACGCGCAATGGACCTCGGCATCTCGATCATCTACCAGGAGTTCAACCTCGTCCCCTACCTGAACGCCGCGGAGAATATCTTTCTCGGACGTGAGCCGGGCGCTCGTATTCCCGGATTCGTCGACTTCCGAAGGATGTATCGAGAGGCTCAGGAAGTCGTCGACCGCCTGGGCGTCAAGCTCGACGTACGAGCTCCCGTCCATACACTCTCCATCGCTCAACAGCAGATGGTCGAAATAGCCAAGGCTACGTCTCGAAAAAGCTCCGTGATCGTGATGGATGAACCCTCGGCGACGCTGACCGAACATGAGCTGGTCGGGCTCTTCAAGCTGATCCGCCAACTCCAGGCCGAAGGTGTCGGCATTGTCTATATTTCCCATCGTCTGGAGGAGGTCTTTGAAATCGCAGACCGGGTCACCGTCCTCCGAGACGGCAGGCATATCGCGACCCACGGCATCGCTGAGCTGACGCGTGACGACATCATCCGGTTGATGGTGGGCCGCGAGCTTACCCAGATGATTCCCAAGGTACCGGCGCCCATCGGCGACCCGATCCTCGAGGTACAGGGACTGAGCCGCAGGAACGTCCTGCAGGATATCAACCTCACGGTGCGCAAGGGCGAAGTCCTCGGCGTCGCGGGTCTCGTCGGGTCCGGACGCACGGAACTGGCCAGAGCCATATTCGGTGCGGACCGCTTTGATGCCGGCCAGATCCTGCTGGACGGCAAACCAGTCCGAGTGCGGTCTCCACAGGACGCCATCCGCCTCGGTATCGGACTCGTTACCGAGGACCGGAAGGCGCAGGGACTCGTGCTCGGCATGGCCGTCCGCGAGAACGTGACCCTGGCGAATCTGGCCGCGATCTCCCGCTTCAACTTCATCATGGCCGGGCGTGAGCGAGGGATCGCGCAGGGATATGTATCGGACCTTGGCATCCGGACGCCCTCGATCGAACAGACGGTACAGAATCTATCCGGCGGCAACCAGCAAAAGGTCGTTCTGGCCAAATGGCTGTTTACGGATAGCAGGGTGCTCATCTTCGACGAACCGACTCGGGGCATCGATGTCGGCGCCAAGACGGAGATTTACCAGTTGATCAACGATCTGGCTGCTAAAGGCGTCGGGATCATCATGATCTCGTCCGAGCTGCCGGAAGTCCTCGGCATGAGCGATCGGATCGTGGTGATGCATGAGGGACGCATCGTCGGTGCAATGCCGGCTTCCGAGGCCACGCAGGTCGATATTATGCATCTTGCCACGGGCGGCAAGTGAGCGGATTGACGATGGATGTCGTGTACGGCGCTACGAGAACGGTGTCTGGATGCCTAAAGCATCGCCCTGGTGCGCATGGTCCGGACCATCGCTGTCTGCCCGCATTTTGAAGAACACGCGTGCGGTATTGCTTTCGAGAAGGCAAACCGAGACAAGCTCCCATCCCTTCTCGCCTTCTGCGTTCAGCTTGGATTCGGCGATCGACAGGTCGCGCAACACGAGTGAGCGGTATTTCCATCGCTGCATGGCCGTTTCCTCCGGTGCCGTCGCCATGATCCTACGACGGCGTCATGATCGAGCCGAACTACCAGCCCCGACAACCACCTGCTTCTCGCGGAGCGAGCGACAGGCGCCCTTCAGGTCGTGCGGGTTGACTTCGACGGCGATCCCGTTGTCCCGCAGCATGGCGGGGCCGGCCTCGGGGATTGCGCGGGTGATGTAGACGCTTCCAAGCATAGTTTGGCGGTAGTATAGGCTCTTATGGCGAAGGTTCAACGCATTTCGACGCCCGTGTTGTTCGGTTAGGTTCCTCTCCGGTTGCGGACCGCAAAACGGCGATCCGCCTCAAGGCAATTGAGGTGCTTTCGCGGAGGGAAGGCCGGTACAGGCCTGCTTCGGTGGGGTCGGACATGCCCGTCCGGCCCGGCTTGGGACCGCAGGCAGGGGGGTTTATAATGCCGGCCGTCGGATCAAGACCGTCGCGGAGGATCCGGCGGGGAGTGCATTCAATGATCAGAATGGCAAGCTGCGGATTGATGTGGGTGGTTTTGGGGATTGCGGTCGGCGCCGCGGGAGATGTGGTCGTTCTTCAGAACGGCGACCGCGTCGAGGGGGAGATTGTCTCGGAGACACCCACCGAGGTGCATATCAAGCGGGCCTACAAGAGCGGCAACATCAAGTTTACGGATAAGATCGAGCGGTCCAGGATCGCGCGGATCGAAAAAGGGGAGGCTGAGGCACCTGCCCCGGGTTCAATTGCGGCCCAGACGCGCCCGAGTGCCAGCCAGCCGATCGCTTTGACCGATGCCGACAGGAAGGAACTGATCAAGGTTGCGCTGGAGCAATGGGAGAAGCAGAACTATTCGGGCGCCGGCATCACGTTGTCAAAGCTGATCAACGGCAGCACGAAGCTTGAGCTGAGTCGCCTGTCCAAGGAGGTCGAGAGCAAGATCGAACTGTCGTTGGGCGATATGGCAGCCGAGGCTCACTTGCAGTCGGCGATCGCGCGGTCGAGAGGGCAGGGAGTGGTGTTGCCGTATGTGACCGATTACGAGAAGCCCTACCTCGTTCCCCGGTTGATCGATGCCTATGAGGAGGCCATGACCAAACCCGTGGGCGCGGACCCGCCGCCTGCCCCGAAGCCGCCTGCCAGGACGGGGGTCAAAAAGACGACGCGTCCGAAGGCCGGCGAGCCGTCGGCCCAGGCGGAGCCGCCTCCGTCACCCGCCGCCAGCCAGCCGGTCGGCGATACCTACGTCCTGGCCCAACTGCTTGAAGCACCTGCTCCTTTCACGGGGACTCCCGGGGAAGCGACGGCCGTTGCCCGGCAGATTCGGCTCGCGTCGAGTCTGCTGACCGCCCGAATCAAATACGACGGCGCCTATAAGAGCAACCCGGATGTCAAAACGGATGTGGATGCCAAGAAGAAGCAACTGGCGGATCTGGACAGGGCACTCTTCTCCAAGGCGCGTCCCGCCGCTTCCGGGAGAGAAATGAAGGCCCGGCCTCCCGCAGGGATGATGGGCGGCCCGCAACAGCCGCAAGTCGGCCAGGGGCCGCGGGGACCCATGGGGCCGGAGGACGGGGAACAGGCGAGGGGCGCCAACCAGGCCCGGAAGATGATCAACAAGGTTCGCGATAGACAGGACGGTGAGCCTGACGAGCCGGACAACGAGGACATGGATGACAACCGATAACGTTCGGTCTTACGTGTAAGGAGTGATTGACTTGGCCGCTTCACAAGTGCTTCTTCAGTCAAATATGCCGGGTTTTCCCGTACGCCGCGGCAAAGTCCGCGATGTCTATGATCTCGGCGACGAGTTGATGCTGGTCGCCAGCGACCGGATCAGCGCGTTCGATGTGGTTATGCCCAACGGCATTCCGTACAAGGGCGAGGTACTGACCCGGATCAGTTGCTTCTGGTTCGAGCGGATGCGCGACGTGCGGCATCACCTGATCGAACTCATCGAGAATCGGGCGCCGGCCGGCATGGAAGCCCACCTGGATCAGCTTCGCGGCCGGGCGGTGCGGGTCCGGAAAACGAAGGTTGTCCCGATCGAGTGTGTCGTGCGCGGATACATCACCGGGAGCGGCTGGAAAGAGTACCAGAAGACGCAATCCGTTTGCGGCATCAAGCTCCCTGCGGGCCTGAGGCAGTGCGATCGCCTGCCCGAGCCGATCTTCACGCCGGCGACCAAGGAGGAGGAGGGACACGACGAGAACGTATCGTACGAGCGGACGTGTCAGATCATCGGCGAGGATGTGGCCAAGGTGCTGCGCGAGCGTTCGATTGCGATCTACAACGAGGCGGCCGAGTACGCCCGGCAGCGGGGGGTGATCATCGCCGATACCAAGTTCGAGTGGGGCCAGGTCGACGGCGAGCTGATTCTGATTGACGAGGTACTGACGCCGGACTCGTCGCGATTCTGGCCGGCAGACAAGTATGAGCCCGGCCGGGATCAGCCGAGCTTCGACAAGCAATATGTCCGCAATTATCTCGAGACCTTGAGCTGGAACAAGACGCCCCCCGGCCCGCAACTACCGGGCGACGTCGTTGCCGGCACCAGTCGGTTGTACATCGAGGCGTATGAGCGTTTGACCGGCCGGAAATTCGACGGCCGCTGACGTGACCCGCGCGGACGAGGAAGACCCACCATGCTGGCGATGCACATGGCCAACGAGCTGCTGACGCCGGTTGTGGCCGGTGGCCTTATGGTCGTTGTCGCTATCGTTCTGGCTTTCGCCTCGCGGCAAACCCGAAAGCAATTTGACCCTTCCCGTGTGCCGCTGATGGGCGTGCTCGGGGCATTCGTTTTTGCCGCCCAGATGATCAACTTTCCGATCCTCCCGGGTACGAGTGGACACCTCGGCGGCGGCGTGTTGCTGGCCATTCTCCTCGGGCCGCATGCGGCCACCCTTGTGATCGCCGCCATCCTGATCATTCAATGCCTGATCTTCCAGGACGGCGGACTGCTCGCGCTGGGGGCCAACATTCTGAACATGGGCGTCGTTCCGTGTTATCTGGGCAGCATACTTTTTCATCTGCTGGCGGGCGGCCGTCCGGGGGCGGCACGGCTGTACGCGTCGGTACTCGTCGCGACGCTCGTGGGCATGGTCGCCGGGGCCGGTCTCGTGCCGATCGAGGTCTGGTGCAGTGATCGCCTCACTGTGCCGCTGAACAAGTTCATGGCCGTCATGGTCGGGCTGCATCTGCTTGTGGGGCTCGGGGAGGCGGTCATCACTTTCCTGGTGGTCGGCTTCGTCTGCCGGGTCCGGCCTGAACTGCTCGGATCGGTGGACGAGCGACTGCACGCGTCGCGAGCCGGGATCAGTACGACGGCCGTGACGGTCTCCTTCGCGGTCATCGCTCTGCTGTTGGCCGGGCTGGTCTCGCTTTACGCCAGTGCTTCGCCCGACGCTCTGGAGTCGATTACCGTGGCCGACATGGAAAGCGGCAAACCCGCGGTGGTTCACGAGCAGGCTCCGCCTTCAGCCGAACGGGTCTCGGAGGTCCAGGAACGCCTCGCGCCGCTGCCGGATTACCAGGTTCCCGGCTTGTCCGAACCACTCGGCACGAGTATCAGCGGCCTGATCGGAACGGCGGTGACGTTGGCCGTGGTCTGGCTGATCGGGCGGCTGCTGCGGCGAAATGTACGGCCATGCCACGAGCATCACGCACATTGACGGTCGGCTATGCACCATCACTACATTGATCGTTTCGCCTACCAGGATTCGCCGATCCACCGTCTCGACGCCCGGGCGAAGTTCCTGGCGGTCGTGGCCTTCAGCGTCGTACTCATCTCACTGCCGCGCCAGACGATCCCGTCCGCGTGGTTCGCGGTTTTTCCTTTTGCTCTTCTGGTTTGGGGCGGGATCCCGCTGCGATTTGTCGCCCGGCACACGCTGGCGGTTTCGCCGTTTATCCTGTGCCTGGTCGCGCTGGCCCCGGTGTTCGATCGCGTGCCGGTGCATGTCGCGGGCATGGAGATCGCGCGCGGCTGGCTGACGGCCGCTTCCATCCTGG
>JAANMW010003006.1_pt1 | contig 13963 bp, 9 predicted proteins | sample 7279671 | NCBI WGS metagenome assembly JAANMW01 (sample SAMN14094541, study PRJNA606508) | bioreactor metagenome | isolation source: A lab-scale SPAN reactor treating ammonium-rich wastewater day 247 | place: Ireland: Galway | collected 2017-09-19
GACTGCCAGCCACCAGCGCACCCAGCCACGGACCCAGAGGCGTGCCATGGATACGTCAGGCCGTTGCTTTTTGAAAGAGTGCGTAAAAAAAGCCGTCATGTTCACCTGGCTGATTGTCTGGGACTGCTTTCCCTTTGGCGCCCATACCAGGCAACAAATGGCCCGGGGAGGGCAAGAGTTGTGCATCTTTGTGGCGCGCAAGAAACGCTTGTGCTTGCCCATCGCCCTCGGCCCGAAAGACCGAGCAGGTGCAGTAGAGAAGGCGTCCGCCCGGCCGCAGCAAGGGCCAAAGGGTGGTCAGCAGGTGGGCCTGGATGGCGGCCAATTGCGCAATATCGCTCTCCCGGCGCAGCCAACGCACATCGGGATGGCGGCGCACAATGCCCGAGGCAGTGCACGGTGCGTCCAGCAAGATCGCATCAAACGGCTCGCCGCCGCAGTGCGTTTGCCACCAGTCCGGCGGTCGCCCTGCATCGGCGGCCAGCACCTGGGCGTGCAGCCCCAGGCGCTCCAGCGTGCCGCGGATACGCTCGCAGCGCTCGGGGTCTACATCCAGCGCGGTCACCTGCAGGGCCGCATTGGAGCCCGCCCATTCCAGCATGTGTGCGGTCTTGCCCCCGGGCGCCGCGCAGGCATCAAGGACACGCATGGGACGATCAAAAACAAGTCCGTCCAAGAGCAAGGGCGCGGCCATCTGGGCAGCCGCGTCCTGCACGGAAGCCAGTCCGTCAAAGAAGCCCGGCAGGTCCGACACTGGCAGTGCACGGTGCAGCACCAGGCCGGTGTCACCGACCGCATACGACTCACAATTGATAGCTGTCAGCGCTTGCTGATAAAGCGTTAGCGTGGTTTTTTGCTCATTAATTCTTAGCACCATCGGTGCCTGGGTGTTGTTGGCCTGCAGAATCTGCTGCCACTGTGCAGGGTGGTCTTGCTGCACGCGGTGCACCCACCAGCGGGGGTGGTTCCACCGCGCCTGCAGATCATTGTGCGTGGCCTGCATCAGTGGTTCACGTTCACGCAGAAATCGGCGCAGACAGGCGTTGATGAAGGCTGCCTGCGTTCGCGTGGCGCTATTGCCTTTGGCAGCATCCACAGCCTGGTTCACCAGGGTGAATGGTTCGTAGGGGGCGTTGTCCTCATCGCACATCAGCGCCAGCGCCGTGCACAACAAGGCATCCGCCGCTGGCGATGGCTTGCGGGGGGCCAACTGGGCTCGCAAGGCCTCGGCCCTACCGAGTGAACGCAGCACCTGGAAAAGCAAAGCCTGTACACCGGGCCGCTGCTGTGCGGGAACAGCCTCCAACACCGCGCTGCCCGAACGGCCTGCCCGAATATCCTGCAACCCCCGTGCAACCGGCTGGAGCAGGCGGGACAAGGCCACGCTGCCTCCTGCAGATGGCGTGGCAGAGGGAGCGCTCCTCGGGCGACGCCCCGGTGACCCACTGACTGCACGGGGCTGTGGGTTGTTCTGATTCGGCGAAAAGGTCACAAATAATCGCTCCGATGAGCGACGTCCTGCTGCCTACGTTGGCAAGAAAAGGGACGCCACAAAGAAAAACTCCCGGACTGCCTTGGCCTGGACAGTCCGGGAGCATTCAATCGCCTGGTGGGCGCTTAATCCGCTGCAGCAGCGGCCGCACCAGCGGCATCAGGTTCACCGTCTGGCTCGACGGATTCCGTCATGCCTTCCATTTCGGCGGCTTCAGCCTCGGCGATGGCGCGGCGCTCGGCGTCGTCCATGGCGTCCTTGGCTTTGCGAGCCTGGTGGTAAGCCATACCGGTGCCTGCAGGAATCAGGCGACCCACGATGACGTTCTCCTTCAGGCCACGCAGCTCGTCGCGCTTGCCCATGATGGCAGCCTCGGTGAGCACGCGGGTCGTTTCCTGGAAGGAAGCGGCCGAGATGAACGAATCGGTCGACAGCGATGCCTTCGTGATACCCAGCAGCAAGTTGGTGTAGGTCGCGGGCAGCTTGCCCTCGGCCTGCAGCGCCTCGTTGGTGTTGAGGATTTCGGAACGCTCGACCTGCTCGCCCGCGATGTAGCTTGAGTCACCCGCGTTTTCCACCACGACGCGGCGCAGCATCTGGCGAACAATCACTTCGATGTGCTTGTCGTTGATCTTCACGCCCTGCAGGCGGTAGACGTCCTGCACTTCATCGACGATGTAGCGCGATAGTTCTTCAATGCCCAGCAGACGCAGGATGTCTTGCGGGTCGGCGGGGCCGTCCACAATCGATTCGCCACGGTTGACCACCTGGCCTTCGTGCACCAGGATGTTCTTCTCCTTGGGGACCAGCTCTTCAGACACCTTGCCCTCGGGGTCGGTGATCTGCAGGCGGATCTTGCCCTTGGTTTCCTTGCCGAACGACACGGTACCAGTGGCTTCCGCCAGCGTGCCCTTGTCCTTGGGCGTGCGGGCTTCAAACAGCTCGGCCACACGCGGCAGACCGCCGGTGATATCGCGCGTTTTCTGGCCTTCGATCGGGATACGGGCCAGCACTTCGCCGGGGCCCACATCCTGACCATCGCGCACCTGGATCAGCGAGCCAATCTGGAAGCCGATGGTCACCGAGTGGTCGGTACCAGGGATCTTCACCTCGTTGCCATTGGCATCGATCAGCTTGACCTGGGGCTTGACCACCTTGGCCGAACCACGGCGCTTGGGGTCGATCACGACCAGCGTGGACAGGCCGGTCACATCGTCCACCTGCTTGGCGACCGTCAGGCCTTCTTCGACGTTCTCGAATTTCGCCTGACCGGCAAACTCGGTAATGATCGGGCGCGTCAGCGGATCCCAGTTGGCCAGAATAGTGCCAGCCTTGATCTGCTGGTCAGCCTTGACCGTCAGCGCGGCACCGTAAGGTACCTTGTGCCGCTCACGCTCGCGGCCATGCTCGTCCTGGATGACGATTTCGCCGGAGCGGGAAATCACCACCAGATCGCCCTTGCTGTTGGTCACATAGCGCATCGTGGCGTTGAAGCTGATGACACCGTTGGACTTGGCTTCCACGCTGGAGGCAATCGCCGCACGCGACGCTGCACCACCAATGTGGAAGGTGCGCATGGTCAGCTGCGTGCCGGGCTCGCCGATGGACTGGGCGGCGATCACACCCACGGCTTCGCCAAGGTTGATCAGGCCACCGCGGCCCAGGTCGCGGCCGTAGCACTTGGCGCACAGACCAAAGCGGGTTTCGCAGGTCAGTGCTGTACGCACCTTCACTTCGTCCACGCCAGCCAATTCCAACTCGTCGATCAGATCCTCTTCCAGCATCATGCCCGCCGGGGCCAGTACGGCGCGGGTTTCGGGGTGCAGCACCTCTTCCGCCACCGTGCGGCCCAGAATGCGATCGCGCAAAGACTCGATCACTTCGCCGCCTTCGACGATGGCGCGCATCAGTGCGCCATTGGATGTACCGCAGTCTTCCTCCGTCACCACCAGGTCTTGCGTCACGTCGACCAAGCGGCGTGTCAAGTAACCCGAGTTGGCGGTCTTGAGCGCTGTATCGGCCAGACCCTTACGGGCGCCGTGCGTGGAGATGAAGTACTGCAGCACGTTCAGACCCTCACGGAAGTTTGCCGTGATGGGGGTCTCGATGATGGAGCCGTCGGGCTTGGCCATCAGGCCCCGCATACCGGCCAACTGACGGATCTGGGCTGCAGAGCCGCGGGCACCCGAGTCGGCCATCATGTAGATGGAATTGAACGACTCTTGATCGACCTGATTGCCGTGGCGATCGGTGGTTTTTTGCTTGGCCAGCTGTTGCATCATGACCTTGGAGACTTCGTCACCGGCCTTGCCCCAGATGTCCACCACCTTGTTGTAGCGCTCGCCCGAGGTCACCAGACCAGAGACGTATTGCTGCTCGATTTCCTTCACTTCACGCTCGGCGCTTTCGATGATGCTGGTCTTTTGCGGCGGCACCAACATGTCTTCGATGGCAATCGAGATACCGGCCTTGGTGGCCAGACGGAAGCCGTTCTGCAGCAGCTTGTCGGCAAACACCACCGTCTCCTTGAGTCCACATTTGCGGAAGGACACGTTGATGAGTTTGGAGATTTCCTTCTTCTTCAAAGCCTTGTTCATGTTCGAGAACGGCAGGCCTTTGGGAAGAATTTCAGACAGCAAGGCACGACCAGCCGTCGTCTCAACGATGCTGACCGAAGGTTCGAACTCGCCTGTAGCCTTGTTCTTCGTCCACTCGGTCATGCGCACGTTGATCTTGGCCGTAAGGTCCACTTCGCCAGCGTCGAGCGCGCGTTGCACTTCGCCGGTGTCAGCAAAGATCAGACCCTCGCCCTTGGCGTTGATACGGTCGCGCGTGGCGTAGTACAGACCCAGCACCACGTCTTGCGACGGCACGATGGAGGGCTCGCCCGAGGCCGGGAACAACACGTTGTTGGAGGCCAGCATCAGCGTGCGCGCTTCCATTTGTGCTTCTACCGACAGCGGAATGTGTACAGCCATCTGGTCACCGTCGAAGTCGGCGTTGAACGCCGCGCAGACGAGGGGGTGCAGCTGGATGGCCTTGCCTTCGATCAGGATGGGCTCGAAGGCCTGGATACCCAAACGGTGCAGCGTAGGCGCACGGTTGAGCATCACGGGGTGCTCCTTGATGACCTCTTCCAGGATGTCCCACACTACCGGCGTGCCGGATTCAACTTCCTTCTTGGCGGCCTTGATCGTCGTCGCGATACCCATGGCTTCGAGGCGCGAGAAGATGAAAGGCTTGAACAGTTCGAGCGCCATCAGCTTGGGCAATCCGCACTGGTGGAGCTTCAACGTCGGGCCCACCACGATGACCGAACGGCCCGAGTAGTCGACGCGCTTGCCCAGCAAGTTCTGGCGGAAACGACCGCTCTTGCCCTTGATCATGTCGGCGAGCGACTTGAGCGCGCGCTTGTTGGCACCCGTCATGGCCTTGCCACGGCGGCCGTTGTCCAGCAGGCTGTCCACGGCTTCTTGCAGCATGCGCTTTTCGTTGCGCGCAATGATTTCCGGGGCCTTGAGCTCCAGCAGGCGGCGCAGGCGGCTGTTGCGGTTGATGACGCGGCGGTACAGGTCGTTGAGGTCGGAAGTCGCAAAACGGCCGCCGTCCAGTGGCACCAGCGGACGCAGGTCCGGCGGCAGCACGGGCAGGACTTCGAGCACCATCCACTCGGGCTTGATGCCCGACTTCTTGAACGCTTCGAGCACCTTCAGGCGCTTGGAGTTCTTTTTGACCTTGACTTCAGAACCCGTCAGGTCGCCGCGCAATTTCTCGATCTCAGAGTCGATTTCAATCGAGTCGAGCAGATCACGAATACCTTCAGCGCCCATCTTGGCGATGAACTCGTCGCCGTATTCCTTGCGCTTGGCGTCGTAGTCGTCCTCAGACATGATGCTGAACTTCTTCAGCGGCGTCATGCCGGGGTCAGTCACCACATAGGCTTCAAAGTACAGTACGCGCTCGATGTCACGCAGCGTCATGTCCAGCACCAGGCCCAGGCGCGATGGCAAGGACTTCAGGAACCAAATGTGCGCGCAGGGCGCGGCCAGGTCGATGTGGCCCATGCGCTCGCGGCGCACCTTGGTCTGTGTAACTTCAACGCCGCATTTTTCGCAGATGACACCACGGTGCTTGAGGCGCTTGTACTTGCCGCACAGGCATTCGTAGTCCTTGATAGGACCAAAAATCTTGGCGCAAAACAGGCCATCACGCTCGGGCTTGAAGGTGCGGTAGTTGATGGTCTCGGGCTTCTTCACTTCGCCGAAAGACCACGAACGGATCTTTTCGGGCGAAGCCATGCCGATACGGATGGCGTCAAAGTGCTCATCCGGCGTAAATTGCTTGAACAGGTCGAGTAGCGATTTCATTGGACTCTTTCCCTTTTGAATTAGGAGCGCTCGAGCTCGATGTCCAGGCCCAAGGAACGAATTTCCTTGACCAGCACGTTGAAAGACTCTGGCATGCCGGCTTCGATCGTGTGCTCGCCCTTGACGATGCTTTCGTACACCTTGGTACGTCCCACCACGTCATCGGACTTGACCGTGAGCATTTCCTGCAGCACATAGGCCGCGCCGTAGGCTTCCAGCGCCCACACTTCCATCTCACCAAAACGCTGACCACCGAACTGCGCCTTGCCACCCAGCGGCTGCTGCGTAACGAGCGAGTAAGGACCCGTGGAGCGGGCGTGCATCTTGTCGTCTACCAGGTGGTGCAGCTTGAGGTAGTGCATGTAGCCGATCGTGGTGGTGCGCTCGAAGGCATCGCCCGTGCGCCCGTCATACAGCTGGGCCTGCGTGCGCGTGGCTGTGAGGCCCTTGCGCTGGGCCAGATCGTCCGGATACGCCAGTTTGAGCATGTCGAGAATTTCGTTCTCGGAAGCACCATCAAACACCGGCGTGGCATACGGAACGCCATTGGTGAGGTTCTCTGCCATCGCGCGCAGCTCGTCATCGCTGAGTTGCGACAAGTCTTCCTTGCGTCCGCGGGAGTTGTAGACCTCCTCCAGGAACTTGCGCAGCTCTGCCGTCTTGGCCTCTTGCTGCAGCATGTCGCCAATGCGTTGACCGATGCCCTTGCCGGCCCATCCCAGGTGGACTTCCAGCACCTGGCCGATGTTCATCCGCGAAGGCACGCCCAGCGGGTTGAGCACGATGTCGGCAGTGGTGCCATCGGCCATGTAGGGCATGTCCTCGACCGGAACGATCTTGGAGACCACACCCTTGTTACCGTGGCGGCCAGCCATCTTGTCACCGGGCTGCAGGCGGCGCTTGACGGCCAGGTAGACCTTGACCATCTTGAGCACGCCGGCAGGCAGTTCATCGCCCTGCGTGAGCTTCTTGCGCTTTTCTTCGAAAGCCAAGTCAAAGCTGTGGCGCGTTTGCTCCAGCGAATTCTTGATGCTCTCAAGCTGCGTGGCAACTTCATCCTCGGCCGGACGGATATCGAACCAGTGGAACTTTTCCACGGCGGCCAGATACGCCTTGTCGATCTTCGTGCCCTTCGCAAGCTTTTGCGGACCGCCATTGGCGACGCGGCCTGTCAACAGCTTTTCGATACGGTCGAAGGCGTCAGCTTCCACAATGCGCAACTGGTCGTTCAGGTCCAGGCGGAAGCGCTTGAGTTCATCGTCAATGATTTGCTGGGCGCGCTTGTCGCGCTGGATGCCTTCGCGGGTGAAGACCTGCACATCGATCACCACACCTTGCGAGCCTTGGCTGACGCGCAACGAGGTGTCTTTAACGTCCGATGCTTTTTCGCCAAAAATGGCGCGCAGCAGTTTTTCTTCGGGCGTGAGCGTGGTCTCGCCCTTGGGCGTGACTTTGCCGACCAGCGTGTCGCCAGGCATGACTTCAGCGCCGACGTAAATAATGCCGGACTCGTCCAGGCGGTTGAGCTGCTGCTCGGACAGATTCGGAATATCGCGCGTGATTTCTTCGGCACCCAGTTTGGTGTCACGTGCCATCACGACGAGTTCTTCGATATGGATCGAGGTGTAGCGGTCTTCTGACACTACGCGCTCGCTGATCAGGATCGAGTCTTCGAAGTTGTAGCCGTTCCAGGGCATGAAGGCGATCAGCATGTTCTGACCAATGGCGATTTCGCCAAAGTCCGTCGATGCGCCGTCAGCAATCACATCACCCTTGACCAGTTGGTCGCCCTTTTGGACGATCGGACGCTGGTGGATGTTGGTGTTCTGGTTAGAGCGCTGGTACTTGATGAGGTTGTAGATATCCACACCCACTTCACCAGCCACCGCTTCGGCATCGTTCACGCGGATCACGATGCGGGTCGCATCAACGTAATCGACCACACCACCACGGGTCGCTGTCACAACCGTGCCGGAGTCGACCGCTGCAACGCGCTCGATGCCGGTGCCCACCAGCGGCTTCTCTGGGCGCAGCACGGGCACTGCCTGGCGTGACATGTTGGCACCCATCAGCGCGCGGTTGGCGTCGTCGTGCTCCAGGAATGGTACCAGCGAGGCTGCGACAGAAACGATCTGTGCAGGTGAAACGTCCATGTACTGGATGCGCTCTGCACCCACCAGCACCGACTCGCCCTGTTCGCGCGCCGAAACCAAATCACCGGTCAGGTTGCCTTCGGCATCCAGCGTCGCATTGGCCTGGGCGATGATGTACTTGCCTTCTTCAATCGCCGACAAGTAATCGATTTCGTTGGTCACCTGGCCACCCGCCACGCGGCGGTAAGGCGTTTCGATGAAGCCGTATTCGTTCAGACGCGCATACAGCGCCAACGAGTTGATCAGACCAATGTTTGGACCTTCGGGCGTTTCGATAGGGCAGACACGACCGTAATGGGTCACGTGCACGTCACGCACTTCAAATCCGGCACGCTCGCGCGTCAGACCACCCGGGCCCAGGGCGGAAACACGGCGCTTGTGCGTGATTTCAGCCAGGGGATTGGTCTGGTCCATGAACTGCGACAGCTGAGAAGCACCAAAAAACTCCTTCAGCGCGGCAGAGATCGGCTTGGAGTTGATCAGATCGTGCGGCATGAGCGGATCTTGCTCAGCCTGACCCAGACGTTCCTTGACAGCTTTTTCGATCCGCGCCAGACCAGTGCGGTACTGGTTTTCAGCCAACTCACCGACGCAACGCACGCGGCGATTGCCCAAGTGGTCGATATCGTCTACCTCGCCATTGCCGTTACGCAAATCCACCAGAATCTTGACCACCGCCAGGATGTCTTCGTTGCTCAGGACCATGGGGCCCGTCGCCTCGTCGCGGCCGATCTTGGCGTTGAATTTCATCCGGCCTACGCGCGAGAGATCGTAGGTGTCAGGGTTGTAGAACAGGCGCTGGAACAAAGCCTGCACGGCATCTTCGGTAGGGGGCTCGCCAGGACGCATCATGCGGTAGATGGCCACGCGCGCGGCGAACTCGTCCACGGTCTCGTCGATCCGCAGGGTTTGCGAAATATAGGCACCTTGATCGAGTTCATTCGTATAGATGCACTGCAAATCCAGCACGCCCGACGAACGCAATTTCTTCAGCAGCGCCTCGGTCAACTCTTCGTTGGCCTTGGCAATGATTTCACCGGTGTCTCCATCGACAATGTTGCGTGCCACCACACGGCCTACCAGAAAGTCTTCCGGCACGCTGATGTGCGTAGTACCCGATTGCTCGAGTTCACGGGTGTGGCGCGCCGTGACACGCTTATCCTTGGCCACCACCACCTTGCCCGACTTGTCGGTGATGTCGAAACGTGCGACTTCACCGCGCAGACGCTCGGGCACAAACTCAAGCTGCGCCCCGCTGTCCATCAAACGGAAGTTGTCGTTGACAAAGAAATTCGCCAGGATGGATTCCGGGTTCAGGCCAATGGCCTTGAGCAGAATGGTGACCGGCATTTTGCGGCGACGGTCCACCCGGAAATACAGAATATCCTTGGGGTCAAACTCGAAGTCCAGCCAGGATCCACGGTAGGGAATGATGCGAGCAGAAAACAGCAGCTTGCCCGAACTGTGGGTCTTGCCCTTGTCGTGCTCGAAGAACACGCCCGGTGAACGGTGCAGCTGCGACACGATGACGCGCTCGGTACCGTTGATGATGAATGAGCCCTTGTCGGTCATGAGCGGCACTTCGCCCATGTAGACTTCCTGCTCTTTCACTTCCTTGACAACCTTGGACTGCGATGTCGAAGATTCGCGGTCGTAAATGATGAGCTGCACCTTGGCGCGCACGGCCGACGCAAAGGTCAACCCGCGGGTCTGGCACTCACGGACATCGAACGCCGGCTTGGCCAGGTTGTATTCGAGAAATTTCATCTCGACAAAACCATTGTGCGAGACGATAGGGAAAGCTGCATTGAAGGCGGCTTGCAGGCCCTCATTGGTGCGTTTTTTGGGCGCTGATCCCGCTTGGAGAAATGCAGTGTATGCGTCCTTCTGCATTTGCAGCAGGTAAGGAACCTCCAGCACGCTATCGCGGCTGCCGAAACTTTTGCGGATTCGCTTGCGTTCGGTATAAGAATAAGCCATGAGATCTCCGGGCAAAGACGTGAGTCCTGGGTCTGCGACGACTGACCCGCGGGTGGCACCCTGCGGGCTTGGCGGTTGGCCACTACCAACCATGGCGGACGGCGATGCGTTGCACATCACCCGAACCAAGGCATCTTCTGCTGTCGGATTCGTCAGAAGACACTTGAAAAACAGCTTGGTTTGCCCATCGGCCGACAGCCTCCGGGAACCCGGCCAAACCGGTTTTCAGGTGTACTCTGGAAGCGGCAAAGGCTGGAGGCCCTTCGAAGAACCTCCAGCCCTTGAGCCAGTCCGAATTACTTGAGTTCGGCCTTGGCGCCGGCTTCCACCAGCTTCTTGACAGCTGCTTCGGCGTCAGCCTTGGCAATGCCTTCCTTGACATTCTTGGGAGCGCCGTCCACCAGATCCTTGGCTTCCTTGAGGCCCAGGCCGGTGATTTCGCGCACAGCCTTGATGACCGAAACCTTGGCGGCGCCAGCGTCGAGCAGCACCACGTTGAATTCCGTCTGCTCTTCAGCAGCAGCAGCAGCGCCGCCGCCGCCAGCAGCAGGAGCAGCCATGGCTGCAGCGCTCACGCCAAATTTCTCTTCAATGGCCTTCACCAGGTCATTGAGTTCCAGAACCGTCATGCTGTCCAGAGCGGTCAAAAATGCGTCTTTATCGAATGCCATTTTTATTTCCTAACAATTTTGTTGGTTATCTGACGGGCAATCAAGCCGCGACAGGTTCGGCGGCCGTTTCGGCAGCGCCTTCGCCTTTTTTGGCCGCCAGCGCGCCCAGCACAACGGCTGTACGCGACATGGGGGACATAAGCAAGCCACAAATCTGAGCCAACAGAACTTCCTTGGAAGGAATGTTAGCCAGTTGCTTAACGCCGTTGACGTCCAGGGCTTTACCACCGAAAGCGCCACCGCGAATCACCAATTTATCGTTGGTTTTCGCGAAATCGGCCACCACCTTCGCGGCGGCCACAGCGTCTTCGGAGAAGCCGTAGATCAGCGGACCGGTCATCTGGTCTGCCACCACGTCAAATGCGCTGCCAGCGACAGCACGGCGAGCCAGGGTGTTCTTCAGAACACTCAGGGTCACGCCCTTGCTGCGAGCATCAACACGCAGTTTGGTCATGTCGGCGACCGTGATGCCACGGTACTCCGCGATCACAAGCGTTTGAGCTTTAGCGGCGAGGCTGGTCACTTCACTGATGACCGCTTCTTTCTCACTGCGATTAAGACTCAAGGTCTACTCCTTAAAATGCACCTTCGAGGCATAGCCCCTCTAGCGCGCTCTTTGTTGCAGCGACCAACTGTTTCGGAACGGATTCCATTTCAGCGGGATCGCCATCTGCGTTGGCTCGAAAAGATTTAAGCGCAATCTACTCACACACCAACGGTCTTGGATGGCCTGCGGCCGCCTGAACGGCAGCAGCCCACCACATCAAGCCACCCATCAGAAGCGGCCTGAAGATTCTTTGCAGTTATGCCGAGATGGTCTGTGCGTCTACGCGCACACCCAGGCCCATCGTGGACGAAACTGCCACCTTACGCAAATACAGGCCCTTGCTCGTTGCAGGCTTGGATTTGTTCAGGGCTTCGATCAGCGCGGCAAGGTTGCCTTGCAACTTATCGTTGTCAAACGAACGGCGGCCAATGGTGCTGTGCACGATGCCGGCCTTGTCGACGCGGTACTGCACCTGACCTGCCTTGGCATTCTTCACGGCCGTAGCCACGTCAGGCGTCACGGTGCCAACCTTGGGGTTAGGCATCAATCCGCGCGGGCCAAGGATCTGACCCAAGGTCCCCACGACGCGCATGGCATCGGGTGCGGCAATCACGATATCGAAAGGCATGTCTCCGGCCTTGACCATAGCGGCCAGATCATCCATTCCAACGATGTCTGCACCAGCAGCCTTGGCTTCTTCCGCCTTGGCGCCTTGCGCAAAAACAGCAACACGCATGGTTTTGCCAGTGCCGTGCGGCAACACGACAGCGCCACGCACAACCTGATCCGACTTCTTGGCATCCACGCCGAGCTGCACTGCGACATCGATCGATTCGTCGAATTTAGCGGTTGCGGCTTCCTTCACCAGAGCCAAAGCTTCGGCGAGCGGATACAGCTTGGTGGACTCCACCTTGCCTTGCAAGGCTTTTTGTTTCTTGGTCAACTTGGCCATTTACACGCCCTCCACCGATACACCCATCGAACGGGCAGAGCCGGCAATGGTACGAACTGCTGCGTCGAGATCGGCAGCGTTCATGTCTTTCATCTTGGTCTTTGCGATCTCTTCAAGCTGAGCGCGCGTGATCTTGCCCACCTTGGCCTTCAAGGCGTTGGCCGAGCCCTTGTCGAGCTTGATGGCCTTCTTGATCAGCACCGTTGCGGGTGGCGTCTTGATGATGAAGGTGAAGCTTTTGTCGGCAAAAGCCGTAATGACCACCGGCAGCGGCAGACCGGGCTCGACACCTTGGGTCTGCGCATTGAATGCCTTGCAGAACTCCATGATATTAAGACCGCGCTGACCCAACGCTGGGCCAATCGGTGGTGAGGGGTTGGCCTTACCAGCTGGAACTTGCAGCTTGATAAAACCGACGATTTTTTTCGCCATAGTTTTCTCCTTACGGGTAGTAACGCCTAGGCTGCATTTGCAAGACAGGGCTCCCCGAGGGTTAACGACTCACTAACTTCCTTCGCACCGAGTCGAAAAGTGCGACATATTTCGTTCGCTCAGGTTTTTTCGATCTGACTGAACTCAAGCTCTACCGGGGTGGAGCGCCCAAAAATCATGACGGACACCCGCACACGACTCTTCTCGTAGTTGACGTCTTCCACCGAACCATTGAAATCTGTAAACGGACCTTCTTTGACGCGCACCATCTCACCCACCATGAATTCGACCTTGTGCCGAGGCTTGTCGGTGCCTTCCTGCATTTGGCTGACAATCTTCTGCACCTCTTCTTCCGAGATGGGAGCAGGCCTATTCTTGGCACCACCCACAAAGCCTGTCACCTTGTTGGTGTGCTTCACCAGGTGCCAGGTGTCATCGTCCATGATCATTTCGACAAAAACATAGCCAGGAAAAAGACGTCGCTCGGTCGTCTTGCGCTGGCCATTTTTCATCTCGACCACCTCTTCGGTGGGCACCAGGATTCGACCAAACTTGTCTTGCATACCCGAACGGGTGATGCGCTCGACAATATTGCGCTCTACGGCCTTCTCCATACCTGAGTAGGCGTGGACGATATACCAGCGCAATTCAGGATTGGCAGAAGCCGTGCCTGCGAGGATGGTTGCACCACCCGTATCGACATCAGCCATCATTTACTTCCTCCAACCCAAGATCAGGTCATAGAACACCCACTCAAGGGTTTTGTCGGTAAGCCAAAGAAACAAAGCCATGACAACTACGAAGGCAAAAACATACAGTGTCATCTGCGTGGTTTCCTTGCGCGTAGGCCAAACGACCTTCTTGACTTCACGCCATGCATCACGCCCAAATGCCAGCAGACGCTGGCCCGGATCCGACATCACAAACACGCTGGCAGCAACAGCCAAGCCAAGCAGCAAAACACCCCACTGCACGTAAGGACCTTGCTTGGCAAGCAAATAAAACCCGACTACGGAACCAATAACCAGCGCGACCACCGCGGCTAGCTTGGCCTTGTCTGCGCCAGTACTGACTGTTTCAACCTGTGTAGTCGCCATTTTGAGCTGTTTCCTGCTTCATTTTTTTTGACGCCACTAAGACGCCGAAGCCCGCCAGGGTCTGGCGGGCTTTTTACCACTTGCAAGTGGCAGGGGCAGTAGGAATCGAACCTACAACCTTCGGTTTTGGAGACCGACGCTCTGCCAATTGAGCTATACCCCTAAATTGCTTCAAGCAATGATCTTGGCCACGACACCCGCGCCCACGGTACGGCCGCCTTCGCGGATAGCGAAGCGCAGGCCTTCTTCCATGGCGATGGGGTTGATCAGCT
>JAANMW010003007.1_pt1 | contig 13953 bp, 10 predicted proteins | sample 7279671 | NCBI WGS metagenome assembly JAANMW01 (sample SAMN14094541, study PRJNA606508) | bioreactor metagenome | isolation source: A lab-scale SPAN reactor treating ammonium-rich wastewater day 247 | place: Ireland: Galway | collected 2017-09-19
CAACCCGAAACGCTTTATTTCTTCTTCGGAAAATTTTCTGGAATAGAAATTGGCTTCTGCTTCGAAACCCACACTTTTGAGCCTGTCGAAATAATCCATCCAATCACCGGGACTGGAGCAGCAAGCAGGGCCAGGCCGCCGATTTGCTCAAGCAGGCCCGTGACGAAGTAACGCTGGCCTTGCGCGGTGCGCCCGGCGAGCGCGTGCTGCTGGACCTGATGCAGGAAATCAAGGCCGACCTCTACTCGGCCAACAAGCACCGCCTCAAGTAGCGCCATCAGAAGTCAAAGCGCACCGTATCCTTGACGTCCAGCCCTGACAGCCTCGATCGCCAAAGCAGCGACCCGGCCACACCCATGGCGCCGAGCAGGGGCAGCGCCGCATCCTCCCATAGGCCCCATCTCCAGATGCTGAACGGGGCGGTCATGATCCACAGCAGAGGAGGCACCAGCAGCAACAACCTCGGAGCCGGCCTGGCGGCCAGCAGAACGCCCAACGACAGCACGGCCACCGATCCCGGCATCAGCCCGTACGTCAGCGTGGCGGGATAGCCGCGGCCCAGAGCAAAACTCAGGGCCGGATAGCCAAAGATGCCAAAAGCCAGCGCCATCACGGAGAGCCAGCTCTGGGCGTCAGGCTTCCAGTGGAACTGGGGCGGAAAGGGACGCGACGCCAACGCCGCGTAGTACACAGCACTGGCGACAAAAAATGCCGCTCCCGCATAGCCCAGAATGTGAACCTTGGCGAGGTGCAGCAGGAAGAACAGCACACCCACGATGCCCCACTGTGAAGCGAGCAAGAGCAGCACACCGCGGCTGGTATCCTGCCGCGTGCCCCGGATCAGCAGGACGAACACGAGGAGCGTGGGGACATAGATGAGCACCTGCAAAGGCGATATCTGCCGGTTGTACTCGGCCGCCACACGCAGAACCTGCTCGAGGGTCAGAGGTGCCATCGCGCTTCATGTTATCGTGTTTAGGCCCAATCAAGCAGTGCAATGGCCACCGACCAGAACCAGGAATCAAACATGAGCGAAGTCAGCCACTCCCGCTACTGGAACGACATCTACTCCAAGCCTGAAGATCCTGGCTGGACGCTGGGCCAGGCCGCTCCTCCGCTGGCCCATTGGCTCAAGACGGCGCGGCCCCAGCCCGGGCGCGTGGCCGTTCTGGGGTGCGGCTATGGGCACGACACTGCGCTGTTTGCACAAGCCGGGTTTGACGCCTGGGGCTATGACTTCGCGCCGCTTGCCATTGAACGGGCGCGGCAGGCCGGCCACGAGGCGGGGAAGGGCAGTCTGACTTTCGTACAGGCAGACTTCTTTGACCTGCCCAAGACGGAGCTGGGGGCCTTCGACTATGTTTACGAGTACACCAGTTTCGTAGCCATCGAACCCGCTCGGCGAAGCGAGTATGCCACGATGTGCCAGGCGATTTTGAAGCGGGGCGGCATGCTTGTGGGCTGCTTCTATAACCACGGCCGCCCCGGCGGGCCGCCCTTTGACACCACACGCGAAGACGTGCTCAAGGCCTTTGGTGCTCGGTTCGACATCCGCCGCCTCGAAATCACGCCGCACAGCATCGAGCGGCGCAAGGGTCACGAACTCTGGGCGGAAATGGTCCGTCGTTGACCCGGTTTGACGGCTCAGGCCGGCTTGCGCTTCTCCTGCGACTCCGCAACCCTGCGGCGCAGCGCTTCAAGACGCTCCTTGAGCCGTGCCTCGTAGCCGCGCTCGCTGGGTTCATAGAGGTGGGTGCCAGCGATGGCGTCGGGGAGATAGGTCTCGGGGGAGAAGGCTTCGGGCGCATCATGCGCGTAGCGGTAATCCGCGCCGTAGCCCAGTTGCTTCATCAAGTCCGTCGGGGCGTTTCTCAGCTTCAGGGGCACGGGCAATTCGCCCGTACGCGCAATGATTTCAGCGGCCTTGCCCATAGCCTGGGCGGCCGCATTGGACTTGGGTGCGAGGGCGAGATAGGCGACCAGGTGGCAGAGGGTGTAGCGCGCTTCGGGCATGCCGATGTGGTTGACCACCTGAATGGCCGCGGCCGCCAGGGAAAGGGCACTGGGGTCGGCATTGCCGATGTCCTCACTGGCCAGAATGGCAAGGCGCCGCACCACGAAGTTGACGTCCTCGCCGCCTTCGAGCATGCGCATGGCATAATAAATGGCCGCATCGGGGTCCGAACCCCGCACACTCTTGATCATGGCGCTGGCCAGATCGTAATGGGACTCTCCCTTCTTGTCGTGGCGCAGCACGCGCCGGCCCAGGGCCCGGCGGACCTGGTCGACTTCAAGGCGGCGTAACTGGGGGCCCTGCCCGGCCAGCCCGTCTGAAGCTACTTCAAGAACCGTCAGCATGCGTCGCGCATCGCCGCCGGCATCCTGCAGCAGAAGCTGTCGGGCCTCCTCACTCAACGAAACACCCTCAAGGGCCAGGCCGCGGCCACGATCAGCCAGGGCGCGATCCAGCACAACGCCGAGGTCCGACTCCTCCAAAGGCCTGAGTACGTGCACGACACAGCGCGACAACAACGCCGAATTCACTTCAAAGCTGGGGTTCTCGGTGGTCGCACCAATCAACACGATGGTGCCGTTTTCACTGGCGTGCAGCAGGGCGTCCTGCTGCGACTTGTTGAATCGGTGGATCTCGTCTATGAACACGACGGTGCCGCGCCCCGTGTTGGTGCGGCGGGCAGACGCGCGCTCGATGACATCGCGGACGTCCTTGACGCCGGCGCTGATGGCGGACAGGGTTTCGAATTGTTGACCGCTGCGCGCTGCCAGCAGGCGAGCCAGCGTGGTCTTTCCGCTTCCCGGCGGCCCCCAGAGGATCATGTTGCGCAGGGCGGCATCGCCGCGGGCCAAGGGCCCCCCCTCGGCCAGCAGATGCCGCTGGCCCACGATTTCCCCAATAGAACCGGGGCGCATGCGCTCCGCCAGAGGCAGGGAGCGCGCATCGATTGCCGCGGGCTGATTCCCGAAGAGGTCCGCCATGGGCCTAGGGTTGATGGGTCACATGGAACAGCCGCCCCTGGGCCGTGCCGACACCCGAGCCATAGACGCCGAAGGCCGGCCCGAGGGAGCTGATGGTGGCTCCCGTCGGCAGGGCGAAAGTGCCCACTACCTTGAGCGACAAAGGATCGATGTAGGCCACGCCTGCGTCACGTACTACTACAAGCAGGGCGTCATCCCCGGTAAAGGTCAAGGCCTTGCCGCTGACCGGAATGCCACCCGGCGCCAGGCCGTTGGCCGTCACGACTCGCAACTGGTCCTTCAGGACCGCGAACACGCCCTTGTCACAGCCCGCCAGACTGTCCGCTGCGCCCTCCGACAAGTTGAGTCGGCTGGTTTCAGCCAGGCCGTTGAGGCCCAGCACCACAAGTTCGCCGGCAGCCGTAGCTACGTAAAGCTCGCCGCCCTTGCGCGCTATGGCATTGATGCGCGCCCCCGACTTGGAGACAGCCACACCCGGCCGGTCGGACTTCCAGAGCCTGCCCTTGTCGTCGCCACCCACCACGCCGTACTTTGGCCAGAGCAGGCTGGTCAGACCCGGAGCCTTGAACACCTGAGGGTTGTTGACCTTCAGGGTTTCTGCGTCAAGCAGCATGACCGTGCCATCGGCGGCACCCACAGCCACCAGGCCGCCGCCCTCGTCGTCGGGGGCAACGTGCATGACGGGGTTGGTCGTGTTGGTGTACGTCGCGACAGGCTTGTCAAAGGGTGAGCGCCACAGGTGCAAAGAACCGTCCATCCCCGCGGTCAGCAGGCCCTTGCCGTCTCGCAACGACGCAACCGAGTAAACCCGGGTGTCGGCCTTCTGGGCCTGGAAATCTTGGGCCTTCAGGTTGACGGCGACCACTTCTCCTTGGCCGGTACCGGGCCCCCCCCTGCGATCCCGCAGGTAGAAGTACCAGCCTGCAAAGGCGCCGCCGCCGATAAGCAACAGCACGAGCAGAATGCCAATACCGCTGGAAGAAGACCGCTTCCGGTAAGGCTGGCGGGTGCTCGCGGGCGTGATGTCCATGCGCGTCGCGCCGGAGGGTTGCTTCGACGAGCCTCCCTCCCAGGGCGCGGGCACAGTGTCCGCAGGGCGGGCAGCCGAGCCGTCCGCGATGGCCTTGCGTTCAAAGGTCGGGAAAGATTTCGCCGAGTACTCCTGCCAGCCGGCGTCGTCCATGTCCGAGCCCGCGGCCACCTTGTTGCGACGCGACGCCGAGGCCGGCAGGTCATCCGTGATGGGCGGTAGACGCCCTGAAGAACGCTTGGAAGACTCACCCGTCTCGCGCGGCAGAGCAGGAATCGCGCCCGAGGAGCGACGCGCGCGCGCTTTGGCTTCACGCACCATTTCCGGCGTCAGGTCCGCCAGGTCTTGCGTAAGGCCGGCGGGGCCGCCCTCTGCGGCAAGGTTCTGGGTCTGGCTTCGCACCTGCGCGCCCACCTTGCGCAACTCGTCAAGCATGGGGTTGGGCGGTGCGGGCGGGCGTGTGCCTGGCTTGGTTGGCGCGGCCGTGGGAGACTCCACCTCGGCCATAGCGTGCATTTCGGCGAGCGCGTCCGACTTGGCCTTTTCGATGGCGCGTGTGTCGATGCGAAAACCGGCGGTGGCAAAAAGCGTCGCGCCTTCGCTCATGAGCTTCTGGGTGGTGTTACGGCTCATGCGCGCAATGCCGGCCAGGCGCTCAGCCACGACGTTCATGTCCACGAGGCGGCGCTCGGGCTCCTTCTCGGTGAGGTCATGGATGATCTGGGCGAGCCCGCGATCCGCGGGCGTCTTCAGGCGCTCCTGCGGCACGGTGATGCGGCTGGTCACGTGCTGCAGCGCCACGGCCATGGGAGTGCTGGCGGAAAATGGCGGTCTTCCGACAAACAGGTGGAAGAGGGTTCCCCCAAGGCTGTAGGCATCAGCCGCCGCGCCCGCCTGTTTACCCTGGGCCTGTTCAGGCGCCATGTAGTCCGGCGTACCCATGATGGCGCCGGTCATGGTCAGGCCGCTGTCGCTCGCAGTAGCGCGCGCGAGGCCGAAATCAGCCACCTTCACGCCGCCCGACTCCGGCAGCATGAGGTTGGCGGGCTTGATGTCGCGGTGAACGACGCCGTTGGCATGGGCATGAGCCAAGGCCTTGGCGGCGCCCGCGCCGATGTCGGCCACGGTGGCGGCGTCGAGGGGGCCGTGAGTCTTGATCAGGTCAAGGGCATCGTTGCCTTTGACGAACTCCATGACGAGGTAGTAGTAACCTGACTCCTCGCCGACGTCATAGACCCGCACAGTATTCGCGTGATTCAACTTGGCCGCCAGCTTGGCCTCACGGAGGAAGCGCTGCACCAGGCTGCCGTTTGAGGCAAGGTGCGGTGGCAACACTTTGACCGCTACGTCAATGTCGAGTCCGGTGTGCATGCCCTGATACACCGTGCCCATGGCCCCTCGTCCGCAAATGCGCTGCAGCACACACTTACCAACGGTGTAACCAACGAGAGATTTTGGCTCGGGCGGACGGGCCATTCAGAACTCCGGAACAGGCATGCGACACGCCCATGCGGCGCGTCACGCCTGAATCATTATTTATAGCGCCGAAACCCGAGAGGGATAGCGGCAAGGCGCGCCAAAAGCACGGGCCCTGCGAGGGGCCCGTTCCTGAACACCTATTCAAAAACTGCCAGCATGGCCGGGCCTGCCCTGAATCGCTGGGCAAAGGTTTTGTGACGTATCGCGCTGTCAGTCTGGGCCTGAAGGTCAGTGGTCTGCCGCACGATCAGGTTCGAGGCCCGCACGCGCCATTGGGGATCGTTCGTGGCCCGCAACGCCCCGGTGTAGCCTGCACCCAACAGCAGATTTACGCTGCCAAAGTCCGTGGTGCCAAAGGGCAGCTCTGCAAAGGCACCCGGGATGTTCGCGGGCGGGTTGCCCAGGTAGACGCCGGCGTTGGTCCCCAGAAGCCAGGCCATGGCCGTGGCCAGATTGGAGTCCACCGACACGTCCTCCATCACCCACCGGTGATATTCCAGGGCCTCTGTCAGATGCCCCACCAGCCAGGCACGGAAGTTGCCCGAAGTGTCAGGGAAGCCGACGCCATTGGGGTCGTTGGGCTCAACAGCCGACTGCCTCGCCCGGATCCGCGATACCAGATAGTTCACCAGGTTCTGCGCATCCGCTGATCCGGTGCACAGGAAGTAGCTCACGGCCGTGAACAACCCGTTTGACAGCCAGTTCGTAGGGCATATGAACGTGTTGTCCTGCCCGCCCGAGGCTGCATCAAGATGACGTTTGAGCGTGCCACGCGTGAACAGGTAGGCCTCCTGCAGCACTTCCAGGGACAATCCATCGCCAAACAGCAGGTAATGATCTCCCAGCATTTCACCCTTGAGAGACTCGATGTTGTGGGACCCGAAGTGGTAATTCCCCAGATCGTGCTGCTTGTTGTTGGGAGTGAATCGCGACTTGCCGATCTGCGTGGTCTGGCTGTTGCCCCCGTAATTGCCCACTGCGGGATTGCCGGCTTCGCTGTAATTGAATCGGCGGCCGACATCGCTGTGAATCACATTGATGTCGCGGTAGTGGCGCAGGGCCGCGTCACCAAAGCCCAGCATCTCCCGATAGCCGCTGGCGGCAAACCAGACAAAACAGGCCCGTGCCACACCGAAATCCTGATTATCCCAAGAACCGTTGCCGTCCTCGTTCTTGCCGTCACCGTAGTTCCAGAAACCATACTCGTGGCCCGCGGCCGTCCCGTTTCCGCTGGCGCGATCACCCAGAATGTCCGTGAAGTGGCGCTGCACCTCGGTGAGGTAGGGCGTGATGTAGCTCTGATAGGCAGGCTGGAAGCGGTTGACAGCCGTGAACGTGGAATTGGTGATGCCGATATGGCCAAAGGCCTGGCTGGCACGGTAATGGGTGGGCGTACAGGCGGCAAAGGGTGCATCGTTGATCAGGTTGGCCAACTGCGTGGCTGCCCCGCCCAGCACGCCCGTCAGGCGCTCAAAGGAGAGCATCACTTCGTGAGTCTTCATCACACCTTCGAAGGCCTGCATTTTCCAGGTCCCCGCGGGCCAGAAATCCAGGCGCATCAAGCCGTCGGCCTGGGCGTGGAGGGCCTTGGGATACTGCTGCCAGAAGTCGCGGACAGCGGCCGTCACCCTCAGGTTGTTGGGTGACGCGCTGAAGGCCATCTGCATAGCGCCGGGCGCCTTGGCACCCGCACCGGTGATGATGCCGCCCAGCACTGAATAGCTGATCTGAGTGTCGTTACTCGTGGGCCAGGCGTTGGTCAGGGTGTCGCCACTGCCGTCTCCTGTACCCGGCACGTAGGCACCCGGCTGGGGCAGATTCTCGCCGTCCGTCGGGTCATAGGTGCCTGAGTAATTCTGGAGCAGCGTGGCGCTCTGGGTGGCCGTCAACGACCCCTGATGTGTCGTTGAATCTCCGACGAACATGGCCGTAGGAGCGCCGCCCAAGGCCAGGGGCAACTCCATGGAGACCGAATCAGCATCCGTGTGGCTGGCCACTTGGGCGGCTTCAGAGGCCGCGCCGGCATTCGTCAGGCCGTGGTTCTGCATGTTCTTGAAACTGTAAACGACCTTGATGTACGGCAGATTGTTCCAGGCATGGATACGCACGACATAACGCAGTTTGTCTGCACCCGCGGGCGCTGAACGATGGCGCCCCTCCACGCGCAGGCAAACTCGCAAGGGCCCCTGCTCCTCGACTGTAATGCTGTCCGGCGCTATCTGGTTCATCAGGTAGTCCGTCGAATTATCGGACACCACAATGCCGCGCAGCGCCGCTGTGTTCAGACACTCATCGTTGATGGTGCCTCCGCCGTCGCGGTCAATCAGCACGCTCTCAAACAGGCGAAAGGCTGTCTTGCTCACCGTGAAACTCAACACACCGGTGTTGACCGTGATCGAAGACGCGCTGTTGTTCACGTTCAGCGCCGTGCCAGTTGCGCTGCCGCTTCCGCCGTTGTTGAGCCGGTAGGCGCCGCCACCCGTGGCCGTGTTGGCCATGAAATCCACCAGCACCCAGCGCACGGAGTTGTCGCTCCAGCGTGAGAGCACGCGGAACTGGGCCGGCACGTCTACGCCCGCGGCCGTTTGCACGCGCAGCGTGTTCTCATTGGGGCAAAGGCCTTTGCTCATAGGCACGCCGGAAGTGACCGGCACGGAGGTGCTGGTCCAGAGCGTGCGTGTTCCCACCGTGAGATCAATGGGAAAAGTCCCGGGCACCGGGGCGATGTACAGCGAAACCGTGGCTTCCGCGAAAATCGTCGAATCCTGGTTGCTGGTCGCCCTGACCTTGATGGGGGGCGTGGCGGGCACGGCTGCCGGCGCCTGATACAGGCCCGTCGTCGAACTGATGATGCCGTGGGAAATGCCCCCCGGCACGGTCCACGTCACACCCGGCACCGTAGCGTTCTGCACCACGGCGGTGAATTGAAAGGTCCCGCCAAACGCCACCTGCACCGTTTGGGGCGTGATGTCCACGCGCAGCCCCGGGGGCTGGCTGCCACCACCCGGTGGGTCGCCGCCGCCGCCGCAGGCAAGCATGAACACCGAAATGGCCAGGGTCACAGACCACAGCAGCAACGCGCGGAATTTCATTCAAGGCTCCCGGACGCGGCAAGCCGCGTTTAGGCATCGGGGCAAAAAGTGGGAATCCGGGACCGTTCTACGCGCCACTATTGTGGCGGCAGTCCCTCCGCGATGCAACGCCTTGCCGCCGCCCGAAGGGCACGACACCGAGATGGACTTTCAACGTTAGGAAAGCCGCACTCTGTCTACTATTCTTGGCGGCGCACTGGGCACGCCGGTTACGGCATTGTTTCGGGACTCGGAGCCCTCGCATGATTAGTGCGCGTCATGCCCTGATTGCATTGTCTGCGGCCGCCCTGTTGGGTGCTGCTACCTATTCGTCCCAACCTGCCCTGGAAGCTCAGGGCCGGCCGCCGGGCCAGTTCCCCGGCTTTCCAAAGAGCGAACCTGACCACTACAACCTGGGCCCCATCGGCGGCAAGGCCACATTGGAATCCCGCCCCCCGGGCCTGAAGGTCACGAGTCTTGTCGCGGGCGCCCCCGGAGAGAGGGGCGGTCTGGCCCAGGGCGACTGCATCACGGGCGCAGCGGGCAAGGCCTTCAAGGTTGACCCCTATATGGAGCTGGGCCTGGCCATCGAAGAGGCGGAGGCCCAGGCTAAATCGGCCAAGCTGAAGCTGAGTATCGAGCGCGGCGGCAAGACCAGCGAAATCGAAGTCACGCTCACGGCCTTTGGCAAGGAAGCCAAGGCCTTTCCCGGCGGCAAAATGCGGGACCGTATCGTCGATGACGCGCTCGCCTGGCTTGCCAAGCGGCAACAGGGTGACGGCTCTTGGGAGTGCCACCTCTCTGCCGTCAACGGCCAGATTTGCATGACGGCACTGTGCGGCCTCGCCTTTGTGGCCTGTGGGAATACCGCAGAGAAGGGGACTTACGCCGCCAACGTAAAGAAGGCCGCCCAGTTCGTGATCGCGAACATCGGGCAGGAAGGCGGCTTTGGCGCCATGGGGGGCGGAGGCGGCAACTGGAACCAGACCAATTGGGGGCTCGGCTACGGAGGGATGTTCCTCGCACAGGTCGAGTTGCTCAGCCCCGTCAAGGGCGCCCGCGAGAAACTGACCTGGGTCCGGGACACCATACTCAAGAACATGGAAGACAGCGGCGGCTGGGCCCACGGCCCCGGCGGCCCAAACGCTCTGGGCTACCTTGAGCTGGAGATTGTCTCGAATTACGTCCTTTCGGCGTTGGGCGGCATCCAGGCGCTCGGCATTGACGTGGACAAATCGCGAATCGACAAGGCTCTGGCGTACATCCAGAAGTGCGGCGGTGGCGGCCCCGGAGTGGGCTATTCAACAAAACCGGGCCAGGTGGGCATGGGCGATGTGGGGCGCACAGCCGGCGCCGTAGCCGCGTTTGCGGCCCTGGGCCGTACCGAACACCCCTATTACAAGCCCATGGTGGGCTTCACAGCGGCCAACCTGCGCAAGATCAAGGATGGCCACGTCAGCCCCATGATGCACTGGCTAGCGGCGGCCCTGGCCTGCCGGCGCGAGGGCGGCAAAATCTGGGACGCCTTCTGGGAGACACAGCGCCAGGAGTGCACCATGCTGCGCATGCCGGACAACACCTTCACGGCGCGCCCCACAGATGAAAGCGCTACCCTGGGCAAGAACAACGACCGCGACCTCGGCCCCGCCTGGTGTACGGCCCACTGGGTCATCATACTGGGTCTCGAACGCGACCATCTCTCCCTTTGGCTGGGCAAAAGTAAGGGCACGAAGTCCAAGCCCGACTCCAAGGGCCCCGTGACCAGCGACAAGAAGCCGGAGCCCAAGCGGGAGAAGACTCCGGAAGAGATCGAGGCCGAGCGGGAGAAAGAACGCAAGAAGGCCCTCGAAGACGCCATGAAGGACTGAGCGACCATCAGGAATTGCCGTGCGCGGTCGCCCTGAAACACCGTCGTTGGCTCCGCGATTGCCACGTCCGAAAACGGCGCGCATGTCGCGCCGCTTTCTATTATGACACCGCCATGCTGGATGCAGACGCCTGCTATCGCGCCCTCAAAACCCATGACCGCCGCTTCGACGGCAAGTTCTTTGTCGGCGTGAAATCAACGCGCATTTATTGCCGCCCCATCTGCCCGGCGCGCACGCCCCGCCGAGATCGTTGCTCGTTCTTTGTCACGGCCGTCCAAGCCGAACGCGCCGGCTTCATGCCTTGCCTGCGCTGCCGCCCCGACCTAGCCCCCGGCAACGCAGTCATTGACGCCAAGGCCAGACTGGCCCGTCGCGCGGTGCAACTGATCAGAACGAACTGGTCCATCCGTGTGGAGGAACTGGCGGCGCGGCTGAGCGTGACGGCACGACACCTGCGCCGAGCCATGCATGATGAACTTGCCGTAACGCCGCTGCAGGTGAAGCAGTCGCGAAGAATGGCCGTCGCCAAACACCTGCTGCGAAAGTCCAAATTGCCCCTGATCCGCGTCGCGTTCGCCAGTGGCTTTGCCAGCCTCCGTCGATTCAATGCAGCACTCAAGGAAGCCCTCGGACAGTCCCCCTCCGAATTCAGGGCCCAGAGCCAGCGTCCAAGACCCCGGGCCGCAGCATCGGGGCAGCACTCCAGAGGAAAACCATGACTCAAACCTGCTACCTCGAAATGCCAAGTCCTATCGGCAAGTTGACCCTGACCTGCAGCGACGACGGCATCACCGGCGTTCACATGGACACCGGACACTTCACCCTGCCCGCCCAGGCCAGGCGCGGCCACCCATTGCTGGATCAGGCACGCCGGCAGTTGGAGGAATACTTTGCGGGCAGACGCAAGGAATTTGAACTGCCTCTGGCTGCGCAGGGCACGGAGTTTCAGCGCCGGGTCTGGGCGCGGCTGTGCGACATTCCCTTCGGCGAGACGGCCAGCTACGGGCAGGTGGCCGCGCGAGTGGGCAAGCCCAAGGCTTCGCGGGCAGTGGGTCTGGCCAACGGGGCCAATCCCATTGGCATCATCGTGCCCTGCCACCGGGTGATTGGCGCCGACGGCAAGCTGACGGGTTACGGTGGCGGCACCCAACGCAAACAGTGGCTTCTCGACCACGAAAGCAAGGTGACTGGACAGCCGGCGAAGGCATAGCGAATGGGGGCAATTCCCGTTGCGAAATTGCGCGGCCTCGCTATTTTGAATGACCGTTCAAAAACAAAAGGACTAGACATGGCAATCAGGCAGCCCGGCGTTGACAAAGAACGCGAGAAGATGACCGTCGTAAAAACCAGCCGCCCCGCTCCGGGCGTGTTCATGATCGAGCTCTCCGATCCGCCGGCCAACACCTACACCCACCAGATGTTCCGGCAGATGGACGCCGCCATCCTTGAAGCGCGCTTCGACGACGAAATCTCGGTCATCCTGATTACCGGCGAAGGCGAGAAGTTCTTCTGCGCCGGCGCAAACATCAAGATGCTCGAGGAAAGCAACCCGCACTGGAAGTATTTCTTCTGCCTGCACGCCAACGAAACCCTGAGCCGCCTGGAACAGTCGCCCAAGCTCGTGGTTGCCGGCCTCAACGGCCACACCGTGGGCGGCGGCCTTGAAATTGCCATGGCCGCGGACATCCGTATCGCGCGCCGCGACTCCGGCCGCTGCGGCCTTCCCGAGGTCAACCTCGGCGTGCTGCCCGGCACGGGCGGAACCCAGCGCCTGTGCCGCATAGTGGGCAACAGCCGCGCCATTGAACTGATGTGTTCGGGCCGCCTGTTCAGCTTTGAGGAAGCGCACGACATGGGCATCGTCAGCGACATCTATGACGGAGACGCCAAGAGCTTCCGCGAACAGATGATCGACTACTGCAAGCAGTTCACCCTGCCCAACAAGGCCACGAAGGTGGTGGGCAACATCAAGCGCAGCGTTGTCAGCGGCAGCGAGATGAGCTTCGAGTACGGCCTGACGCTCGAACGCGAGCTGCAAAAGGCCCTGTTCGACTCGCAGGACGCCAAGGAAGGCCTCAACGCGTTCAACAGCAAGCGCACGCCCCAATTCAAAGGCGTGTAGCGGCGGCGGGTCGCAGTTCGCGGCTTGCGGCCGGCGGTTCGCAGGAGCAACAAAGAGACTAGTTCACAGGGGCGCAACGAAAGTTGCGCCTCGTTCATTTGGCGAAAGCACCCGTGGCTCGACCCGCCCGTACCCAGCGCTGGCGACAGGCGTCGCCAGCCACGAGTCGACTCACCAACCGATACCGCGCCAAATTTGACAGCGCCACGATCATGGCGTATTGTCACGTTATTGTCACGAATAATTCACAACTTATGACACCAAGCGGCTCCAGAGCGGTCATGGACGTTGCCATCCATCAGGGAATTGCTGGATCAACTTCCAATCTCGCAGTCGGCACGCGCTTGCTCTGCCTTCTGCTCTTGGGTGCCAGTTCCCTCAGTGGCGCCGAAGCCGCGCGTAGTTCTGAAGCGCGCGCGGCTATGGGCGCAATCAAGGATCGGCTTGTCGCTCGATATGATGCCGCCGCGGTGATGGACTCAACTTGGGACTTGGCCAAGCTCGGCTTCTCGCCAACCGAATTCGACGGAAGCTACTACGACGCCTCCAACTTCGGGATTCACGTTGAGTCGCGGCATCCGCCCATTGTGCTCATCGTTTGCCGCGCGCACTTTGAGTATCAGCTTGATAACTGCGCCCGAGTCGATCTCACCACGCGCACCGTGTCATACATGGAAGCGCCGGCGCCCGCGGGCATCGGAAACTCCATCTGGCCTGAACGCAGGCACTTCGATTCCAGGTTACAGACTGAACTTGACGTGCAAAGAAGCCGAGAATGGATCTGGCCTGTCGTAGTTTCATTTCTCTTTGTCTCTGTTTGCTTCGGAACAAGGACTTCCGCGCGTGTGCAGCGCCGCGCAGTGGCTTGGCCGGCATCCATCGCGATGGGGTTGCTGGCCGCCGGACTTGGAGCGACGGGCGTCAATTGCTGGTTCAGCCTTGTCGGATTCGGCTTCCGAGACGCAGCCAACCCCTGGCTTCCAAGCGCAATTGCAGTGACCTCTTACGCTGCGACCACAGCCGCGCTCCACGGGCGTAGCGGTTTGAATAGCGCTCCGCGCAAATACCTTCGCGGCTTTGCGCCTTTGCAGTGCTATCTCCCAACATCGTCGCGGCCTGCGAAGAATCTTGGACGGCGGTGGCAGAGCGCAGCGGCGACACCGCTTTTGGGCAGCGCGCGCCGTTCCCAAAGCGGCGTGGCGCTTCGCTTCCCGCCGCAGTCCAAAGGTTTTGGTTGCGGCTCCGCCGCGCTGCGCCTTGGCGTGCGGCGACGGGTCGCTGCTTGGCCCGCCAGGGTGACTCGTCGCCCCCGCAGCGCCGGCGGGAGCGGCGCGCCGAACCCTCCCCAACCCGGCGCCTGGCGGGAATCATCTGTCCCGCACAGTGGGC
>JAANMW010003010.1_pt1 | contig 13947 bp, 13 predicted proteins | sample 7279671 | NCBI WGS metagenome assembly JAANMW01 (sample SAMN14094541, study PRJNA606508) | bioreactor metagenome | isolation source: A lab-scale SPAN reactor treating ammonium-rich wastewater day 247 | place: Ireland: Galway | collected 2017-09-19
TCGGTCAGCCAGAAGAGATCGCTCATGTCACCGCTCCGTTTTCGGAGGCGTGAATCACGCAGAGCAACAGAAATCAATGCATCCTGACCCTAGCCGCGGGGCCGCCCTGGCGGCTTCCCGTTCCTTGCCCGCGAAAGGCGGCGGCTCATAGCCTGCGGGCGATGTCCGCCGCGATCCGCTGAAGCGCGGCATCACCCGGATGCGGAAGCTCGCGATAGGTCACTTTCTCCTCCTGGATGTATCGCCTGGAGGTGATGTCGTCCTTCTCGACCAGCGGCACCAGATGGGCATGGGCATGGACGACATCGCCGCCGGTGAAGGCGAAAGCGACCCGCTCGACATCGAACAGCGCCTTCAGGATCCTGGCAAGCCTCTGCGCTAGCCTCATGATGTCGGTGGCAATGTCCGGCGGCAGCTCATCGAAGGTTTCATAGTGCTCAATGGGGATGATCTGCAGATGTCCCGGCCGGATCGGCCCGATATCCACGAGGCGGCCAGCCGTTCGTCGCGGAAGACCTCATGCGCCAGCTCCCGGTTGCGGGCGACCCGGCAGAGCAGGCAGGACATCGCGTTCACCCCTTCCCAAAGCCCGCGCTTTTACCCGATCATGTCGCGTCGTGGAAGATGATCCCCAGCGTGTGGCGCCGGCCGCTTCGGACGGTGCTGACGCCGTGGCGCATGTTCACGCGGTAATCGCCCCGGTTGCCGCGCACCGGGCGGTGATGCACCGCGAAGGCGACGGCGTCGCCCTGGCGCAGCGGCACAACCTCGGCCCGGCTCTGCATCCGGGGGCGCTGTTCGGTCAGCACGAACTCGCCGCCGGTGAAATCGCGCCCAGGCTCGGACAACAGGAAGGCCACCTGCAGGGGAAAGGCCAGCTCGCCGTAAAGATCCTGGTGCAGGCAATTGAAATCGCCCGGCCCGTATTGCAGCAAGAGCGGCGTCGGACGGGCCTGGCCGGCCGCATGGCACTGCTGCAGGAACGCGTCCAGCGTACCGGGATAGCGGGTGCCGATCTCCATGCGCGCGTTCCAGCCATTCGCCACCGTCGCCAGATGCGGATAAAGCCCCGCGCGCAACTCCGCCACCAGATCCGGCAGCGGATAGCCGAAATAGCGGTATTCGCCCTGGCCGAAACCGTGCCGGGCCATGTGGATATGGCTGCGGAAATGGCCCTCCTGCGGATAGAGCGCCGCCAGCGCGCGGCATTCGGCCGCGATCAGCAGACCGGGCAGGACCGCGCTGCCATGCCGATCCAGCTCTGCCCCGAAACTCGCCCAATCCCGTGCGGCCAGCCGGTCCTGCAAGGTCGCCAGGGCGCTCATGCCTGCGCCTCTTTCTCCAGCAGCGCACGCTTGCGCGGGACGCCCCAGCGATAGCCCGAGAGGCCGCCGTCGGTCCGCACCACGCGGTGGCAGGGGATGGCGACGGCGATGTGGTTCGCGGCGCAGGCCCCGGCCACCGCGCGCACCGCCCGCGGCGCGCCGATGCGACGGGCGATCTCGGCATAGCTGGCGGTCCGGCCCGCCGGTATATCGCGCAACGCTTGCCAGACGCGGGTCTGGAAAGCCGTCCCGCGAATGTCCAGCGGCAGGTCCAGGCCGATCCCCGGCGCCTCGACGAAGCCGACCACCTTCGCGACCAGCGCCGCGAAATCCGCGTCGTCGCCCGTCAGCCGGGCCTGCGGAAAGCGGTCCTGCAATTCGCGCACCAGCGCATCGGGATCGTCGCCCAGGCTGATCGCGCAGATGCCCCGGCCGCTTTGCGCCACCAGGATCGCGCCAAGCGAGCATTGCCCCACCGCGAAACGGATATCGGCATCCCGGCCGCCCTGCCGGTAGGCCGAGGGGGCCATGCCGAGCATCCGCGGCGACTGTTCGTAAAAGCGGCTGCTGGCGTTGAACCCGGCGGCATAGATCGCGTCGGTGACGCTGGCGGCCTCGGGCAGTTCCGCGCGCACGCGCCCCGCCCGATGCGCCGCCGCATAGGCCCGCGGCGTCAGCCCGGTGATCGCCTTGAACTGGCGGTGGAAATGATGCGGGCTCATCCCGACCTTCTTGGCCAGATCGTCCAGCCGCGGCACCTCGTCCGCCCGTTCGATGATCCGGCAGGCCTCGGCGACGATGGCGGCATTCGCCTGCGCAGACGACGGGCCGCGGGGATTGCAGCGCAGGCAGGGGCGGAAGCCCGCGGCCTCGGCCTGGTCGGGCGTGTCGAAGAAGGACACGTTTTGCGGCTTCGCCTTGCGCGAGGGGCAAGAGGGGCGGCAATAGACGCCCGAGGTCCGCACCGCATAGACGAAGGCGCCGTCGCAGGCCGGATCGCGGGCAAGAACGCCTTGCCAGCGCGGATCGCGTTCGGTTTCGGTTTCAGTCGTCATCGCCAGTTCAATCGCTCGGCTCCTTCCATCACATATGTCGCGATGATAGGCGCCGCCAGCATCCCGCCGCTTCCCGCCCCTTGCTTTCAAATCCGCGACCGGGCGTCGACGGTCCCGGCACGGCTACCCCCCGGCGACGGGATGCGCCCCCGCCCCGCCCGGCTGCGAGAGGATGTCCGTGGCACGATGATCGTCCCCGACCCCGTCGATCAGGATCACATCCCCTTGGGAATTGCGGGTGCGCAGCGGCAGGATCGCCTGATAGGCCGGCGAGGCATACCAGGCGCGGGCAGCCACGCGGTCGGGAAAGCCGATGACGATCAGATCCCCCGGCCAGGCGCCCTCCAATTGTTCCTTGTCGCCGCCATGGATCAGGAACCTGCCTCCGAACGGCGCGAGCGTGGCGTCGATGGCTTCGAGATAGGCAACGATATCGGGGCCCATCTCGACCTGATGCAGACGGGCAACGGCGTAGCTGGTCATGAGTAGATCTCCTTCTCCGATGTGATCGGTTGAGTGCCGGCCGATGGCGTGGCGCACCAAACCCCGGCCCGGCTGGAAAGCCGGCAACCACCGCCCGGCCGATGAACGGTCCAACGACCGCTCGACAGGATCGGGCCCGTCGCCGGCGGGAAGATGGCGGTCGTCTGCGCCGCCTTCATGGGGGACGGGCGGAATGCCCGGATCCGATACCTATTTTCCGCCGGATTTCCCGGCCCAGGCCTTCCAGGCCGAGCCGATGGCGAGGCCCAGCGCCAGCCCTATGCCGACGCCAATCCCGATATTGTCCATCGCGCTGCCCACACCGGCGCCAATCCCCAGGCCCAGCGCGATCCCGATAGCGATTTTCCTGTTGCGCATCACCGCCCCTTTCCCAGGCCGATGGGTCCGGCCTCCACCCTGGCTTTCAGTGCCGCGTTCATCCTGTCGAAATCGCCGGCGAAGCGCTTCACGTCGATGAACCACAGCAGCAAGCCGTGAAAGCTCTCGCCATGGACCAGCCGGGTGCCGCCCCGGCACCCGTCGAGGATGAAGTAATGCTCGCCGTCGAAGATGCGCGGCAGGAACAGGCGGCCAAGCCAGCGCAGCTCCCTTGCCGGCTCGGCCTTCAGCACGACCGGCCTGAAGGTCATCTCGCTGCCGGTTTCGGGCCGCATCCTGTTGACGAGCGTTTCGCCCTCGGCCAGCTCGCCTTCCATCGACAGGATGAAGGGATTCCAGTCGCGATGGCTGCCCGGATCGCCCAGCAGCGCCCAGACCTGCGCGGGCGTGGCGTCGATCTCGACCTTCGTGATCACCTCCTGCCGCGGCGCGAACAGGAACGCCGCCGCCAGCAGGGCGGCCACCAAGGCGACGGCAAGCAGGATGGTCATGGCGTCCTCCGCATTGGCGCTGTCCGTGGACAAGACATAAGCCGCGCAGCGCAGAACGAAAATTGACGAATGGCGTAGGGAAGATATACAAAATCGTATGTCTGGTCGTGTCGATAGCTGGGATCATTGGCGCAGCTTTCTTGCCGTGGTCGAGGAAGGCAGCCTGTCGGGGGCGGCCAGGGCCCTGCGGCTGACCCAGCCGACGGTAGGCCGTCACATCGACGCGCTCGAGGATGGGATCGGGGCAAGGCTCTTCACCCGGTCGCGCGGCGGCCTCGATCCGACCCAACTGGCGCTGTCGCTGGTGCCGCAGGCAAGGGACATGGCCGTGATCGCGGATGACCTGGTCCGCACCGCCTCGGGCGAGCGGGACGAGGCGCGCGGCACCGTCCGGCTGGCGGCGATCGATATCGTCGGAACCTTCGTGCTGCCGCCGATGCTGGCCGACTTCCGCGATCGCCATCCGGGGATCGACATCGAATTGGCGCTGTCGACCCGCAACGAGAACCTTCTGCGCCGCGAGGCCGACATCGCGGTGCGCATGGTGCGCCCCGAACAGCAGGCCATCGTCGCGCGCCATGTCGGGCTCGTCCGGGTCGGCCTCTTCGCCCATCGCCGCTATGTCGCCGTCCACGGCCTGCCCGAGACGGTCGAGGCGCTGTTCTCTCACCCGATGATCGGCATCGACCAGGAAGAGGGCCTTGTCGCCGGCATATCCTTCGGCGGCCACCCGCTCACGCGCGAGAGCTTCGCCTTTCGCTGCGACAGCGCCGTGGCCCAGCTGATGGCCGTGAAGGCCGGCTTCGGCATCGGCGCCTGCCACCTTGGGCTTGCGGCCGATGAGCCGGACCTGGTGCGCGTGCTGCCGGACGTGGTGGAGTTCGGCTATGAGATGTGGGTCGCCATGCACGAAGACCTGCGCGACACGCGCCGGATGCGGCTGCTGTTCGACCACCTGGTCGAAAACCTCGCCGCCTATGCGGCAATGCAATAGCTTCGACAGGCTGGAGCCGTTCAGGGCGCCCCCGGTGCAGGCCGGTCAGGGCCGAAGAACACAGGTGCCCCCGGACGACCCCATCGCCCCGCCGAATGCGATTACACGGTGCTGCGGGCGCGAAGAATGCGCTGGATCATGCTGGACGGTCGGAAGCCCCGCGGGCTTGGGCCATACCGTTCCCGCTGATCGTTCCCGGTATCCTTCCGGGGCCTCCGCGGGACCAACCTGGTCGCGGCCCCGTCGCGGTCGTTGCCGATGCGGCCGGGTTGAGGGCCGGCAGCCTCTTGTGGTAGTTTCTGATGCAGGCAAGGGAGTTGACGATGGGAATTTCGAACGACGCAGACAGGTAAGCCGCGACAGCCTGGAAAACTGTCGCGGCGTGCCGTCAGGCATGATTCTCCTCTGCTGGCAGGACGCCGCTTGACCTTCAATCAACGCGGAGTTTTGTTATACCTGCAAACCGGAGTGGCCATGCGGCCATCGGGCTTTCATCCCTGTTTCTGGCCTCGCTGGTGCTGTTCACCGACGACTATGTCATCGCCGGCATCCTGCCCGAACTGGCCCGAGACCTGGCCGTCAGCGAGGGCCTGGCGGGCCAGTTGATCACCGTCTTTTCCGCGACGGTCGCAATCGCGGCGCCCCTATGCGCCATCCTTCTTGCAGGGCTCGGGCGCAAGCCCCTGATCCTGGCGGCCCTGCTGCTATTCGCCTGCGCCAATCTGCTGGCGGCATTCGCTTCGTCCTTCGCCCTGCTGATGGCAATGCGGGTCGCCGCGGCGCTTTGCGCGGCGGCAACCACGCCATCGCTGTTCGCCGTCGCAGCCTCGATGGCGCCAGAGGGAAAGGCCGGGCGCTACATCGCCGTGATCAGCCTTGGCGTCACCGGCTCGATCGCCTTCGGTGTGCCTTTGGGAACGTGGATCGGGGCTGCCTTCGGCTGGCGGTGGACCTTCGGCTGCATGGCGATTGGCGGCCTGCTGGCCGCCATCGCGATAGGGCGACTGCTGCCGAGGTCGGAGCGTCAGCCGGCTTCGGACCTGAAGGCGCTGCTGGTTCCGCTGATGTCGCGGCCTTTGCTGCTCGGCTTTCTGGCGAATTTCCTGAACATGGCGGCAAGCATGATGCTTCTGACCTATCTCGCACCGGTGCTGCTGGCACTGGGCGATATCGGCCCGCAGCAAAGGGGGCTGGTCTTCGGCCTGTCCGGCTTTGCCGGGATGGCGGGGGTCTGGCTCGGCGGGCGCGCGATTGATCGCCGGAGCGCGTTTCGCGCCCTGATCATAGGGATGACGGCCTTTGCCATCGCCATGATCGGGCTGACGATCTTCTGGGCCTTGCGACCCGTCCCGCTGCCCGGCATGCTTATGGTAGTCGCCCTGTGGGCGGGATCGGCGTTCTGGAACGCGCCGGCCATCGCGGCAAGGATCATGGGCCTTGTCGGTGGGGCCGCGCAGCAGGCGATGGCGCTGAACACCAGCTTCACCTATCTCGGCGTGGCTCTCGGCGGCATCCTTGGCGGCATTGTCCTCGATCTGGCCAGCGTCGCGTTCCTCGCGCCGGTTTCTCTGACGCTTGCCATCCTGGCCGTGGGCGTGCTGCACATGTCCCGCGGAAGCTAGCGGCGCGCAGCCCCCTGCCTTCGGGCCGGCCCCTGGTCCATCCTCGTGTCGGCCGAACGGTCGATAGGGTCTGCCTGCCGATCCCGACCTCGCCCTTCGAGATCGCAAGGTAGCGCAATGGCTGATTTCCCCACCTTTGCGAATGCCCCGGCCTGCCGCCGGTAGCACCTAAAATCGTTTGCGCATAGACAAAGACAGGCAGGCTTGGGCGGCTGACGGCAACCGAAGCTCGCAATGAACGAAGGGACAGGCTATGAAGACGATCCTTGTTGCGGTTGATCCTCAGCACGATGCCGACCGGGTGCTTGCCCGCGCCGCCCAGCTGTCCGAACAGCACAAGGCAGCCGTGGTCGTCATGCACGTGCTCGACGATATGGGCGTCATGGAACCCGAAATGCGTGCCGCGGCAGGGCGGCATGCCCGTGCGACGCTCGAGACGCTCATCGACGCCCCGCGCTTTGCGGGGGCGCCGACCCTGAGGGTCGAGTTCGGAATACCGCATCGCTGCGTGACAAAGGCAGCGCATGAGCTGTCGGCCGATATCGTCCTGATCGGACCAGGGCAGCCCTCGACCCTGCTCCAGCGCGTGTTCGGCTCGACCGCGGATCGCATTGTGCGTATGGCATCAGTTCCGGTGCTTGTTGTCCGCGGCGAGCATGCGCGGCGATACGGCACCGTGGCCGCCGCCATGGATTTCTCGCCCTTGTCGGAGGCAGCTCTGGAAGCGGTCCGGGTGCTGGCGCCGGATGCACGGATCACCCTTGTTCACGCCTATGAAGCGCCTCTTCCCTTCGAGCAGGCGATGCTGCGGGCCGGCACCCTGCCAGACGATGCCGAACATTTTCGGCGGTCCAGGATGAACGATTGTCGCCGGCAACTGCTGGACCTGGCGCGATCCCATGGCCGCGAAGAGAACGTCCTGGTTCTACAGGGGGCTCCCGGTGCCGCACTTGTGGAATTGTCCCAAGGCGGGCGCGTGGACCTTGTCGCCATGGGAACGCAAGGGCGAAACGCGACCGCGGAGGTCTTGTTGGGAAGCGTCGCCAGGCGGCTGCTTTCGGAAGCGGGTTGCGATGTGCTGGTCGTTGGACCAGCGCGCGAATAGGACAGTGGCCGCACCTGCCGGCAGAGCCCGCATAGCCGGGTCGAACGCTCGCTTCCTGGCAGCGGCGGACGGGACGACATGGTCTCTGGCGCGAAACGATGGGGAAGATCGGCGGCTGGCCCGCAAATCTGGACCTTTTGGCAGAATTGCGCCATGGTCGCCTTCTTCCGGGCGCTGCGTCGGAAGCCGGGATGCATCGCCGGCACAAGGTGGCTCGGCCATGCCCGCAGCGCGACACGCGACCCAGCAAAGGACGACCCGGACCATTGACCTGCACGCCTCAAGCCGCCTCTCTCCAGTTCCGTCCGCCGGAGGGAGAGCGTTATCCCGCCTTCAAGCGCCACATCCCCGAGCGGCTGTTCTATGTGCTGCCCGCGCTGATGTGGCTGGCGCTGGCGATCCGGTATCGCAGCCTGACGCTTCCCAGCGCCGCCAACCCGGCGATGGAGGCGGGCGGGCTGTGGGGGGAAAGCAAGTCGCAGGGACTGGACCTGTTCGGGCCGCAGGGGCGGACCCGGCTGGCGGGTTTCGTCCGCCTTCGTCGTGAGGCGGCGGACATCGCACCCCTCGACCGCGCGCTGACCGCCATGGCCGGGGCGGGGCTGGACTTTCCGGTCGTCGCAAAGCCCGACCGCGGCTATCAGGGCTGGGGCGTCAGGCTGATCCGGCAGGCCGAGGATCTGGCGGATTACCTGGCGGTGCATCCTCCGGGCACCACCATCCTGCTGCAGGAACTGGTCGATCTGCCCGGCGAGGCGGGGATCTTCTACCTGCGCCACCCCGGCCAGGCGCGGGGCCGCATCGTCTCGATGGCCTTCGTCTATCCGCCGCATGTGGTCGGCGACGGACGCAGCAGCGTGGCCCGGCTGGTCCAGGCCGACAAGATCCTGCGCCCGAACAGCGCCATCTATCGCGACCGGCATCCCGAAAGCTGGGAGACGGTGCCCATGCCGGGTGCCGCCCATATCCTGACCAATGCGCGCAGCGCCCGGCTTGGCGCGGTCTATCGCGACGCGCAGTCCTTCGTCACGCCGGAGTTGGAAGCGGTGATCGACGAGATCTCGCGCGAGATCCCGGATTTCCATTTCGGCCGCTTCGACGTCCGCTTTCGCAGCGCCGAGGAGCTGGCCGCGGCCCGCGGCTTCAGGATACTGGAGCTGAACGGCGCCGGGGCCGAGATGCTGCACATCTGGGCCGGCGGCCGCACGCTGCGACAGGCATATCGCGCGTTATGGCAGCAGTATCGCTGGCTTTTCGCCATCGGCGATGCCATGCGGCGGCGCGGGGCGCGGGTGGTGGGCCTGCGCGGCATGATCCGGCTGCAGCGCCAGCAGGAGGCGCTGCGGCGGATCTATCCCCCAAGCTCGTGAACGCCCCTTGCGCAGCTTCGCGCCGGGCGGGACAGTGCCATTGATCGGCGCGGCCAATCCGGCCCGGCGCAAAGGAGCCCTGCATGATCCCCGACCTGCCCCTCTGCCAGCCCCCCGGCGAAACCATCGTGGTTCCCGCGCCGGAACAGTCGCTGGCCGAAGAGACGCTGGGCTTCGTGCTTGAGCCGTTCCAGCCGCTGCGCGAACAGTTCGCGGCCATCACCGGCCTGGGGCTGGAGCCGGACGAGGCATGGCCCGAGGAACAAGGCCGCACGGTCCGGCAAATGCGGCTGGCGCGCAAGGACGGGCAGGCATACCTGGGCTATCTGGCGGCCGGCCAGCCCGGCGGGCGGCGGGTGATCCTCCTGCATGGCAGTCCCGGCACCGCCGAGGAATGGGACAGGTTCCTGCTGGATGTCCCCGCCGGGCAGTATCACATGGCCGTCGACCGCCCCGGTTTCGGCGCGAGCGGCGAAGAGCCCGAGACCGCGCTGGCCGGTCAGGCCGCCGCCGTAGCCCCGCTGCTGACCGCCGGCACGCGGCCTGCGGTTCTTGTCGGCTATTCCTATGGCGGTCCGGTCGCCTTGCGGCTTGCCGCCGATTATCCCGACCGGGTGGCGGGCGTCTTGTTGATCGGTGCCGCCGCCGATCCGCAGCTGGAGGAAACCCACCCGCTGCAACAGCTGGCCGCGCTGGATTTCTTCGCCCGGCTTTTGCCCGCCGAGCTGGCCAATGCCAATGCGGAGCTGATGGACCTGCAGCCGGGGCTTCAGGATCTGGCCGCCGATCTGGGGCGCATCACCGCGCCCGTCACCATCGTTCAGGGCCTGGCCGATACCCTGGTGCCGCCGGAGAACGTGCCCTTCCTGCAAGCGCATCTGCCCGAGAGCCCCGGCCCGCGGGTGATCCTGGTCGAAGAGGCCGACCATTTCCTGCCCTGGACCCATCCCGAGCTGCTGCGCGCGGCGCTGGATTGCGTGATCGGCGACGAAGAGGCGCCGCTTCAGCCGCCCGAGCCGTCCCCCTCGTCCTTGCTCGAGGCGAAATAATAGACCGTGAACCGATGGCTCAGCCAGACCGCGGCGATGACCAGCGCCGCCACGACCAGCCAGGCCCAGTTGCCCAGCAGGTCGAACAGGACGAGGTTGAGACCGAACGCCCCGAAGAACAGCGCCACCGTGTAGACCGCCGCAACCACGCCGTTCACGATGGCGAACCGGCGAAAATCCACCCGCAGGAAGCCGCTGGCCATGAAGATCGGCGGCAGCAGCCGCGCCAGCAGCGCCGCCGGCCAGACCCCGCGATCCAGCAGGTGCCGCCCCCGCTCCAGCATCTTCCCGTCGATCCAGCGGCGGACAAGCGGGCTGCTTCCGGCCAGCGCGCCGATCCCGTAAAGCGCCCAGTCGCTGACGATATTCCCTGTCACCAGCGCCACCAGAGCCAGCGTGGTGCCGATCTCTCCCGCGGCGGCCAGCGCCGCACCGGCGACGATCGCCCCTTCCTCCATGACGAAATTCGCAAGAAACAGCAGCACGGCCAAGATCAGCGGATTGCCCAGATACTGTTCGATAAGGGCCTCCACCGGGCGGATCCTCCTGGGGCATGGGGCATGATGGGTCTAGCTAATGGCACCCGCCTGCCTCCGCAAGCCGGGCACCGGACAAAGCTCCATCGCAGGCGTGACCCACGCGCGCCTGTCCAGCACCGGCCGGAGAAATGCGCTATTCGCCGAGCGAGAGGCGGGGGCCCGCCGGCGATCCACCTTTCTTGAAATACGGCTCTGGCCATGGGGAAGGGCCAGGACAAAGCTGCGGCAGGAAGCCCGCCAGAGCCAGCTTGCGACCACTGGCCGCCGGTTGCTGCGGTCCCGCGGGGAAAGCCCTACGCTGGTATGGATCGCTGCGCCTGTCCGAAACCGATCCGCGTCGCCGGGGCCGAGCGGCCGCGCCTCGACGCATGACGGCACCCTGCGGGGAACCGTTGCTCTTGCCTGACGTTGGACCATCTCCGGCGGCGCTGGTCGGCGTGCCAGTGCCCACCCACCTTCATGGCAGGCGAGGAACGATGGCACCGAATCCCGACAGGACTGAACAAGGCAATGCCGGCGAAACGCAGCAGCGCGGCGGCGAGACCCTGACCACCAACCACGGCATCCCGTTTTCCGACAACCAGAACAGCCTGCGCGCGGGCCATCGCGGCCCGACGCTGCTGGAAGATTTCCTTCTGCGCGAGAAGATCTTCCATTTCGACCATGAGCGCATCCCCGAGCGCATCGTCCATGCCCGCGGCTCGGCCGCGCATGGCCATTTCGAATGCACCGACCCGATCCCCGAGCTGACGCGCGCCAGCCTCTTTGCCAAGAAGGGCAAGAAGACCCCGGTCTTCGTGCGCTTTTCCACCGTCGCGGGCGGGGCGGGCTCGGTCGATACGCCCCGCGACGTGCGCGGTTTCGCGGTCAAGTTCTATACCGACGAAGGGAACTGGGATCTGGTCGGCAACAACATCCCGGTCTTCTTCATCCAGGACGCGATCAAGTTTCCCGACCTCGTGCATTCGGTCAAGATGGAGGCCGACCGGGGCTATCCCCAGGCCGCCTCGGCCCATGACACGTTCTGGGATTTCGTCTCGCTGATGCCCGAAAGCCTGCATACGGTGATCTGGGCCATGTCCGACCGCGCCATCCCGCGCAGCTATCGCATGATGCAGGGCTTCGGCGTCCATAGCTTCAAGCTGGTGAACGACCAGGGCGAGACCCGTTTCGTCAAGTTCCACTGGCACCCGCGGCTGGGCATGCAATCGCTGGTCTGGGACGAAAGCGCCAAGATGCAGGGCGCGGACAACGACTATCACCGCCGCGACCTCTACGAGGCGATTGCGGCGGGCGACCATCCCGAATGGGACCTGGGCCTGCAGATCTTCGACCAGGAACTGGCCGACAGCCTGCCCTGGGACGTGCTGGACGCGACCAAGATCATCCCCGAGGAGATCGTGCCGCTGCGGGTGGTCGGCCGCCTGGTGCTGGACCGCAATCCCGACAATTTCTTCGCCGAGACCGAGCAGGTCGCCTTCCTGCCCTCCAACATCGTGCCGGGGATCGAGTTTTCCGACGACCCGCTGCTGCAGGGGCGGCTGTTTTCCTATCTCGACACGCAGAAATCGCGGCTGGGCACGACCAATTTCCACCAGATCCCGGTGAATGCGCCGAAATGCCCCTTTGCCAACATGATGCGCGACGGGATGATGCAGACCCAGGTGCCGAAGGGCCGCGCCAATTACGAGCCGAACAGCCTGGACCAGGCGGGCGAAGACCCCGGCCCCCGCGCCAGCGCCGAAGGTTTCGCCACCGCCCCGCAAGAGGTTTCCGGCCCCAAGCTGCGCATCCGGGCCGAAAGCTTCGGCGATCACTACAGCCAGCCGCGCCTGTTCTGGCGCTCGCAGACCGCGAACGAGCAGGCGCATATCGCCTCGGCCTTCGTCTTTGAACTCTCCAAGGTGGGGCTCGGCCATGTGCGCAGCCGCGTCGTCAGCCATCTGCGCAATATCGACGAGGATCTGGCCAAGCGCGTGGCGGCGGGCCTCGCGATCGAGCTGCCCGAGGCGGCAAAGCCGTTCCGCGACCCGATCGATATCGCGCCTTCGGACGCGCTGTCGATCCAGAAGAACTGGCAGCCGACGCTCAAGGGGCGCAAGGTCGGCATCCTGTTCGCCGAAGGCTCGGACAAGGCGGAGCTCGACGCGCTGGTGGCGGCGGTCGGAAAGGCCGGCGGCACGCCCTTCACCATCGCCCCCAAGGTCGGCGGCATCGCGCTGGCGGGCGGCGAGGCCAAGGCCGACGGCCAGCTTGCCGGCTCGCCCTCGGTGCTGTTCGACGCGGTGGCGCTGGTCCTGACCGAGGAGGCGGCGCAAAAACTGGCGCGGGACGGCGCGGCGGTCGGCTTCGTCATGGACGCCTTTGCCCATCTCAAGGCCATCGGCCATACGCCGGGCGCGCAACCGCTGCTGGACCGCGCGGGGATCGAGCCGGACGAGGGCGTCACCGATCTCGCCGCCCTGCCCCAGGCGGCTGCCCGCCGCTATTGGGACCGCGAGCCCAAGGTCCGCGACCTGGCCTGACCCCCGGCCCGCCCCGCAAGGGGTGGGCCTTTCCATCTTTCGGCAGATGCCATGCCCGCGCAGGACGCCACGTCCCGCGAGGACGATCTGCGCGCCGGAACACCCTTCCGGGTCACGGCCGCAAAGCCCCTACCCCGCGGCTGACCCGCGACCGCCTCGACGTCATCGGGCGCACGCATCACGGGCTGGGGGCCGAGGCGGGTTAGGGAAATCCGTCCTGATCCAGGACCGCCGCCCGCCGATGCGCGGCTCGTGGTCCCGACCGCGATGATCCAGCCCCAGTTCGGCGTGCGGACCGGCAGGTCAGCGCTGCGGATGCACCTATCGACAGCAACCGACGACAAAGCGGACACGATGCTTCAATCCGCCCATCTCCTGTCGCAGGAAGACCCGCGCCCGCAGCCGCGGTCCCGAAGCGGTCTCGAGCATCGGATTTCCTGCCGCCCGCGCGCGGATGCGATGTCCGAGCCCGACACTGGATATGGCGCGACCGTGAGTGCGAAGGTCTGCAATAGCATTTCCAGGGCGATGAAGCCCAGTTGCACCGCCTTGCGCGCGCCTGGCAGGCTGCTGAAAAAGGATTTTGAGAGGGCGACGCAGCGGAAATCGTTCCGGGTCCAGCTAATATCGGCCCGAAATGGGGTGTTTTCGGCAAATTTGAGGCGGATTTCCCGGTTCCCCGCCCGCGCTGTCCTGTCGCAAGGACTTTTTCAGCAGCCTGCTAGCAGGGCGCGCGCCGAGACCGACCTGCAATGCCCCGAAAGGTGGAGCAGGCGCGCCATCCCCTCGGCATCCGGCCGATCCGTCCTGATCGGCCTGGCCTGCAGTTCCTGCGCCATGATGCTGCGGCCCCCAGACTACAGTTGCGCAGGCTGCGCCCCGATTTCCGCCTCGCGATCCTTGCGGCGCTGCGTGCCGCTGCGATGGGTGATCGCCAGCAGGACCGACGGTTCCCTGAGCCGCAGCCGATGCCAGCTGCCCGCCGGCACG
>JAANMW010003012.1_pt1 | contig 13938 bp, 15 predicted proteins | sample 7279671 | NCBI WGS metagenome assembly JAANMW01 (sample SAMN14094541, study PRJNA606508) | bioreactor metagenome | isolation source: A lab-scale SPAN reactor treating ammonium-rich wastewater day 247 | place: Ireland: Galway | collected 2017-09-19
CGGGCGGCGTGCCGGTGCACTACGTGTGCGACGAGTCCAACGGCTGGATGCCCAGCCTGGAGGACATGCGCGCCAAGATCACGCCGCGCACGCGCGGCATCGTCGTCATCAACCCCAACAACCCCACGGGCGCGCTGTATTCCGACGCGCTGCTGCGCGGTATCGTGCAACTGGCGCGCGAGCACGACCTGGTGCTGCTGGTGGACGAGGTGTATGACAAGGTGCTGTACGAGGGCGCAAGGCACACGGCCATGGCCAGCCTGTCCACCGACGTGCTCACGCTGACCTTCAACTCGCTCTCCAAGGCCTACCGCTCCTGCGGCTACCGCGCGGGCTGGATGGTGGTCTCGGGCGACAAGCGCGCCGCGCGTGATTACATCGAGGGGCTGAACATGCTGGCCAACCTCAAGCTCGGCTCCAACGTGCCCGGGCAGTGGGCCATCCAGACGGCGCTGGGCGGCTACCAGAGCATCAACGACCTCGTCAAGGAAGGCGGACGCCTGCGCCGCCAGCGCGATCTGGCTTACGAGCTGATCTCCAAGATTCCGGGCGTTACCTGCGTCAAGCCCCAGGCGGCGCTGTACATGTTCCCGCGCCTCGATCCCGAGATGTACCCCATCGAGGACGACCGCCAGTTCTTCATGGAGGTGCTGCGCGCCACGCGCGTGATGCTGGTGCAGGGCACGGGCTTCAACTACCCCGATAACCAGCATTTCCGCATCGTCTTCCTGCCGCACGAGGATGACCTGCGCGAGGCCATCGGCCGGCTGGCGGGCTTCCTGGCCCAGTACCGGCAGCGCCACGCAAAGGCTTGATGCTATTGTTTTTGTAGCAGCTAGCGCTTGATGTATGGGCGCTTGAGGCATTTTTTACTGAGAGTTTTCTGATGAAACCCATCCAAGTAGGCCTTCTGGGCATCGGCACCGTCGGCAGCGGCGTGTTCAACGTGCTGCAGCGCAACCAGGAAGAAATCCGTCGCCGCGCCGGCCGTGGCATCGAGATCGCCATGGTGGCCGATCTGGACGTGGAGCGTGCCCGCAGCGTGGTGGGCGCGGGCGTGCAGGTGGTGAACGACGCGCGCGCTGTCATCGCCAACCCCGAGATCGACATCGTCATCGAGCTGATTGGTGGCTACGGTGTGGCCAAGGCGCTGGTGCTCGAAGCCATTGCGGCGGGCAAGCATGTGGTGACGGCCAACAAGGCCTTGCTGGCCGTGCACGGCAGCGAAATCTTTGCCGCAGCGTCGGCCAAGGGCGTGATGGTGGCTTTTGAGGCCGCCGTGGCGGGGGGCATTCCCATCATCAAGGCGCTGCGCGAAGGCCTCACCGCCAACCGCATCCAGTGGATCGCCGGCATCATCAACGGCACCACCAACTTCATCCTGAGCGAGATGCGCGACAAGGGCCTGGACTTTGATGCTGCCTTGCAAGACGCGCAGCGCCTGGGCTACGCCGAGGCCGATCCGACCTTCGACATCGAAGGCGTGGACGCCGCGCACAAGGTCACCATCATGAGCGCCATCGCGTTCGGCATTCCGGTGCAGTTCGACAAGGCCTACGTGGAAGGCATCACGAAGCTGGCCGCGGCCGACATCAAATACGCCGAGCAACTGGGCTACCGCATCAAACTGCTCGGCATCACCAAGCGCGTCGCCAGCGGCATCGAGCTGCGCGTGCACCCCAGCCTGGTGCCGTCCAAGCGCCTGATCGCCAACGTCGAAGGCGCCATGAACGCCGTCGTGGTGCACGGCGACGCCGTGGGCACCACGCTGTACTACGGCAAGGGCGCGGGCTCCGAGCCCACGGCCAGCGCTGTGATCGCCGACCTGGTCGACATCGCCCGCCTGCACACCGCCGACCCGCACCACCGCGTGCCCCACCTGGCGTTCCAGCCGCACACGCTGGAGGGCGCCATGGGCGCGCTGCCCGTGCTGCCGATGAGCGAGGTGGTGACGAGCTACTACCTGCGCCTGCGCGTGGCCGACCAGGCCGGGGTGCTCGCCAAGGTCACCGGCATCCTGGCCGACGCTGGTATCAGCATAGACGCCATGCTGCAGCGCGAAGCGGACGAAGTGGGCGGCGAAGGCACGGGACCGGACGGGACACGCAGCATCCCGCAAACCGACCTCATCATCCTCACGCACGACACACGCGAAGGCACCATGAACGAAGCCATCGCACAGATGCAGCAGCTCCCCACGGTGCTGGCCCCCATCACGCGCATCCGCAAGGAAGAGCTGAACTAACCCCTAGCGAGACGAGACCGCCATGCTGTACCTCTCCACGCGCGGACACGCCGAACGCAAACATTTCTGCGACATCCTGCTCGAAGGCCTGGCGCCCGACGGCGGCCTGTACCTGCCCGAGCACTACCCGCAGGTGGACGATGCCATGCTCACCCGCCTGCGCACCGCCTACCACGAGCAGGGCTACGCCGAGCTGGCGTTCCAGATCCTGCAGCTCTACATCGACGACATTCCCGCTGCCGACCTGCGCGCACTGTGCGAGAAGACGTACACCGCCGAGGTGTTCGGCACCGGCGAGATCGTGCCGCTGCGCCACCTCGAAGACGGCCTGTGGCTCGAAGCCCTGTCCAACGGCCCTACGCTGGCCTTCAAGGACATGGCCATGCAACTGCTGGGCAACCTGTTCGAGTACGAACTGGCACGCCGGGGCGAAACACTCAACATCCTGGGCGCCACCAGCGGCGACACCGGCAGCGCGGCCGAGTACGCCATGCGCGGCAAGCAGGGCGTACGCGTCTTCATGACCAGCCCGCATGGCCGCATGAGCGCGTTCCAGCAGGCGCAGATGTTCAGCCTGCAGGACGAAAACATCCATAACATCGCCATCGAAGGCGTGTTCGACGACTGCCAGGACATCGTCAAGGCGGTCAGCAACGACCATGCTTTCAAGGCCAAATACAAGATTGGCACCGTCAACTCGATCAATTGGGCGCGCCTGCTGGCGCAGGTGGTGTACTACTTCGCGGGCTACATCCAGGCCACTGAAAACCCGGCCCCCACGCTCGGCACTGACGTGTCCTCGCTGCCCCCCGAGGGGGGTGATTCGCCTCGGGGCGGCCCGTCGGCGAATCCCAACGACCAGAAGGTCAGCTTCACCGTGCCCAGCGGCAACTTCGGCAACGTCTGCGCCGGCCATGTGGCGCGCATGATGGGCCTGCCGATCGACAAGCTGGTGGTGGCGACGAACGAGAACGACGTGCTCGACGAGTTCTTTCGCACCGGCGTCTACCGCGTGCGCAGCAGCGCCGACACGCATGAGACATCGAGCCCCTCCATGGACATCAGCAAAGCCAGCAATTTCGAGCGCTTTGTGTTCGACCTGCTCGGGCGCGACGGCGCACGCACCAAAGCCCTGTTTGGCGATGCGTTGGCGAAAGACGGCCGGTTCGATCTGAGCGGAGACCCAGCCTTTGCCGATGCCGCCCAAAAATACGGTTTCGCCAGCGGCAAAAGCACGCACGCCGACCGCCTGGCGACCATCCGCGATACGCATGCACGCTTTGGTGTCACCATCGACACCCACACCGCCGACGGCGTGAAAGTGGCGCGCGAGCACACCGTGGCCGGTCAGCCCATGCTGGTGCTGGAAACTGCCCTGCCCATCAAATTTGCCGAAACCATTGTCGAAGCCCTGGGCCAGGCGCCCGAGCGACCAGCCAAGTTTGCAGGCATCGAAAGTTTGCCCAAGCGGGTGCGGGTCATGCCCTCTGATGTGGCGCAGGTCAAGGCCTACATCGAGCAGCATTGCAAGTAAAAATGCCATGTAAGGATTGCTGGTCAAGCGCTGATAGCTATTCATTCAATAGCAAAAGGACGTGCGGATGAAAGTGGCAGGTTTTGCCGGTTTTTCTGGCTGTGGCAAGACAACCCTGATCGAGCAGCTCATCCCCCTGCTGCGCCAGCAAGGGCAGCGGGTTTCGGTGGTCAAGCATGCCCACCACCGCTTCGACATGGACCACCCAGGCAAGGATTCCTACCGCCATCGCGAGGCCGGGGCCTTTGAGGTGGTGATTGCCTCGGATCGCCGCCTGGCCTTGGTGCGCGAGTTCGAACAGCCCACGCAGCTCAGCGTGCACCACCTGCTGGCCGAGCTGTACGAGGGTGTGGACTGGGTGCTGGTGGAAGGCTTCAAGGAGAGCGACATCCTCAAGCTCGAAGTCTGGCGGGCACCGACCGCAGACCAGCAAGCCCGGCCCGTGCGCTACCCCGAGGACGACTTTGTCGTCGCCATCGCCACCGACACCCCGGACCAGCTGCCCGCCCCCACGCAGTTGCCTGTGCTCGACCTGAACCACCCAGAGCAGGTCGCCCAGTGGCTGCTGGCGCAGGCTGATCGATTTGAATACGACTGGAACCTGCACGGAGACCTGTGATGACATCCCCACGCTCCCCCTTGATGCCGCTGGACGATGCCCTGGCCCGCCTGCTCGCGCAGGCTGGGCTTCTGCAGGGCTTCGAGACGCTCAGCACCTTTGAGGCCGATGGCCGGGTGCTGGCGCACGACCTGGTGTCGGCCGTGCAGGTACCGCCGCTCGATAACAGCGCCATGGATGGCTACGCCCTGCGCTGCGCCGACGTGCCCCAGCCCGGTGTTTTGCTGCCCGTATCACAGCGCATTCCTGCAGGCCATGTGGGCACGCCGCTGCAACCGGGCACGGCGGCGCGCATTTTCACCGGCGCCCCGGTGCCCGAGGGCGCCGACGCCGTGGTCATGCAGGAAGAGTGCGCCGCCGAAGGCGAGGGCCATGTGCGCGTGCAGGCTACGCCCCGGCGGGGCCAGAACATCCGCCTTGCGGGGGAAAACATCACCCGCGGCTCCGTGGTGCTGGAGGGGGGTATGCGCCTGAACCCCGCCGCGCTGGGCATGGCCGCCAGCATTGGCGCAGCGCAGTTGGCAGTGGTGCGCCGCCTGCGTGTGGCCTTGTTCTCTACCGGCGACGAATTGGTCATGCCCGGCGACGTGGCGCCGGAGGACATGCCGCCCGGCGCCATCTACAACAGCAACCGCTTCTTCCTGCGTGCCCTGCTGCAGCGCATGGGCTGCGAGGTTACTGACATGGGTATCGTGCCCGACCGTCTCGAAGCCACCCAGGACGCGCTGCGCACCGCCAGCCAGGGCCACGATGTGATTTTGACCAGCGGTGGCGTTTCGGTGGGCGAGGAAGACCACCTCAAACCCGCCGTGCAGTCCCTGGGGCAACTCGACCTGTGGCAGATCGCCATCAAACCCGGCAAGCCCTTCGCTTATGGCCGGGTGGGGCAGGCGCATTTCCTGGGCCTGCCCGGTAACCCGGTGGCCAGTTTCGTGACCTTCGCCATCCTGGTGCGGCCTTTTCTGCTGCGCTTGCAAGGGGTGCGCGATGTGGCTCCCCGGTTCATCATGGCCCGCGCGGATTTTGATTGGCCCAAGGGTGACAAGCGCCGCGAATTCCTGCGCGTGCGCTACAACGCTGCGGGCGCGCTGGACCTGTTCTCCAACCAAAGCTCGGGTGTGCTGACCTCGACCGTCTGGGGCGACGGCGTGGTCGACAACCCGCCCGGCCAGACCATTGCGCGCGGCGACACGGTGCGCTTCCATTCGTTTGCGGAGATGCTGTCATGAAAAATGCCCCCCACGCTCGCCACTTCGTGTGGTCGCTGGCCTTGCAGGCCGCGGCGGTGCCAGAGTCAACGCCTCTTCGGGCTGTCCAGTCCTGCGCAGGCAGGACCGGAGCCGCAACCCTCAGCCCCAAGGGGGCCGTTTTTCATCTTGGGGCGGTCCGGCGATGAAAAGGATTACCGTACGCTACTTCGCCTCCATCCGCGAAGCCGTGGGCCAGGGCAGCGAGCAGGTGCAAACATCGGCGGCCACGCTGGGCGCACTGCGCGACGAGCTGATTGCGCGCGGCGGCGCGCACGCCAGCAGCCTGGCCCGCGGCAAGGCCGTGCGCATGGCGCTCAACCAGGTGCTGAGCGACGACGCCGCCGCGCTGGCCGACGGCGCTGAAGTGGCTTTCTTCCCGCCCGTCACCGGTGGGTGACATGAAAAAGCATAGCTGCTAACGCTTTCATCCATTGGTTTTCGACTATAAAAATAGCGAAAAATCAATGGATTCGTGCGCAGGCAGCTCCTGTTTTTGATGTTCTCTGGCGACGCACGAATGCCGTTCCCGCCCGTGCCGGTGTTTGGCTAGCGCTGCGTGCAATCGATACGAACGGGCCCTTGGGCGGTCAGGCGGTCACTGCCGCTGCGCGTGAAGACAACCCGCTGCACCTCCAGCGTAGCGCCCTGCACCGTGGTTTTCGCTGCGGGTACGCGCAGGCTGTCTGCGCTCCCGTCGTTGGCAATCCAGACCACCTCGGGGGTTTTGCGCGGCTGATCGGTGCCCACATTGATGCGCAGCTCGGGGCCTTGTGCCGGGTTGTTGTCTTCGTCTTGGACGGTGACATAGATCGGTTGTCCGTCGGGTGACTGGCCCGCGCCTTCGATGCTGTACGAAACCTCGCTATTGCCGGGCTCCTGCGCTATCGAGCAGCGCCGGGGCTCGAACCAGAACAGGCCTGCGTCGGTGTCGATCGCTACCCTGGGGTAGGTGGGGGCGCTGGCCTTTTGCGCGGCAGTTTTTTGTGCCGCGGCCGGTGCGCCGGGCGCCATCGGCGCGGCATCGGGTTCGCTCTTCGAGCATGCGCTCACCAGTACGGCGCACGCGGCCGCGGCCATCCACAAGGGTTTCATTCCTGCTCCTTTATTGAGTTCCATGGGCCAGAGCGCATGGCGGTGCCGACGTTGTGGCCGGCGGGGGTGAACAACTAGTGACGTCGCTGGTTCAGCGTGTGTGCTTCGGGGGGCATGCCTGCAACCTGCTGAAAGCGCAGCCATTGCGTGCCGACGGCGTCGTCAAACACCAGGGCGTTACGTGCCAGGCCGGTCGTCTGGCGCTCCTGGCCACTGGCGTTGGCGGCAATCACAAAAACCAGACGTTGGGCGTCCGGTGCGAAAGGCATGGTGCGCTGCGCGTCTTCACCCATCCAGGCCAGCAGTTGTTCGACGATGCTGGCCGGCACCGGGCCTTCCGGGGTCGTGCGTTTGAACGAGCGCGGCAGTGGGGTGATTTGCTGCGGCTTCCAGCGGCCCTGCGGGCCTTCGTTTGATGCAAGCTGGGTGCAGGGCTGGCCCAGGCAATCCATGGCTTGGGCTTCCTTGGCGGAGATTTGTTTGCGGCTGACCGCGTCCAGCCCGGCCGCCATGCCGCGCTGCGGCGACATGGCAAAGCGCCAGCGCACATGCGGCCCCTCGCCAAACGTTTTGATGCTGGCCAGGTGCTTTGCAGGTACCGAACCGACCAGGTCGGCGTGCACTGCCGGACCCAGGTTGAAGCGTGTGATCTCGACAAAGTAGCGTGTGCTGTCTGGTGCAGAGGCCTCGCTGGTCGGCTGGTAGTTGACCAGGTAGCGTACATGCGGCAATACGCCTTCGTGGCTGTCGAGTATCAGCATCGCGCGCACCGGAGCGGGCAGATCGGCGTCGGGGAGGAAAGCAGAGGCGCCCATGGCCGGGAACCGCGTGGCCGCGTAATAGCGCTTGCCCTCCAGTTGCTCGATGGGCATCGTACGAAAACCCTGGGCGCCCACAAATTGCTCAGAAGCTTGGGCCAGTGTGCCGCTGCTCGTGGCAATCAAGGCCAGGGCGAGCAGCCATGCCTGTTTTGTTGTGTTCTTGTGCATATGCCTCCTTCTCGACGACGGCCCGACACCATAGCGGTTAACGGCATCATTGCAAAACGGATAAAAAATACCCGCTAAATACAATAAAAATACGATAAAAAACAGCAAATCTGTATATGGTGCGCTCTTCATGGCTGTGCAAAAGTGCGGCGATCTGAGCGAGAAGGGGGCAGGGATGGGATATTTTTGGAGTGCCGGCACCGCCCGGCGCACGCTGAGGCCGTTGCTGCTTGTGGCGGTGCTGGCCAGTACCGTCGTCGGAGCACGGGCGGAGGCACCCGTGCAGGGCCAGGGCCTGGAGCTCACCATCAGCGGTCCGGCGTTCTCTGCGCCCGCACGTTTTATGGTGCCGGCAGACAACGCCAAACTGATACTGCAGCTTGCTTCGGGCAGCTTCAAGATGATGGCGTTGCTGGATTCACCCGTGGCCTCGCACGATGGCAAGCACCGCCTGAAAAGCTTTACCCTGGGGACTGAACCGGCGGGCGTGGGAACCTATACCGAAAGCAGCGGCCTGACCGCGATGGGTTTTGCACTCACAACCGATGCAGGCACGCCAGCGCAGCAAAACTTCAGCGTGAGCTTCAAGTACCAACGCGGCACCACGCTGCCTGCGCGAATCGTCATCGAGCGCTACGAGCCTGAGCGCCAAGCGTCTGGCACGCTGTTGGGCAAGGCGCAGCGCACCAATCCCCAGCGCAAAGACCAGATCTATGAAATTTCAGGCTATTTCGATGTGCGCAGATGACGCTTATCGCCCCCCATGGGTCGTGGGCAGGACGCTGAGGTCGGCACAAAGAGAAGACAACGCCGCCATGGGCATGGTGCGGCGCTCGGTTTCTTATTGATTTTCGGTGTCTGCTGCGGGCAGTTCCGGGCACGGCCACTGCAATAATTCTGCCAAACGGCTGACGATCCATGTTGCCTCGCCTGGTTCCATGGCCGACTCGGGCGTGCACAACCCGGCGTGGATGCGCTGCAGGATTTCTTTCTCGGACGGCGCCTGCACGTGGTACAGAATTTGTGCCTGTTCCACCAGGTGGCCCGCCAGGTCTTCGCACAGTTCGTAGCGGGCGCGCACCACATCGGCGCTTTCGCGCAGGCGGTTGCGGGCGTTGGTGTACACGGCCATGAAGCTTGGCGGCACCAGGATCTGGTTGTCGTGTTCCTGCATGGGGCTGCGCTTAGTCGGGCGTGAACAGGCGTTCAAAGCGCGCCTGGTCGGCGGGCAGTTCGAACGTCACCATTTGGCCCATCTTCATGTCGGAGAGCCTGCACGCAGCAAACAGGCTGGCTTTGCCGGTCAGGTCGAAGCCGGGCAGGTCAATCAATGCATAGGGGTAGGGCAGGAACAGCTGGTGCTCGAAAACCGAGCGGTGCACGTTGCGGGGGGACGGAAATAGTTTGTATCCGTCGATGGTGATTGTCTGGGTGGCCATCGCAGGGAGCGTTAAAGTGTGGGCACATCCTACCGACATTCCGGGTGGGGTCAAAAAGGGTTTCATGGCACGCAACAAGAATGAATGGGCCGCCAAGGTGTTTGCTCTGGTCAAGGGCGGCAATGTGGCCGCCGCCACGGCACAGATCAAGGTGGCGCCTACGGTGGGCGACATCACGCGGCTGCAAGCCCTGCTCGCCGGGTTGCCGCCATCACCGGCGCTGCGGCAACTGGCCGATTTTGTGGAAGAAGAACGCGCCTTGCTGGCCGCGCCGCGCCTGCACCGCTCGCCTTGACGTTGTGAGAGCCGCTGCCATGACCGCACCCCGCGTTTCCATCCAGACCCATGATTTCGATGTGTCCGCCGAACTGGCTGTGCTGCGCAGCACCCACCGGGGCGTGGGTGCCGTGTGCTGTTTCGTGGGTACGGTGCGCGACCGCAATGAGGGCGACGATGTGGCCTCCATGGAGCTGGAACATTACCCCGGCATGACCGAAACCTCTATCGAGTCCATGATCGACGCGGCGCACCAGCGGTTCGACCTCTTCGGCGCCCGCGTCATCCACCGCGTGGGCCTGCTGCAGCCGCTCGACCAGATCGTGTTGGTGGCGGTGACCTCGGCGCACCGGGGCGAGAGCTTCCAGGCCTGCGAGTTTCTGATGGACTACCTCAAGACCCAGGCGCCGTTCTGGAAGAAAGAAACCACGCCGCAAGGCGCGCGCTGGGTGGATGCCCGGGTGAGTGACGACGCTGCGCTGGCCCGCTGGGGCATTGAAGCCGACAACGCAGGGCGTTAGGGAGCCGCAGCAGCAGCGACCAGGTGTCACCCTGACCGGCTGCGTACCGACACTTTGTCGCTGTAGACGGATGTGATGTGGCCGTCGATTTCCACGCGCAACGCACCGTGTGCGTCTATGCCACGTCCTATCCCCGAGTGCATCGCGTGTGCGCTGTGCACGTTGAGTGGCTTGCCGTCCAGCCAGTCCATGTGTGCAAAATCCTGCGCAAAGGGTGCCAGGCCTTCGTGCTCGAAGCGCAGCAGGCCGGTGCGCAGATGCTTGATGATGTGCGCCGCAAGCTCGTTGCGCTTGGGCGGCGTGCCGCCGCACAGTGTGGCCAGGTCGGTCACGGGCTGATCGAGCGTGCCGTGCACGGCGGGCGACAGGCGCACGTTCAACCCCACCCCCACGCGCACCACGCTGGGGCCATCGTATTCGCCGCTGACTTCGATCAGGATGCCGGCCAGCTTGCCGTGGTCGGTCACCACGTCGTTGGGCCATTTAAGCTGCAGCCCCGGCACCCCGGCGCTGGCCAGGGCCTGTACCACGCACACGCCCATGGCAATCGACAGCCCCGACAGCCCCGCCGGGCCGCCAGCAAAGCGCTTCAGGCACGACAGGGTGATGCCCAGCCCCGGCGGCGAGAGCCAGCCGTGGCTGCGCCGCCCGCGCCCCAAGGTTTGGTACTCCGCCAGGACCACCGTCAAGTCCGGTGCATCGGGCAGAAGGCGTGCCAATTCGTCCTGGGTCGAATCCAGCTCCCAGTGCAGGTGGATGGGTGCACCCAATGCCGTCTCCAACTTGGAAACGATCGATGGGGGGTGCAGCAACTGCGTGGGCCAGGGCATCCGGTAACCGGCGCGGCTGCGTGCCTCGATGGGTACGCCCAGGGCCCGCAAAGCAGCGATCTGTTTCCAGACGGCGGCCCGTGTCACGCCCAGCTGGGTGGCAAGCACTTCGCCAGAAACAGCGTTGCCGGTAGCCAGTTGGCGCAGCAGTTCTCTGGCGGGCGGTTCGGGTTGCATGGGCAGAGTGTGCCTCAGGTCCGGTGGGAGCGGCCTGGCATGCGGAGTGGCAGCGCTTGAACACTGCGTGTAGGCGGCAAGGATACGTACAGGGCAATTTCAGCCCAGTCAGAATAAATAATTACGTAAACAAAAAAACATACATAAAGTTGACAATTCAAGTGGCGATGCCGATACTTGCGCCGGTCTTCGCGGGTTGGGGTGTGTTGCACCCTGCCTGAGTCTCCATTACCACTTCAGAGGAACCCATGTCCCAAGATATTTCCAGTGCCGTCGTCGTTCCAGTCTCCCGTCTTCCCCATGCGGCGCGCCAGCTGGCCCTGGTTCTGGGCGGCACGGCAGTGTTGACTGCTTCGTCTTACGTCAGCATCCCGATGCAGCCCGTACCGGTGTCGCTGCAAACCTTTGCGGTGTTAATGGTGGGCGCGCTGTACGGCTGGCGCCTGGGCGGTCTGACCGTGCTGGCCTGGCTGCTGGAGGCGGCGCTCGGCATGCCCGTGCTGGCAGGTGGCAAAGGTGGGCTGGCGCCTTTCTTTGGCCCGACGGCAGGCTATTTGCTTGCGTTCCCGCTGGGGGCCGTGATGATGGGCTGGCTGGCTGCGCGCGGCTGGGATGGTGCACACCCGCTGCGCGCCTTTGGGGCCATGCTGCTGTGCACCACCTTGATTTTGCTCTTGGGTGGCGCGTGGCTGGGCGCAATGGTCGGTGCGGCCAAGGGCTGGCAGTTGGGCGTGCTGCCCTTCCTGGTGGGGGATGTCGTGAAGTCGGCCCTGGGCGCCGCCACGCTGGCACTGTGGCACTCAGCACGCACCCGGCTGCTGGGCACGTGACGGTTGCGCTGCGCGCCCACCACTTGCTGTGCATGCTGACCTACGTCGGCAAAGGCTACAGCCCCGAGTTTGCGCACAACTTTGATGGCATCGTCCGCCGCCTGGCTGCTGGTGAGGCGATAGATCTGGTGGATGGGCCCGATGCCATTTGTGCCCCGCTGTGCGAGAGCGAGGGGGCCTGCGCACATTGCCATGGCGAGGGTGTGCGCGTGCGTGACCAGCGGGCGGTGCAAGAACTGGCACCGCTGCTGGGCGGCCTACTGGGCGCCGACAGCCGCCTGCTGTTGGATGCTGCCTTGCTCGCGCGCTTGCGCACGGCGTTCACCTGCGGCCATATACGTGGCGCGTGTGCGGGCTGCGAATGGGCCGATCTGTGCACGGGCATTGCATCAACGGGGTACGAAGGCGTGCGCCTGCGCCTGCAGGTTGCGGCGGCTGCTCCGCTGTGATGCGCCCCGGCCCTGCGTGCCGCCCAGCAGTCCACCATGGCAGACTGAACACTGCCGCGGGTGTGGCGGAGCTGGCCAATGGTGATTCAGGGGGGGCGAAATCGCATGGCACGGTGTGCTGCAGCGCTTGAATTGTTTGCAGTGGTCCTCATCTGAGAGCCATACTAAATCCAAGGGATTGAGGACACCGCCATGCGCATAGATAAATTCACCACCAAGTTCCAGGAAGCCTTGAGCGATGCACAGTCGCTCGCGTTGGGCAACGACAACGCCTATATCGAGCCCGTGCACCTGCTCGCCGCCATGCTGCGCCAGGACGACGGGCCGCGTGCCTTGCTCGAGCGCGCTGGTGCCAACGTGCCCGGCTTGCTGGCGGCGGCGGATGCTGCTGTCAAGCGTCTGCCCCAAGTGACCGGGCAGGACCAGGTGCAGGGCGGGCCCGAATTGGGCCGCGTGCTGCAGGCCACCGAGAAGGAAGCGATCAAGCGAGGCGACCAATTCATCGCCAGCGAGCTGTTTTTGCTGGCGCTGATCGACAGCAAGGGCGATGCAGCGCGCATCGCCAAGGAAAATGGATTGAGCCGCAAAAGCCTGGAGACCGCGATTGAGGCGGTGCGGGGCGGTCAAAAAATGGACAGTGCCGAAGGCGAAGGCCAGCGCGAGGCGCTGAAAAAATACACCATCGACCTGACCGAGCGCGCCCGCCTGGGCAAGCTCGACCCGGTGATTGGCCGTGACGATGAAATCCGCCGCGCCATCCAGGTGCTGCAACGCCGCACCAAAAACAACCCGGTGCTGATTGGTGAGCCGGGCGTGGGAAAGACCGCCATTGTCGAAGGCCTGGCGCAGCGCATCATTGCGGGCGAGGTGCCCGATTCGCTCAAGGGCAAGCGCGTACTCTCGCTCGACATGGCCGCACTGCTGGCGGGTGCCAAGTTTCGCGGCGAGTTTGAAGAGCGCCTGAAAACCGTGCTCAAAGAGTTGGCGCAGGACGAAGGCCAGACCATCGTCTTCATCGACGAGTTGCACACCATGGTGGGTGCCGGCAAGGCCGACGGGGCGATGGACGCGGGCAATATGCTCAAACCCGCCTTGGCGCGTGGCGAGCTGCACTGCGTGGGCGCGACGACGCTCGACGAATACCGCAAGTACATTGAGAAAGACGCTGCGCTGGAGCGGCGCTTTCAGAAAATCATCGTGGGCGAGCCCACGGTGGAGGCGACGATTGCCATCCTGCGCGGGTTGCAGGAGCGCTACGAACTGCACCACGGCGTGGAGATCACCGACCCGGCCATCGTTGCCGCAGCCGAGCTTTCGCACCGTTACATCACCGACCGCTTTCTGCCCGACAAGGCGATTGACCTGATTGACGAGGCGGCGGCCAAAATCAAGATTGAAATCGACTCCAAGCCGGAGGTGATGGATCGGCTCGACCGGCGCCTGATCCAACTGCAAATCGAGCGCGAGGCGGTGCGCAAAGAAAAGGACGAGGCTTCGCTCAAGCGTTTTGATTTGATCGAAGAAGAAATCACTGCGCTGCAAAAAGAGATCGCCGACCTCGACGAAATCTGGCAATCCGAAAAGGCCCAGGCCCAGGGCAGTCAGCATGTGCGCGAGGAGCTGGAGCATGTCAAGCTGCAGATTGAAGAACTCAAGCGCAAAGGTGATTTCAACAAGGTGGCCGAGC
>JAANMW010003014.1_pt1 | contig 13934 bp, 12 predicted proteins | sample 7279671 | NCBI WGS metagenome assembly JAANMW01 (sample SAMN14094541, study PRJNA606508) | bioreactor metagenome | isolation source: A lab-scale SPAN reactor treating ammonium-rich wastewater day 247 | place: Ireland: Galway | collected 2017-09-19
TCCCGCCACGCCGACCCGCGACACAGCAGGTGCCATGGCCGTCGACATCGAGGGCCTGGCGATACTCGACGCGGTGCTGGCCGGCGAGCCGGTGGCGCCGCTGCCGGCAATCGCCCCCGGGGAATTGCGCCTCGGCCAGCCGCTTGGCGACTTCGAGACGCTGGTCGATTCGCGTACCGCGGCCGTCATGGCAGCGGCACTGGATCGCCTGCGCGAGGCCGGTGCGCGGATCGTGCCGGTCGAGTTGCCCGGCCTGCACGCGCTGGCGAACCGGGTGGCCTGGCCGATCTCCGCCTACGAGGCCATCGTTGGCATGCCGGGCATTCTCGCGGGCCGCCGGCCGCTCACCCGCATCGGGGATATCGTGGCGAAGATCGCCTCACCGGTCGCCAGGCAGCGCTTCAACCCGGACCCGGCGAGGCTCGCACAGCTGGAACCGGCCTGGCGCGAGGCCATGGCGGCGCTGCGGCCGCGGCTGCAGGCGCAACTCGCCGCCTGCTTCCGCGACCAGGGGCTCGATGCCCTGGTGTTCCCGACCACGCCGTTCCCGGCGGTCGCCATCGCCGACGACAGCGCCGACATGGTGATCGACGGCCGCCATGTCGCCGGCGGCTTCGGGCACTTCATCCGCAACCTGGTGTACCAGAGCGCGGCTGGCATCCCCAGCCTCAGCGTCCCGGCGGGGCTTGCCATCGACGGTCTGCCGGTCGGCATCAACTTCGACGGCCCCCTGGACAGCGACCGGCGGCTGCTCGCCATCGGCCGCGTCTTCGAGCAGCTCCGGGGACCATTCCCGGCGCCGGGAAAAGGTGTCCGCTGAGAAAAGGGAGAAAAGGTGTCAGACATATTTTCCCCGCTGAGAAAAGGGAGAAAAGGTGTCGGTGTCAGAAAAGGTGTCAGACATATTTTTCCGGCACCGGAAAATATGTCTGACACCTTTTCTGACACCTTTTCTCAGCGGGGAAAATATGTCTGACACCTTTTCTCCCTTTTCTCAGCGCATGGTCACCAGCTCTTCGGCGAGTGTCGGGTGGATGGCGATGGTGTCGTCGAAGTCACGCTTGGTGGCGCCCATGCGGATGGCCACGGCGAAGCCCTGCAGCGCTTCGTCCACCCCGGGGCCGGCGATATGGCAGCCGACCACGCGCTCGTCGGCGCCGGCGGTCACCAGTTTCAGCCTTGCCCTGGGCTTGGCCGTGGTGAGGGCGTGGTACATGGGGACGAATTCGGCCTGGTAGACCTTGACCGCGGCCTCGCCATGCACCTGGCGGGCCTGCTCCTCGCTGAGGCCGACGGTGCCGAGCGGCGGGTGGCTGAAGACCACGGTGGGAATGTTGTGGTAGTCGAGATGCCGGCCCTCCATGCCACCGTAGACCCGGTCCGCCAGGCGTCGCCCGGCGGCGATGGCGACCGGTGTCAGCTGCTCGCGGCCGGTGACGTCACCGATGGCGAAGATGCCGGGCACGGCGGTCTCCTGGAAGCGGTCGGTGGGCACGAAGCCGCCGGCATCGGTGTCCACGCCCGCGGCGTCGAGGCCGAGCCCGCGGGTGGCCGGCAAGCGGCCCACCGCCCAGACCAGCGTCTCGAACGGCCCGTGCTCGACGCCGTCGCGGGTGCGCAGGTGCAGGCCGTCCGCGCGCCGGGTGAGTGCCTCCGGCACGCTGCGCCAGCGCAGCGACACGCCATCGGCCCGCAGCGAGCCCACCACCGATTCCTGCAGCAGGCCGTCGAAGCGGCGCAGCAGGCTGTCGTGCCGCGCGAACAGCGTCACCGCCGAGCCCAGCGCCTGGAGCATGCCGGCGAGTTCCACCGCGATGTAGCCGCTGCCGACGACGGCGGTGCGCGCCGGGCAGTGGTCGAGTTCGAAGAAACCGTCCGAGGTGATGCCCAGCTCTGCGCCCGGCAGCTCGGGCACCAGCGGATAACCACCGGTGGCGATGATGAGATGGTTTCCCTCCAGTACCTCGCCGGCGACCTCCACGGTGCGCGGGCCGGTGAGGCGGCCGCTGCCGCGGAACAGCTGCACCCGCCGGCGCTCGAGGTTCGCGGCATAGATGTCGTTGAGGCGGCGCAGGTAGGCATCGCGCTTCTCCCGCAGCTGCGCCCAGTCGTGGGGCCCGCTCGTGGCCAGGCGGAACCCGTAGTCGGCGGCGTCCTCGAGTACATGGGCGATGCTCGCCGCATTCCACATGACCTTCTTCGGCACGCAGCCGACGTTCACGCAGGTGCCGCCCAGACGCCCCGCCTCCACCAGCGCGACGCGCGCGCCGTACTCCGCCGCGCGCTGGGCCGCAGCCAGGCCGCCGCTGCCGCCACCGATCACCACCAGGTCCCAGGGTTTGCCCATTCCATGTCCTCCGGCCGCGGGGCCGATGCCAAAAGCCCGCTGCCGACACCATAATAGCGGCATGGACAATCCCCTTCTCGACACCACGGCGGGCGCGCTGCCCGCCTTCGCCGCCATCCGTCCCGAGCATGTCGAGCCGGCCCTGCAGGCCGTGCTGACCGCCAACCGTGCCGGGCTGGAGCGCATCCTCGCCGCCAGCCGTGCGGCCCCGCCCCGCTTCGAGGACGTCATTCCGCCGCTGGAGGAACTCGGCGACCGGCTGCAGCAGGTGTGGGGACCAGTCAGCCACCTGCATGCGGTGGCCAACACGCCGGCGCTGCGCGAGGCCTACAACCGCTGCCTGCCGCTGCTCGCCCGCTACCAGACCGAGATCGCGCAGAACGCCGAGCTGTACCGGCTGTTCGCCGCGGTGGCGGGCACCGTTCCCGAAGGACGCGCCGACGGCGCCCGCGCCCTGCTCGACCACGCGCTGCGCGATTTCCGCCTCTCCGGCGTCACCCTGCCCGCGGAGCAGAAGCAGCGCTTCATGGAGATCATGGAGGCGCTCGCCGCGAAGCAGGCGCTGTTCGAACAGAACCTGCTCGATGCCATGGCCGCCTGGAGCCACCACGAGACCGACGCCGCGCGGCTGGCAGGCATCCCGGCCAGCACCCTCGAGCGGGCCGCGGAAACGGCGCGCGCCGCGGGCAGGGAGGGCTGGCTGTTCCACCTGGACCAGCCCACCTATATCGCGGTACTCACCCATGCGCAGGACCGCGAGCTGCGCGCGCACTTCCACCGCGCCTGGAGCACCCGCGCCTCGGACCAGTCACCCTCGCCGCCCGCCTTCGACAACGGGCCGCTCATGGACGAGATCCTGGCGCTGCGCCACGAGGCCGCGGAGCTGGTGGGCTTCACCGATTTCGCCGAGTACTCGCTGGCCACGAAGATGGCCAGCTCGGTGCAGGAGGTGCGCAGCTTCCTCGATCGCCTGGTGGTGGCCTCGCGCTTCGCGGGCCGCGCCGAGTTCGCCGAACTCGAGGCCCATGCCGGCCACGCGCTCGCGCCCTGGGATGTGGCCTTCCATGCCGAGGAACTGCGCCGGAAGAAGTTCGCCATCTCCGACGAGGAGCTGCGGCCCTACTTCCCGCTGCCGCGCGTGCTCGATGGCCTCTTCGGCCTGGTCGGCAGGCTCTACGGCCTGCGCCTGGAAGCCGACGGCCAGGTGGCCGTCTGGCACCCGACGGCCCGCTTTTACCGCGTCCTCGACGCCGACGGTACGGTCATCGGCGGGCTGTACACGGACCTGTACGCCCGCCCGGAGAAGCGCAGCGGCGCCTGGATGGACGACTGCGTCAGCCGCAAGCATCTCGACGGCAGCCTGCAGCGGCCCGTGGCACACCTGGTCTGCAACTTCGCGCCGCCTTCAGCGCGCGCGCCGAGCCTGCTGTCGCACGACGAGGTGCTGACGCTGTTCCACGAGATGGGGCATGCGCTGCATCACCTGCTCACCCGCGTCGATTACCCGAGCATCGCCGGCATCCACGGCGTGCCCTGGGATGCGGTGGAGCTGCCCAGCCAGTTCATGGAGGGCTTCGCCTGGGAGCCCGAGATCCTCGCCATGGTGTCCGGCCACCACGAGAGCGGCCTGCCGCTGCCCGACGGGCTGGTGGAACGGCTGCGCCAGTCGCGGGTGTTCCAGGGCGCCATGCACATGCTGCGCCAGCTCGAGTTCTCGCTGTTCGACCTGCGCATCCATGCGGAGTACGCGCCCGGAGAGGGCGGGCGCGTCCTGCCGCTGCTGGCCGAGGTGCGCGATGCCGTGGCCGTGGTGCCGGCCGCGCGCTACGACCGCTTCCCGCACGGCTTCGCCCACATCTTCGGCGGCGGCTATGCCGCCGGCTACTACAGCTACAAGTGGGCGGAGGTGCTCTCCTCCGATGCCTATGCCGCCTTCGAGGAAGAAGGCGTGCTCGCCCCCGGGCCGGCCGCGCGTTTCCGCCGCGAGATCCTCGAAATCGGCGGCAGCCGCGACATCGCCGCGGCCTTCCGCGCCTTCCGCGGCCGGCCGCCGGACATCGCCGCCCTGCTGCGCCACTCGGGCATCACCGCGGCAGCGGCCGGCGAAGCGGGAACAGGCCCCGCCGCCGCCTGAAGGGCGCGGATGAAGATCGCCAGCTGGAACGTCAACTCCATCCGCCAGCGCCTGGGCCATGTGAAGGACTGGCTGGTGGCCGAGCAGCCGGACGTGCTGGCGTTGCAGGAAATCAAGGTGGTGACCGAGGGATTCCCGGCCGCCGAGTTCGAGGCGCTGGGCTACCACTGCGCGGTGGACGGACAGAAGGCCTACAACGGCGTGGCGCTGCTCTCCCGGCTGCAGCCCGTGGACGTGGTCCCTGGCCTGCCCAATTTCGAGGATGAACAGAAGCGGGTGCTGGCCGCGAGCTATGCGGACCTGCGGCTGTTCAATCTCTACGTCCCCAACGGCCAGAGCGTCGGCTCGGAGAAATTCGAGTACAAGCTGCGCTGGCTGGCGGCGCTGCACGATCACCTGAAGGAGGAGCTCGCCCGCCACGGGAAGGTCGCGGTGATGGGCGACTTCAACATCGCGCCGGAGGACCGCGACGTCCACGACCCCGAGGCCTGGCGTGGGCAGGTCCTGTGCAGCGAGCCGGAACGCGCCCGGCTGCAGGCGCTGTTCGACCTCGGGTTCGTCGATGTCTTCCGCCGCTTCGAGCAACCGCAGCAGTCCTACAGCTGGTGGGACTACCGTGCCGCGGCATTCCGCCGCAACCGCGGCCTGCGCATCGACCTGATCCTCGCCTCACCCGCGCTGGCGGCCACCAGCACCGGCAGCGGCATCGATACCGGTCCCCGGGGCCGCGAGCAACCCTCGGACCATACCCCGGTGTGGGCGAGCTTCACCTGAGCAGCCGGTGAAATCAGCGTGTTCCCGAGCCATTGCGGCGTTGTGCGGAGACGGGCAGCGGTGCCAGAATCCCGCCACAGCATGTCAGACCCGGTCTACATCGAGCAGACGGCGAGCCGGCCCTTCCGCATCCGGCCCAACGAATTTGACGTAACCGGACGGGTCTGCGTCAGCTCGGCGGCCTCGGTCCGCGACGCCGTGCACGACATTTTCCTCCAGGCCTACCCCGGGAGCGCGTTCGACATCCTCTGGGTGGCCTTCCACGATTTCGAGCGGCTGTTCCGCGGCCAGTACGAGGATTACCTCGGCTGCGACACCGTCTACCACGACATCCAGCACACGCTGGACATGACCCTGGCCATGGCGCGGCTGCTGGCGGGCCACGAGAAGACCTGCGCCGCGGCGGACCGCCTCGGCCAGGAACGCGCGGTGCTGGGCCTGATCACCGCGCTGTTCCACGACTCGGGCTACATCCGCCGGCGTTCCGACACGGGCATCCTCAATGGCGCGGAATTCACCGGCCAGCACGTGTCGCGCAGCGCCGAGTTCCTCCGCAGCTACCTGCCGCGCATCGGCCTGACGGGGCAGGCCCAGGTCGCCGCCCAGGCCGTGCACTTCACCGGCTACGAGATGAGCCTCGACGACATCGAGCTCGACGATCCCAGGGACAGCCTGGTTGGCCATCTGCTCGGCACGGCGGACCTCATGGCGCAGATGGCCGATCGCTGCTACCTCGAGAAGTGCCGCGACCGGCTCTACGCGGAGTTCGTGCTGGCGGGCGTGGCCACGCGCGCCATCCCGGCGGCGGACAGGATCCAGTACCAGTCGGGGATCGACCTGCTGCGGCAGACGCCCGGCTTCTTCCGGCTGTCGGTCCGCGAGCGGCTGGACCAGAAGTTCAACCGCGCCTACCGCTACATCGAAGCCGCCTGCGAAGGGCGCAATCCCTACTTCGAGGCCATCGAGCAGAACATGGCCCACCTCGAGCGCGTCATCGACAGCGAAGGCTGGGACCGCCTGCGGCGCCAGCCACCCTGCTTCACGGTCCTGGAGCAGCCGCTGCAGCATGTCAGCGGACTGGTCAGCCGCTACCTGGCCCGCTTCGAGATGCCTGCCGCCATCCCCGCCTGACGCATCGTCCCGGCTGGTCCATGGCCCGCAAACCCGCAGCGCCGCCCCGCATCGGCTTCGTCAGCCTCGGCTGCCCGAAGGCGCTGGTGGACTCCGAGCGCATCCTCACCCGGCTGCGCGCAGAGGGCTACGAGGTGGCGCCCAGCTACGAGGGCGCGGACCTGGTGGTGGTCAACACCTGCGGCTTCATCGACGCCGCGGTGGACGAATCGCTGGACGCCATCGGCGAGGCGCTGGACCGCAACGGCAAGGTCATCGTCACCGGCTGCCTCGGTGCGCGCCGCGAGACCATCCTCGCGCGTCACCCGACGGTGCTGGGTGTCACCGGTCCGCAGGCCTATGCCGAGGTCATGGAGACGGTGCACACGCACGCACCCAAGCCGCACGACCCCTACCTGGACCTGGTGCCGGCGCAGGGCATCCGCCTGACGCCGCGGCACTACGCCTACCTGAAGATCAGCGAAGGCTGCAATCACCGCTGCAGCTTCTGCATCATCCCCAGCCTGCGTGGCGATCTCGCCAGCCGCGGCATCGAGGAGGTCATGCAGGAGGCCGAGCGCCTGGTGAGGGCGGGCGTCCGCGAACTGCTGGTGATCTCGCAGGACACCAGCGCCTACGGGGCGGACATCCGCTACCGCACGGAGTTCTGGCAGGGCCAGCCGCTGCAGACGCGCTTCCTCGACCTGGCGCGCGCGCTCGGCAGCCTCGGCGCCTGGGTGCGCCTGCACTACGTCTATCCCTATCCGCATGTCGACGAGGTCATCCCGCTGATGGCCGAGGGCCGGGTGCTGCCCTACCTCGACATCCCCTTCCAGCACGCCAGCCCGCGCATCCTGCGGCTGATGCGCCGCCCCGCGCACGCCGAGAACACGCTGGCCCGCATCCGCCGCTGGCGCGAGGCCTGCCCGGACCTCACGCTGCGCAGCACCTTCATCACCGGCTTCCCCGGTGAAACCGAGGACGACTTCCGGATGCTGCTCGACTGGCTGGAGGAGGCCCGGCTCGATCGCGTGGGCTGCTTCACCTACTCCCCGGTGGCCGGCGCCGCGGCCAACGACCTGCCCGACCCCGTGCCGGCGGAAATCGCCGCGGAACGCCAGGCCCGCTTCATGGAAGCCGCCGCCCGCATCAGCACCGCGAAGCTCGCCGCGAAGATCGGCAAGCGGATGCGTGTGCTGGTGGACGAACTCGGGCCCGAGGGTGCCGTGGCGCGCGGCCCCGGCGATGCCCCGGAAATCGACGGCGTGGTGCGCATCGCCGCGCCGGGGCGCTGCAAGCCCGGCGATTTCCTCGAGGTGGTCGTCACCGGCTCGGATGCCTACGACCTGGAGGCCAGGCTGGCCTGAGGCGCCGGCCCGGCTTGCCGCCGGTCAACGCAGGGCCGGCACCACGTGGCGGCCGATGATCTCCAGGGCCTCCATCGGCTGGTCGTGGAGCCGCAGCGCGATGGTCGTCTGCCCGGCCCTGCCGAACTGCCGGAAGCGCTCGATCTCGCGATCCAGGTCCTCGAGCCCGCCGGTGGAGGTAAAGCCCTCGCAGAGTGCGCTGGTGATGCGCTCGGGCACGCCCCGGATGTTGCCGGAGCGGTCGAACCAGGCGGCGACGAAGTTCTCCCAGTGATCGCGCACGAACTGCACGTCCTCCGGGCCCAGGAACAGGTTGATGAGCGCCGGATCGAGCTTGCGCGCACGCCAGGCCAGCTCGCGGCGCGACTCGCGGTAGCCCTCGGCACGATCCTTCTTCAGGTGCCAGGCCCAGAAGCTGTTGATCCGGAAATCCGCCTTCGGCGCCTGGCGACGGGCCAGGCCCTCGCGGATGGCGGCGATGGCGGGCCCGAGGATCTCCAGCGGCGTGCAGCCGATGAACACGCCGTCGGCCACGCGGGCGCCGGCGCGCATCATCTGGTGCCGGTAGGCACCGAGGTAGACGCGGGGCGGCGGCGCCTGGAGCCAGCCGTAGGCACAGGGATAGGTCACCTGAAAGTGCTCGCCCCGGTAACCCGCCTGCTTCAGCCGGCCCTGGCCCGCGCCGATGACAATCTCGACCGCCTCGCGCGTGGCGCCGACGATCTTCTGCGGCTTGCTCAGCGCCATGGCGTCGAGATTGCCCTCGCCGGCGCCGATGGACACTTCCGCGCGGCCGCCTGAAAGCTCGTTCAGCGACAGCAGCGCATTGGCGATCTTCAGCGGGTGCATCTCGAAGGGTGACAACGCCAGGGCACCCAGCCGCAGCCTGCGGGTGGCCAGCGCCACCGGGGCCAGCGACACGAACGGATCCCAGTGGGCGAAGTAGTTCGAGGCCCAGAGGGTGCCCACGCCGAAGCGCTCCGCCGCCTGCGCCAGCTCGACCAGCTGCGCCGGGGTCAGTTCGGGCTCCACGATGATGTCGATGTCCACTCGCGAGGCTCCTGCCTTCAGCCGAGGTCCAGCCGTCCCCATTCGATGACCGGGCAGCGGTCCATGATGACCGTGAGCCCGGCGCGGCGGCCGCGTCCGGCCGCCTCCTCGTTGATCACGCCCAGCTGCATCCACACCACCTTCGCGCCGATGGCGATGGCCTCGTCGACGACCGGCCCTGCCGCCGCGGAATTGCGGAACACGTCCACCATGTCCACCGGCTCCGTGATCGAGGCCAGGTCCGCATGCACCGTCTCCCCGAGCAGGGTTTCGCCCGCATGGCCCGGGTTCACCGGGATGCAGCGGTAACCCTTGCCCTGCAGGAAGCGCATGACCTCGTGCGAGGCGCGGTGCGGCTTGGGCGAGGCGCCCACCACGGCAATGGTGCGCGTCTCGCGCAGCGTGGCGCGGATGACCTCGTCCGGCGTCGCGTCGGCCACCGCGCTATTTCTTCTTCCGCGCCGCGGGCCGGCGCGCCGCCTTGCGCGGCGAGCGCTCCCAGCGCTGCTTGGCGCCATAGCCGAGCTTCCACAGCCAGGTCTCGGTGTAGAGGATCTTCTCCGGCACGATCCGGCAGACCTGGCGCTCGAAGGGCTTGCGGGCATCCAGGCCGAGGTCGCTCATCCACTCATGCCAGCGGAACACCTGCATGCCGCGATCCCAGCCACGCGCATGCGGCTCGATGACCTCGGCGCGGCCGAAGATCTGCACGCCGCGGGCGCTGTGCCAGCCGTGGTAGGCACCGTGCACCGCCACCGACACCCGTGGATCGGCCTGCATGGCCTTGAGCTTCGGCGTGCCCGGATCGGGCAGCATGTAGAGGTCCAGCCCGTCGGCGTAGTACTCGATCGGGCTGGCGATCGGCTGGCCACTCCGGCCCACGGTCGCCAGCACGCACATGTTCGTCGAACCCAGCAGCTGCGCGATGCGATCCTCGAGCTGCGCGCGGGGCAGGACCTTGCGCGGCCAGGGCGGCTTGACCCAGGGGTAGGCGGTACTCATGGCGAAGCGCTCCAGTCAGGGTGCAGGAGCGCTATGGTGCCAGAGCGTTACTCCACGGTCACCGACTTGGCAAGATTGCGCGGCTGGTCCACGTCGGTGCCCCGCAGGATGGCCACGTGGTAGGCGAGCAGCTGCAGCGGCACGGTGTAGACGGCCGGGGCCTGCAGGTAGGTCACGTGCCGGGGCATCTGGATGACGGTGACGCCGTCGCTGGATTCGAAGCCGGAGTCCGGGTCGGCGAAGACGAAGAGCTCGCCGCCGCGGGCGCGTACTTCCATGAGATTGGACTTCAGCTTCTCCAGCAGGTCGTTGTTGGGCGCCACGGTGATCACCGGCATCTCGGCATCCACCAGCGCCAGCGGGCCGTGCTTGAGCTCGCCGGCGGGGTAGGCCTCGGCGTGGATGTAGGAGATCTCCTTGAGCTTGAGCGCGCCCTCCATGGCGATCGGGTGGAGGATGCCGCGGCCGAGGAACAGCGCATGGCGCTTGTCGGCGAAGCGCTCGGCGAGCTTCTTCATCTCGGGGTCGAGGACCAGGGTCTTCTCGATCAGTCCGGGGATCTCGATCAGCCGCGTCACCAGGCCGCGCTCGCGCTCGGCATCGGTGCTGCGATGCTTGGCGAGCGCGATGACCAGCATGCTCAGGGCGGCGATCTGCGTGGTGAAGGCCTTGGTGGAGGCGACGCCGATCTCAGGGCCGGCCCGGGTCAGCATCACCAGATCGGACTCGCGCACCAGCGAGCTTTCCGGCACGTTGCAGATGGCGAGCGAGGAGAGGAAGCCCTCCTGCTTCGCCAGGCGCAGAGCCGCCAGCGTGTCGGCGGTCTCGCCCGACTGCGAGATGGTCACGAACAGCGTGTTCGGCGTGACCACGGGATTGCGGTAGCGGAACTCGCTGGCGATCTCCACGTAGCAGGGAATGCGGCAGATCTGCTCGATCAGGTAGCGGGCCACCGAGCCCGCGTGGAAGCTGGTGCCGCAGGCGACGATGTGCACCGCCTGGGTGCGGCGGAAGATCGCGGTGGCGTCCGGGCCGAAGGCCGCTTCCAGCAGCTTGCCGTTGGCGACGCGCTCCTCCAGGGTCTGGGCCACCGCGCGCGGCTGCTCGTGTATCTCCTTGAGCATGTAGTGCGGGTAGGGTCCCTTTTCGGCGGCATCCGCGGAGAGCTCGCTCAGCTTCACGGGCCGGTGCACGGGCTGGCCATCGCGGTCGACGAGGCGCACGCCGTCCTTGCGGACCTCGGCGACGTCGCCCTCCTCGAGGAACATGAAGCGCCGGGTCACGGGCAGCAGCGCCGAGACGTCCGAGGCGACGAAATTTCCCTCTTCGCCGATGCCGATCACCACCGGGCAACCGCAGCGCGCCAGCACCAGAAGGTCCGGATTGGCCTGGCTCATCACCGCCAGCGCGTAGGCGCCCTGCAGCTCCGCCACGGTGGCACGGACCGCCTCGAAGAGATCGGGCTTGCCCTTCTTCAGGTGGTAGTGGATGCGATGGGCGATGCACTCGGTGTCGGTATCGGAGCTGAACACGTAGCCGAGCTTCTTCAGCTCGTCGCGCAGGTCCTCGTGGTTCTCGATGATGCCGTTGTGGACGATCGCCAGCCCGTCGTGGGAGATGTGCGGGTGCGCGTTGCGCTCGGCTGGCGCGCCGTGGGTGGCCCAGCGGGTGTGGGCGATGCCGACCGGCGCATCGAACGGATCCGAGGCAAGCGCGGCCTGCAGCTCCGCCACCTTGCCGAGCCGCCGCTGGCGGCGCAGCACGCCGTTCTTCAGGACCGCGAGGCCCGCCGAGTCATAGCCGCGGTATTCGAGCCGGCGCAGGCCCTCCATGAGGATGGGGACCACGTCGCGCCCGGCAATGGCTCCTACGATTCCGCACATGTTCTGATTATGTCTTGCTGGCTGTCCGGGAATGAAGGGGATTATCCGTGCCGGGCCCGGCGCGCGCCCGACACCAGGTCGCAGTTCGGCGAGGAAATTCCCGCCCGGCCAGCTACTTCGGCTGCTTCACCGGGCGTTTCCAGCCCGGGATCGTCAGCTGCTTGCTCCGCGCCACGGTCAGCTCACCGGGCGGGGCATCCTTGCTGATGGTGGAGCCCGCGCCGATGGTCGCCCCGGCACCGATCGTCACCGGCGCCACCAGCTCGACGCCCGAGCCGATGAAGGCCTGGTCGCCGATGACGGTGTGGTGCTTGTTGGCGCCGTCGTAGTTGCAGGTGATGGTGCCGGCGCCGACGTTCACCCGCTCGCCGATGGTGGTGTCGCCGATGTAGGTCAGGTGGTTGACCTTGCTGTGCAGGCCCACCGTGCTCTTCTTCACCTCGACGAAGTTGCCGAGCTTGACATGGCCGCGGAGCACCACGCCCGGGCGCATGCGGGCGTAGGGCCCGATCTCGCAGCCCGGGCCGATGTCCCCGGATTCGATGACGCAATGGCTGTGGACCACGGTGCCGGCGCCCAGTTTCGCGTTGCGGATGCGGCTGAAGGGCTCCACCACCACGCCGTCGCCCAGGCTGACCTCGCCTTCGAACAGCACGTCCGGGTAGATGGTGACATCACGGCCGCAGCGCAGGCTGCCGTGGACGTCGATGCGCTCCGGGTCGACCAGCGTCACGCCCGCCTGCAGCAGCTCGCCGGCGATCCGCCGGCGCAGCAGCCGGCCGGCCTCGGCGAGCTGGGCCTTGTCGTTGATGCCCATGACTTCGTCGGCCGACCCCGCCGCCACGGCGGCGACGCCCATGCCGTCGCGGACGGCGAGCGCGACGATGTCGGTGAGGTAGTACTCCTTCTGGGCGTTGTCGGCCCGCAGGCGGCGCACCATGCGGGCCAGCGCGCCGGCCGGGCAGGCGAGCAGCCCGGTGTTGATCTCGCGGATGGCGCGCTGCGCCGGCGTGGCGTCCTTGTCCTCGACGATGGCGACGATGCCGCCGCGGCTGCCGCCGCTGCGGATGATGCGCCCGTATCCGGCCGGATCGTCGAATGCGGCGGTCAGCACCGCCAGCTGGCCGGTGCGCGCCTTCGCCACCAGCTGGCGCAGCGTCGCCGGCCGCACCAGCGGCACGTCGCCATAGAGGATCAGCACCACGTCCTTCGGCGGGATCCGCGGCAGCGCCTGGCGCACGGCGTGCCCGGTACCGCGTTGCTCGGCCTGGTGCACCCAGGTGAGCTCACGGCCGGCAAATGCGTCCTTGACGCGCTCGCCGCCGTGGCCGTGGACGACACGGATCTCCCGTGGCCGCAGCGCGCCGGCGGCAGCCAGCACATGCTCAAGCAAAGGACGGCCGGCGAGCGGGTGGAGCACCTTGGGCAGGTCCGAGCGCATGCGCTTGCCCTGCCCGGCGGCGAGGATCACGACGGTGGTTGCCATGAGTCGATTATGCACCCAGCGTGACCGAGCTCCGGCCGGGGGGCTCGCCCAAAGCGAGTGTCGGGAAGCGACGGCGAGGCCCCCGGCCGGGGTTCAACCGCCGTCGGCGGATTCCTAGAGCTGCTTGCGCTTGCCCTTGAGCTTCTGCGTGGCGCGGTAACGGGCGGCCGCCTCGACCAGCTGCTGCTGGGCGTGGGCCAGGTCCTCGCGGCCAGTGGCGCCCTTGAGCGCCTCCTCGGCCTTGCGGCGCGCATCGTCGGCTGCCGCCTCGTCGAGCTCATGCTCGCGCAGGGCCGTGTCCGCCAGGATGGTGACCTGCGTCGGCTGCACCTCGAGGATGCCGCCGGTGACGAAGAGGAACACCTCGTCCTTGCCCTCGGCCTGTACCCGGACCTCGCCCGGGCGCAGCGTCGTCATCAGCGGCGCATGGCGCGGCGCAATGCCGACATCGCCCATCTTCGCCGGGCAGATCACCAGGTTGGCATCGCCCGAGTAGATGTGCCCCTCGGCGCTGACGATCTCGACGTGGATGGTGTTCATAGTGCGGTGCCGGTGTTCACTTATTCACTTATTGCGGCTGATCCGGCGTTTACTCACTGCATCACCGATTGCAAAAAGTGAATAAGTGAACACCGGCACCGCACGGGTTACTGCAGCGTCTTCGCCTTGGCGACGGCTTCCTCGCGTCGCCATCGTGGACACCGGCGTCGATCCCGCCAAGGGGCTGAACCTGGAGCGCGGGCTGAACACCACCGGGACCGAGCCCGCCGACGAATGGTTC
>JAANMW010003021.1_pt1 | contig 13914 bp, 10 predicted proteins | sample 7279671 | NCBI WGS metagenome assembly JAANMW01 (sample SAMN14094541, study PRJNA606508) | bioreactor metagenome | isolation source: A lab-scale SPAN reactor treating ammonium-rich wastewater day 247 | place: Ireland: Galway | collected 2017-09-19
TCCCGTTCGAGGCCGGTCAGGGCGCGAATCGCGTCGATCGTCTCGGGAATGACGATCGCCTGATTGTCCACCATATACGCATAGAACAGCTCGTCACCTTCGGCGCGAAGCATATCCTCCCACAGCGCCACTTCGTAGAGATTGTCGCGCGGCCGGTCGAGATCGGCCATGAGTTCCTTGACCGTGTTGATAGCGACCAGCCCGTCCGTGGTCCGGATCAAAGCAATGCGCGAAGACCATCGGAATGCCTGAAGCACCTCCTCCTTGTCGGCTGGTCGTGTCAGCTGGACCGCCCAATAATGGAGATGGGCAAGCGTCTCCGGCACCTTCACCGCCATGGTGACGACATCGAGCTCCGGATCGACGCTTTGGGCGTCGGGCCCCTGATGGCTCGGGATTTCCGGCTCGGGCACGAGCGTGTTCATGATCCCGCCGGCATCGCTTTCCCAGGGATCGGTGGCGCGCCTCAGCAGGGTTCCGCGCGCGCGCTTCAGGAGACCAGCTCGCTTGAGCGCCGAGAGCGTGCGGACGATAGATGTGGTGTTGCAGGACACGACGCGTGTCGACTCGCGACCGATGGCGCTTGCGAAGGAGCTTTCGGCAACGAACGAATGTCCGGTCACGGCGTGCTTTTCGCCACCATGCAGGATGAACTTGATACGCCGAGAACGATAGCGCTCGACATTGGCGGCGCCGATACGCTTGGGCGTGCAATCGATGATGACGTCGGCCTGGTCGAGAAGCGCATCAAGGGTACCGGTGACCGTGAGGCCGGCGGCCGTCATCGCCCCGTGCGCCTCATCGGTAGCCGCATAAAGCGCGATCTTCTTCTGATCCAGCGAACGTAGGCGCCAATCGCTGGCGACGTCGCAGACGCCGACGAGTTCCATGTCATCCTGAAGGCGCACGGCGTCGGCCACGCGCTTGCCGATCACGCCGAATCCGTTCACCGCGACGCGGACGGCGCTTTCCTGTGTCATTGCAGGTATTCCTCGACAGGTTGCGGCAATAGCCCCGGCGCCGGTCTCTTGACCGGGGCGGCGGACATCATCTGCTTGCCAGCGTGTGCGCCGACGATCTTTGATCGAAGTTAAGTTGTCGCCCTCCGATAGGGCCGCTGATACTTGGTGAAATCAGCCAGGCAATGCTTCTCGGCTGACCTTCTCGCGCCCTTGCAGGGCTTGGTTCAGCACTCAATGCTGGCCGCTCGCCCGATGCCGACGACGATGTCGGCATCGGGCTTCTCGCGGCTCAGCCGAGGTCGTCGTATGTGACGTAGGCCATCATCCCAGTCGCCATGTGATAGAGATGATGGCAATGCAGTGGCCACGTCCCGGGGTTGTTGGCGTCGAAGGCGATCGTCATCGAGGCCCCCGGCGGAACGAGGACGGTATCGCGAACCGCGCCGGCCAGTTTCGCGCCGTTGATGGCGGTGACCTGGAAATGATGGCCGTGCAGGTGCATCGGATGCGACATCATCGATGCGTTGCGCATGGTGATCTCGATGCGCTGCCGGCGCCGTGCACGCAGCGCGTCGCCGCCGTCGACCGCCCACGCATAGCCCTGCGTCTGTCCGGTCAGCGTCAGCGTGAAACTGCGATCCGCCGGCTTCACCCCCAGAGGATGTTGTGCGCGCAGTCGCTGCTCGAGGTCGGCCCCGACGATCGGCCCGGCCACGTCACCCGCCTTGGCGACGCGCTTTACGGTGGATCGGGAGGTGGCCAGGATCACGCCCGTTCGTTCGGCAGCGCCCTCGCGCAGCGCAAGAACGGGATAGGCGCCCTCGCCGGTCGGCAGCGCGAGAGAGATGTCGAGGCGCTGCCCCATGCTGACCGGGAAGCTCGAACCCACGATCGGTTCGACGGCCTGGCCGTCGACAGCCAGAAGCGTGCCCTTGAGCGCGCCGGTATCGATGGTAAAGCCGGTCGCGGTTGCGCCGTTGATGATGCGAAGGCGGACGCGGCCGGCTTTTTCCACGCGCACGATTTCGGGGTCGTCGAGCGTCCGCTCGTTGGCGAGATAGGCATCGTAGTCGATGTCGTTGAGGTCCATTCCGGCCATCTGCATGCCAGGCATTGCCCCCATCGACATCTTGCCCATGTCGCCGTGCCCCATCCCGGAGTGGTTCATCATCGGCATGCCGGCCATATCGCCTGATTTCTTGCCCGCGTCGTGGCCTTGGCCTTGTTGCAGCCGCGCGAGAAGTTCTTCGACGGGTGTGAAGGAGAAATCATGCAGGAGGATGACGACCTCCTGCTCGTCGCGCGCCCGATCGGCGGCCCGGCGGACGATGAGCGGGGCTGCGAGCAGATTCTGCTCCTGCAGCGTGTGGGCGTGCATCCAGTGCGTCCCGCCATCGCCGACGGGGAACGTGTAGCGATGATGGGTTGCCGGTTTGAGCAATGGCAAGGGATTGTCCGGCACGCCGTCTGCCTCCCACGGCGGCGTCAGTCCGTGCCAGTGAATGAGCGTCGGTTGACCGATCTCGTTCGTAAGCTCAACGTCGAAGAGCGCCTCCGCATCCAATGTCAGGCCATGGGTGCCATCGGGTTGCAGCAGACCGAAGACGCGGGCGGCGCGGCCATTGACCTCGATGGTGCGGCTCGCAGCCGCGAGCTTGGTGGGTGAGCGGCCGGACGGCGTCTGCGCCCAGCCAGCGATAGGGCGAACGATGGCGCCGGCGCCGAAGGCAGCGGCACCATTCATCATCGTTGTTAGAAATATTCGTCGGTTCATGATCTCATTCCTCATCGTGTCTGCGTGTCGCAGATGTGTTGATTCGGCGCGTCGTTCCGACGCGCGGTGAAAACCCCCTGAGACATTCGGGCGCTGTTGCCGGAGTTGGGGAGCGGCCCTCGCGAAAGCAGCATCGGTCTTTGCCGGCCCTTCCGGTCGATTATTGAGCACTCACTCCGAAGGTGACGCCGTTTGGACCCGTGCCCACTCGATGGGTTCGTACGACCGATTGGGTTGAAACGGCGATCTCCGATACCGTGCCCTCGACGATATTGCTCACGAAGACGAACGCGCCGTCGTTACTGACGACGACGCCGTGCGCGCCGGCGCCCGTTTGGATGGTCTTGATCACCGTCCCGTTCGCCACGTCGATGACCGAAACCCTGTCGTCAGGCTCGGTCGCGGTGCCCTGGTTTGCGACGTAGACGAAACGACCGTCCGGCGTCGCGTAGACTTGGATGGGGGCGCGTCCGACATCAATGCGCGCGATGACCGCGCGTTTCGCCGTGTCGATGACCGCCACCTTGTTCTCGTCTCGCAGCGAGACATAGACGCGGTTGCCGTCGGGCGTGAAGCCGACCTGCACGGGGGTTGCGCCCACCTCGATGCGGGCGACCTCCGAGAGCGATCGGGTATCGATGACCGACACCGTACCGTCTTGGACGTTGGCAACATAAATCGACCTGCCGTCCGGGCTGATGCGGAGCCCGTGTGGATAGTCGCCGGTCTTGATCGTACTGACCACCTTGCGGTTGACTATATCGACGACTGTGATCGTGTCGTCCTCGGCGTTTGTCACAAAGGCGCGTTCGCCACCGGCATCCGCCACGACATGAGCCGGATGCGCACCAACGTCGATCACTGCGAGTGGACTCGCGGTAATATCGACTGTACCGAGCAGAACAAGCTTGCCTGTGTCCGCTCTCTCGTGCGCATGCGTCCCGCTTCGGGCACCACTGTGGCCTTTAGATTCAACCTTCGCGGAAGGACCGGCGACCAGCACAAGGCTTCGTCCCGGCACGAATTGGATGTTGTGCGGTAAGACGGGGACCGGAACGATATCGACGCTTCCGTTTCTCAGGTCGATCCGGCTGACGGTGTTTCCGTTCTCGTCGGCCGTATAGACAACACCCGACGAAGCCTGGGCGTGCGCTATCGAAACCGAAGACAGCGCCACGGCGAGGGCCAATGCAACTTGCCGGAACCCCTCCCTCACCGATCGCATGGCCCGGCGGGAACGGGCGTGCACGCCATCGTCTTGTAGTGTTTCGAAGCCGAATGCAGCTTGGTCGTTGAACTCGATCGTACGGCTGGCTACCGCAAGCTTGGTTGGCGGTCGACCAGCAAGCGCTTGAGCCCAGCCGATGGCGGGACGGATGATGGCGCTAGCTGCGGGGGACTCGGCGCCACTCATGATTGTCGCGGAAATTCTCTGTCGGTTCATGGTTTTGTTCCTCGTCATGCCTGCCTGTCGCAGGCGAACTGATCCAGCGCGTCGTGACGACGCGCGTCGAAACCCCGATGAAGATCGGGGCGGTTCGGCCGGATCAGCTTCGAGGAGGTCCGTGCGGTGGGCCGGCATCAATGCCGACAATGTGGTTGCCTCGTTCGGGGCCGCACGTTGCGGGTATCGGTATCGGCGAGTGGTCCGAGGTCGAGGAGACAAGGGCATGGCAGACGCTGCACATCGACGGGCAGCAGCGGTCGGCGTGCGTATCGCTCAGCTTGCCGAGATCCTTGGTCGTGGCATGTGCGGTGGCGTGATCGTCGACATCGCTGATATTGCTGCACTTGGCTTGGCCGGTCCAATGCAGCGGGTCAGGACATGGCATGGCGTGAGCGTTTGCTATCGACATACCGAGCAACGCCAACACAAGGGCAGCGACCAGCGCCGTGCGCATGCAGCCAACGATGGTCGCCAGTATATTCATTAGCCCGAGGCACCTCTGGTCTAACGCTATCGGACCACAGTTCACGCGGCATTGACCCGGATCAAATCCGGCGAGTCCTAGATGCAGCGCAATCGGGATGGTCATCTATCGTCACGGCGAGCTTGAGCCAAGGACGGGCGGTGTTCCCGGCCAGGCGAAATGAGGCAGCGCGGCGAAGGCCGCAAAGCCGGTTGCGCCCGCCACGATGGACGCGCCCGCGATTGGAAGCCAGAACCGGACCGGTCCCGTAGCGCCAGCGACGACGAGCCGCCCGGCAGCATTGGTCGCGAGTGCGATCAGGACGGCATGGCCCACCGCCTCGATATCCGCTGACGATCCGAGCAGGCGCAGGGCGCTCAGAACCGCAACGTCGACGTCAAAGACGCCCGAGATCGCTGAGGTCGCAACCATCCCTCGAGAGCTTCCCACCGAGGCGGCCGCGCTGATCGTCGAGACGACGGCGAAAAGCACCGCGAAAGCGAGGAGCGACCCGAGCTCGAACGGATTTCGCGGCAAGGTTTCACCGTCACCCGCCAGGTGGCCGCGTGTGAGGTAGAGGGCACCACATGCTGCAAAGCCGGCGACTGCGGCGAGAATGGCAAGGCCGGCAACGCCCAGGACCGACGGTGCGACGATGGCGACGATGCCGGTAACGCGGAGGACGGAAACGGCTGCGGCGAACGTGGCCGCTCCGGCCAGGGGCCAGGGATTGGCGCCAGCGGCAGCGGTGCGCGCGAGCGCCACGGTCACCGCGGTGGATGAGACCACGGCGCCCGCCAGCCCACCCACCAGCACACCCCGGGTGGTGCCGAGCGCTCGCACGGCGATGTAGCCGAGAAATGAGATCGCAGCGGTCAGGACGGTGAAGAGCCAGACTTGTTGCGGATTAAAGCCTCCCCACGGATCGATCGCCTGCGCAGGGAGGAGCGGCAGGATGATCGCCGTCATCACCGCCAGCACCAGTGCGGCGCGCAACTCGATCCAGGAGAGACGCCTGAGCAGGCCATGCAGCAAATCGCGACTGGCGAGAAGAACGGCAAGCGCCGCTCCCCCAGCGGCAGCGGCGCGGTGGTCACCCACGACCGCCATGGCGCCGAGGACGAACACGCCGAGCCCAGCGACGACCCCGGTTACGCTGAAGTCGGCATCATGGACGGCTTCGCGGCTCTTGTACCAGGCAAAGACAGCCGTGAAAGCGAACAGGCCTGCAATGAGCACCGACGGCGCCTCAAGGCTGCGGGCCAGTGTCGCGAACAGTCCGCCTAGCAGGCCTGTGATCGCATAGGTCCGGATACCGGCCGTGCGCGTTCCATCCGGCGCGTCGCGCTCGCGCCACCCGCGCTCGAGGCCAACCAGCAGGCCGATGGCAAGGGCAAGGCCGAGCTTCGCAATCAACGATTCCATCGCCAACCCCTCGAAGGCGGGCGGCTCTGGCGCGAGGCGAGCGTCATCGCGCTTTTCGGATCATGCGCCACAAGACCTGGTCGCGACGCCAGAAATGGTGCCAAAGCGCAGCGCCGGCGTGAAGGAGGACGAGAGCGAGCAGCGTCCAGCTGAGCAGGCTGTGAATCGGCGCGATCCGGAATGTCAGATACATGGCGATCGTGCCGGTGACGGGCAGCGCAACCAAAACTGCATAGAGCGCCGCATGCATGGCGGCGGCACTCATGCGCTCGAAAGGGGACAAGCCCGGCACGGGCGCTGGCCGACCGTAGGCGAAGCGCAGCACAAGTTGCGCCATCACGAGGAAGAGAATCGCCCAACCGCTCCAGGCGTGTACTTGATGCAGAAACAGGTCGATGGGACGCGGTTTCATAAACAGGTGCGCCATGTGGGTGCGCTGAATCGCCCAGGCCGTCGGCAGCTGGACGAGGCATAGAAGCAGCACCGTCCAATGCATGAGCCGATGAGCGAGAGGGAATCCGTCCGGTCGACGTGCTCGACGCATCGACCCTGGCCAACGCCATCTCAAGCCTCGACCTCGACAAGGTCCCCGGCGCGCGCGGCATAATCGAGCGCGTAGGAGAGCTCACCGGTCGTCTCGGCGTGGACATGGAGGAGCGGCTGGCCGCGATCGATCTCGTCGCCAAGCCTGACCTCCATGTGAACGCCAGCCGCTTTCGCCTCCGGCGCACCCGCGAGCTTGGCGAGCCGGGAAAGCTTGCGGTTGTTGATATGAACCACGCGACCGGCACGGGCAGCCGTCAGCGGATGGATGTAGGACGCCTTCGGCGGCACACGAAGGCCGCCCTGGGCCTGGCAGATCGCCTCGAATTTCGACCAGGCCCGGCCGCTGGCGAGCGTTGCGAGCGCGAGGTCGAGGCCTTGTCCCTTCGCGGCCTTGCCACCGATCTCGAGTGCTGCTCCAGCCAGCGCGGCGGCGCGGCGGCGCAGATCGTCAGGCGCTCCTGGCGCATTGTTCAGGACGGCAAGCACGTCCAGCGCCTCGAGCGCGGGCCCGATTCCGCGTCCGACAGGCTGTGAGCCATCGGTCTGGACGCAGGTCGTCGCGAGGTTGAAGCGGGCCGCGACAGCGCTCAAGCGCTCCGCCAAACGGCTGGCGGCGTCCTCGCCGCGCACCTTGGCTGTGGGTCCGACGGGAATGTCGATCACGACATGGGTCGAACCCGCCGCAATCTTCTTCGACAGCACGGAGGCGACGAGCTGGCCTTCGGTGTCGATGTCGAGCTCGCGCTCGACGCGCACGAAGATATCGTCGGCGGGGCTCAGATGCACGGCTCCGCCCCAGGCGACACAACCACCTTCGCTCTCCACAACGCGCCTCAGCGTGGCGATGTCGAGTTCCACCGGCGCCAGCGTTTCCATCGTGTCGGCGGTGCCGGCCGGGGAGGTGATGGCGCGCGACGAGGTCTTGGGCATGACCAGGCCGTTCGCGGCGACGATCGCCACCACGATCGGCGTGGTCCGATTGCCGGGGAGGCCACCGACGCAGTGCTTGTCGACGACGATCGGGGCGTCCCATCGCATCCGCTCGCCGACGTCCACCATGGCGCCGGTCAGATCGGCCGTCTCGTTCTCGTCGAGGGGGAGGGCGGCGCTTGCGGTCAGAAAGGCTGCAAGGTGGACCTCCGTATAGCGTCCGGCAACCACGTCCCGCAGGACGTCGGCAAAGGCGCGTGCGTCCAGCCGATTGCCATAGATGCGCTGACGCACGCTGGCGAGCGAGTCGATCGCGGGCGCATGGCTGACACGGACTGCATCACCGTCGCTGAGGCCGAGCCGTTCCCACGCTGTTTCGGACAGGCCGACCTCGTCGATGGCGATGAGGTCGTCGCCATCGACCTGGAACAAGGTCGCCTGGACTTCGCCCTTGCCGTTTGAGACCAGTACCTGCGAGCGGGCCGACAAGCCCTCCGATCGGCAGACGTGACAATCGGTCCGCATGACGACGACAGCCTGGTGCTGCGTGTGCAGGCGGATACGGCGGACCCGCAGCGTCGGTTGGGCTGGAATGGGCGTGTCCGCACTCGTCATAGATCGAACTTCTGGTTCTGCAGGGGAACGACGGCGTTCCATTTGAGCTCCCGGTCGATGCGAACGCGCAGGGCTTCGGAGCCCTCATCTTCGCCGTGCACGATGAAGACACGAGACGGCGGTCGCCGGAAGCCCGAGAGCCATCGCATGAGCTCGTTGGAATCGGCATGCGCCGACAACATCGACAGCTCCTCGACCGCGGCGCGGACCGGAATCCACTGGCCATGGATCTTGGTCTCCTGCGCACCTTGCAGCATCGCCCGTCCGCGCGTGCCGGCCGCCTGGAAACCGGAGAACAGGATCGTATTGCGGGAGTCGGGAGCGAAGGCCTTCAGGTGATGAAGGACACGCCCGCCGGTCGCCATGCCGCTCGCCGAGATCACCACCTTGGGGTAGGGGCTTGCCGTGATGCCCTTCGAACCGTCGACGTCGCGCGTATAGGTCGCGATTGCGCAGACATCCTTGCATTGCTCCGGCGTCAGGCGATGATCCTCGCGATGGGCGTGGAGAAGGTCGGTGGCGTCGATCGCCATCGGACTGTCGAGATAGATCGGCACCTTCGACAAGCGCCCGGCCGTCTTGAGCTTCCACAGATGGTAGAGCAGCGACTGCGCGCGTCCGACGGCGAAGGCAGGAACGACGACCGTCCCGCCGCGCGCGATCGTCCGCTCGACGACAGCGCCGAGCGCTTCGGTCGGATCGGCGGGATCGTGAACGCGGTTGCCATAGGTCGACTCGATCAGAACGTAGTCCGCCTCCGGCACCGGGACCGGATCGGGCAGAACCGGATCGTCATAGCGGCCGAGATCGCCGGAGAAGGCGATGCGGCGCCCACCCCATTCGACCTCGGCGGTCGCGGCGCCCAGGATGTGGCCGGCATGGCGGAAGGTGAGCGTCGCGCCGAAAGGCAGCTTGACCGGCTTGTCGAAGGGCACGGTCGAAAAGAACTCGAGGCTGCGCTCGGCATCATGGATGCCGTAGAGCGCGAGCGCCGGCTTGTGCTTCGAGAAGCCCTTGCGGTTGGCGTATTCGGCGTCCTTCTCCTGAAGGTGTCCGCTGTCCTTCAGGATGAGCTCCGACACATCGCGCGTCGCGGACGTCGCGTAGATCCTCCCGCGAAAGCCATCACGCACCAGTTTCGGAAGATAGCCCGAATGGTCGAGATGAGCGTGCGTCAGGATCACGGCGTCAATGCTCGCCGGCGCGATCGGCAGCGGCTCCCAGTTCAGCTCGCGCAGGTTCTTGAGGCCCTGAAACAGACCGCAGTCGATCAGGATGCGCTTGTCGCCGTTGGCGAGGAGATGTTTCGAACCGGTGACGGTGCCTGCGCCGCCGAGGGAAGTGAGTGTCAGCATGTCGTCCTTCAATGCGTGGGGGTGGACAGAGCGGCGGGTGAACCTTTCCCATCGATGGCATTGCGCTCGATGATCGTCAGAAAGTCCTCACGCGACCAGCCGGCCAATGGAGCAGCCGCTTCGATCAGATGCGCCCATGAGCAGCGGTTGGCGAACAGCATGCCGGCGACGTCAAGCGTGCCGCCACGGCTGATATAGCCGCGGGCCGCGGTTTGCTTCGGCCCGCTGTCGAGCCGTCGCAAGAGGCCGAGCATCGGTTCGGGTCGCGTGTGCGATACGATCAGCCGCGGAACGCCGTCAGGGAAGAGGCGGTTCAGCGCGTCGTCCGTCACCACGAAGCGCGCCTCGATCGGGTCGCGCGGGATGCGGAAGCGGCCCGGTTCGTTGATCGCCGTCACTAGAACCCGCCGTCCGTGCTCTTTCAGACGACGCGCGGCCTTGAGCGCCTCTTCGAGCTGATAGGCGCCGATTGCAACGATCTGTAATTGCGCATCCTCAGTCTGCCCTTCGATCGTGGCGGCGCCATCGGCGACGAAGCGGGTCGCGGCCTCGCCGTTGAAACGATGCGGCATGTCACGCTTGGAGACGATCACGCCGGCGACCTGTCCGCGGCCGCCGAAGACCGAGGCCATGGTGGCGACGGCGCTATTGGCGTCGACGGGAAACAGCACGCGCGCCGTATCGGACATCTCGCCGAGAAGCGCCTCGCCGAGCGTCGGGTCCTGGTGTGACTGCTCGTTCTTCGCGTTCTCCCAGGTGTGCGAGGTGACGACCAGCGGCACCGAAATCCAGCCCGGCTCCTTGCCGTCCTCACGCTGGCGGCGAGCGAACACGATCTCCTGCCGCAGGCCGCCGAGCATCTTCATCGCAAAGGCTTCGTAGCTGACGATGAGGTTGAGACCGCCTTTGTTCGCAAGGGCGGCGGCGGCAACCGCCTCCTCGTTCAGCGCCGTGATCACGCCGCCGTCGCGTGCTTCGGCGACGCCCGTCTCCGGCGCGTTGACGCGATGGCGCAGGCGCTCAAGGGTCGCCCCCATATGATTGGAGCTCAGCTCATCGGGATTGCCGACGCGCACCCGCAGGGCGGGATTGGCGTCGACGAGACGCACAAACCAGCGATCGAGTGCATGCATGGCGCAATCGGCGGGCGCGCCGATCTCGGTCCAGCCCGGCGCAGGCAGGTCCGGCCCTGCCGGATGACGAACCGCGAGCGGATGGCGGCTCTCCGCTGGCCGGTTCTGCTTTCCATGGACAGCGATCGCAGCGACCGCCGCCTCGATGTCGTCAGGCGTTACGAACAGGGCTCGCGCCGCGTCATTGAAGGCCTTGCGGGCACCGGCGTCACGCGAGGGGTTCGCGGAGAGTGGCAGGTTGTGCGCCGCGTTCGTTCCGGCGCCCGGAAAGCCGAAGCCCTTCACCGTCTCGGCAATGACATAGGGGATTGGGGCGGGATAGGCACGGGCCGGATCGGCGATAAACCGGCCGAGGCGTTCCTCGGCTGTCAGGATCGCCCAGACGAAGGCCGCCGGGTCTTTGCCGTCGATGCCGAAGGGATCGAAGCCGTTGAGCCTGAGATGATCGGCGAGCCACTCCGCGCCGCCCTGCTGCGCGATCTGCGCTCGCTCCTCGATGCGTCGCCCATTCAGGATCATGATCGGCACCACGAGGCCGCTATCCTCCGCGCGCCACCAGCGCGCCGTCCAGTCAGAGCCGCGCTGCTCCTCGAAGGCGCCATCGCTCAGAAAGGCGACCAGACTCTCTCCCGGCAGCGGCGCATGGACATACTGGACCTCGGCGAAGCCGAGATAGCCGCCCTCGGAGATGGCGCCGGCCGTGTTCGGTCCGGCGTGGCTGCCGATCGGCACCGCCGGGCGGCCGTCGGCATCGATGGCGTAGGAGTAGAAATCGGCGGCAAGCTGGGACAGGCCCGTCTCGCTACGGTCATATCGTCCCTTCTGCGCATCGGAGACATCGCCGGTCAGCGTGTTGATCGCCTCGATCGCGGCGACGCAATGGCCCTGTCCCATAAGCCAGGAGCGCGTAATGGCCGAGAGCGCGTTTGCGGCGAGGTAGCCGACAAAGGCGGGCGCCATGTTCAGCGATCCGCCGGTATGGCCCTCCGGGGCCGTCTTGAAGGCCTCGGCCGGCAGGGGCGCGCCGGAGAGGTCGACGCGCCTGGCATAGGTCATGTGGACGATCGTCCACATCGCAGCAGCGGTCAGCCGGTCGGCGGCGGCGAGCAGGCGGTAAATCGCGTCCGGGTTCACCTTGGGGGATTGCGCGAGGGCGCGAATGCGTTCGACCGTCTGGTCGCTATGCGTGATCGGGCCGTAACCGGCGCGCCAGTGTTCGAAGGCTGAGGAGGGTTTGAAGGCTGATGACGTCGTCTCGACCATGCGCTGCTGTCTTTCCTGGAAGGTCTGCCTTCTCGATGTCTGCCGGGTTATGCGACCCCGCCGGTCCAGGGCGGAGGGTCGCTTGCAGGGAAGGAATCGATGCCGGCGCGTTCGACGTCATCGATCGGCTCGGGTGGGCGTCGATGACGGACCAGATCGGGATCGGGCGCGTCGGCAGCCGCAAGCGCGTCGGCGATCAGCCGCGAGAGCCCGATCGCGTTGGTCGGGTGGCTGACGGAATCGGAGGAGACGATCCTGCCGCAAAGCGGCGCCAGCCGCGCATAGGAGTCACCGGCGAAGATGCCGTGCACGACGACGACGTCGGGACGGGCAAATCCCAGCGGCGGCAGCTTGTTTGCCGCTTCGATGAGGGTGTTTCCGGACGAGGCGATGTCGTCGACTAGAATGGGCTGCAGGCCACGCCACCGCGAAAGGTCCGGCAGCGCGATCTCGACGTCACGGTCGCCATGCCGGATCTTGCGTAGCACCGCGTGCGGCGCCCCGATCCGCGCCGCGATCGCGGAGACCCACTGCTCGCTTTCCTCGTCCGGGCCGATGATGAGTGGCTTGGCGATCGACGCAGCGATCCAGTCGGCCAGCAGCGGCGCGGCATGAAGCGTCAGCGCCGGGATCTCATAAAGCGCCGAAAGGGCCGGATAGCGGTGCAGATGCGGATCGACGGTGACGAGCCGGTCGAAGCTGGACGAAATCAGGCGCGCGAAGGTACGCGAGGTGATGGCCTCGCCCGGCCGGAAGCGGCGATCCTGCCGCATATAGGCGAGATAGGGAGCGACCAACGTGACCGTAGCTGCGCCAAGCGACCGCGCCGCGTCAGCAAGAAAGGCGAGCCGGAGAAATCCCTCGTCGGGGCGCGCCAGCGTCGAAACCAGCAGCACCGCTTTTCCCGCCACGTCCGTGACGAGGCGCACATAGGTTTCGCCATCCGGGAAGTTGCGGGTTTCGATCGAGCCCAGTTCGCCAGCGCTGGCGTTCGCAAGCTCTTGGGCAAAAGCCTCGTTGCCGGGAAGAGCAATGATGACGTGGGCGGACGTCTTCTGGGCTGGGGCAGGGACCATTGTTCGTCTTTCGTCGTCTCGTCTCAGCTTGCATCAGGACGCGGGGTCGGCTTCACGATTTTGTGCGCGAAGGCGAAGACAGGCTCCCGATAAAGCCCGCATGACAGTTCGATTCTTTAATCGAGATTAAGTTCTGGGCCATTCCTAGATGTGCCATAGCCGCACGTTGCAACAGGGATCATGACGGAATTCAAGGTCGAACCATGAAACACTTCGGCCTGATTGCTGGCCCCGTCCTCTTGGGTGCAACTGTCGCGAGCTGGATGCTTGGGGATCGCATCTCGCGGTCGGATCCACGGATCGTGGTGGGACAGCGAGTCTACGCAACCAACTGCGCCGCCTGTCACGGCGCCCGGCTAGAGGGGCAGCCGGACTGGCAAAGTCCCGCCGCAAACGGCCGTCTTCCCGCACCGCCCCACGATGAGACTGGTCACACCTGGCATCACTCCGACGAGAAGCTTCTGGCAATTATCGCGCTTGGCACAGCCGCCGTTGTCCGCGGCGGATACGAGAGCGATATGCCCGGGTTTGCCGATACGTTGAGCGCCGATGACATCGACGCTGTTCTGGCGTTCATAAAGAGTACTTGGCCCCAGCGTGAATCGGATTATCAGCGTCGCCTATCGAGCCGCTGAGGTAAAATCCTAGGTCGTCGCGGCGTTCGAATCCGAAACCTCAATTCTGGCCCGGTGCGAAAGCGCGGAGAAGTTCGTGGCCGAGAAGGCTTGGATTTGCGTGTTGGTGAGCGCGGCGATCTGCGTTTCCGCCAGATCGGTCACGTTGGTTTCCGAGAGACCCTGCACCTGCGTGGCGGTCAGCGCCCCCATCTGCGTGGCGTCCAGCGCGGAGAGCGCCTCGGTGCTCAAGCGCGCCACTTGCGAGGCGGCGAACGCGGCCACTTGCGTGGCGCCGAGCTGCGCGACGC
>JAANMW010003024.1_pt1 | contig 13908 bp, 13 predicted proteins | sample 7279671 | NCBI WGS metagenome assembly JAANMW01 (sample SAMN14094541, study PRJNA606508) | bioreactor metagenome | isolation source: A lab-scale SPAN reactor treating ammonium-rich wastewater day 247 | place: Ireland: Galway | collected 2017-09-19
GCCGACCGTGACCCCGGACGCACCGCCCGGCCGAGTCGGCCGACGATAGAGCTTGTTGTAGACCGCCTCGCTCGGCACTTCGAACTCGACGATCAGATCAAAGGCAGCCTGGGAGATGCCGTGCAGCCGCACGCCAGCGCCCCCGAAATCGAGGTTGGGCATTGGTGGTCCTTTCGTTGACTTTTTCGAAATGATCGCGGGTAATAAGATTCACCGAACGGGAATCAAAGACCATGGATTATGCTATCGCCCGAGGGGGGCTGACCGCTCTTGCGCCCGGAGATGTCGTTGCGCTCCGATCTGGAGGCCCGCGAATGACAGTGGTTCAAGTGCTCAAGGATCAGGTCGAGTGCACTTGGTTTGTGAACGGTCAACCGGTCAAGCAAAGCTTCCCGCCAAGCTCATTGCGATACATGGACGTGATCGGAACGATTTGTCGCTGGTTTGTGAGCGATTAGCGTCCTCGGTCAGTGATCCCGGAAATGGTAATTCCTAGCTCCGTAATTTTTTTCGCCTGCTCCGCTACGATCCGTTCGAGAATCGAGATGCGCTTCCGTGCATCCTTCGCACCCCACAGGGCAAGAGGCGAGAGTTGGCCATAGTCAACGGTCCAGACATCACCTTCACTCGATGGCTTATGCACCGCCTGAGGGAAGACCTTTTCCGTTCGCTGTGCAGTAACGCCCAACATGGTGACCCCCGGTCTCGACTTGAACTCGTAATCACCGACCCACAATTCGTCCAGACGCCGCCCCCAATCGATGCCCGACTTATCGAACTTGGTTTTCAAGCGCTCATCAGATGTTGTCGAGTAGGTAACGCCGGTTCCGTTGTAATTGATGTCGCCAACGACAGAACCGTTGCGATAGAACAACTGAAAGCTGTTGCCTGCTACCATCCCGCTCCCGGCGCGAATTTGTACCTGCCCATAGTTTGAATTGACTGACGCTAATATGCCGGGGCTAGAGCCAAGAGGCCCCAATGTTAGCTGCGATCCGATGGTGCTGGAAGTAATGCTGGCAGCGGTTGAGAAGCTGAGATTACCGCCAACCACAGCCGAGCCGCTCAACGTCAGCAGGCCGCTTGAGTGCGTGACGGTGTAGTTGCCGTTGGCAAAGTTAAGGACGCCACCACTAGCCAAGTACACGTCGGACCACGAAGATGAAGCCGTACCAAGCCCTCCACCATCGTTGGTCGCAGGCGAAAGATTGCCACTGTCATCAAGGGTTACCTGCGAATCCTGAAGGATAGTGCCCGTGGTGCCATCGAAGCGTGCGAGCGCATTGTCAGTCGACGACGCTGGGCCACTGACATTTCCCGATCCTGCCGGTGTTGCCCATGTCCCGTCGCCCCGCCAGAACGTTGACGATGATGCGCCAGTCCCGCTGTTCAGGTTCGCAACCGGGAGATTTCCGGTCACGTCAGAGCCGAGCCTTACCGTCAGAGTGTTGCTCGCGCCGCTAATGGTTTTGTTCGTGAGTGTGGCGATGGCAGCGTTCTTCGTCGCATCAGACGTGTTATCGACATTGCCGAGCCCGACATCACCCTTGACCAGGCCGGTCGGCGTCGTGATCGCGGGAGACGTGAGCGTCTTGTTCGTCAGGGTCTGAGCGTCGCTGGTGCCGACCACGGCTCCGGCCGGCGCGGCCTTGAGTGCGAAGGCATCGAGATCAGCGTCCCACGCCTGCACATTGGAGCCGATTGCAAGGCCGAGGCTGGACCGCGCGGCCGATTCCGTCGTCGCACCCGTTCCGCCATTGGCAACCGCAATGGTGGTGCCATTCCACGTTCCCGCCGTGATGGTGCCGACGATCGCGATATCGGTGCCGATCAGCTTCGACGCGGCGATGCTGCCGGCCAGCATACTGTTGGTAACCTTCCCTGCCCCGATCGCCGTGGTGCAGGATCCGGCCGAGGTCGAGATATCGCCGGTCAGCGCCGGCGCCTGGGTGCAGGCCCATGAGCCCGAGATATCGGAGAACGCCGGCTGCGAGGCGTGTGGGACGCCGGACGTCGAGATCGAATCCAGCCACTGGCTTGCGGTCGGCGCGATGGACTGCACGCCGCCGAGCGTTGCGCTGGTCGGATCAGGCAGCCGCGCGGCCGGCAACGTGCCCGTGGTGAGATCGGACGCATCGCCCGAGGTCGCCACCGCGACGATCGGCGCACCGTTGCGATATGGTGTCCAGACGTGCGTGGAGGTATCGAGCGCGCCATAGGTGACCCAGCTCGCGCCATCGTAATACTTGAACAACACCGGGCTCGCCGTAGTGTCGGCCCAGCATTGATACGGCAGCGGCGCGCCGGACGGTCCGTTCGCCGAGGCCGAGGATCCCCACGAACAGGACGCCAGCGCCCGCAGGCCGGGATTGAGATAGGTCCCGGCGAAGGTCGACATCGACATTGGGCCGGAGGTCGGCGCGACGTAGCTCGATTGCTCGGCAGCCAGAGCAGGCGTGACAAGCAACAGCGCAGCGCAAAGCGCGCCGAGAAGGCGTTTCTGCAGCATTTGAATTGTCCTGTTTTACTTAAGGAATGACGCGAATGACGCAGCGCGCGGTCAGCGTCGGCTGCACGGTTCGGAACGAAGCACCGGAGCCGCCGGACGACACGGTGCCGGCGGGCGTATATCCGCCGCTCGAAAAGAGGAATGTGGCCGAAGTCGACGGAGCCAGCATCTGGAACGGGCCAACGCCGCCCGAGGATTGAAACCCGAATTGGCCCGCAACAGATCCCTGAATGACGTTGGCTGATGGCGAGTTGACGGTGATGGTCGCGGGCGTGCCGGTAAAATCGAACGTCGTGCTGGGAAGCTGCGACTTGCTGGTGAGGTTGTTCTTCTCGTTGCCGAGATCGACGTTCATCGCGCTGGCGTACTTGCCGGCCCAGGTCGCCGTCAGCCGACCGATCCCGCCATCAAGGCCCGCAATGACGCGCCCCCGGCAGTCGGGCACGCCGATGGTGGTGTTGTCGCCGCCGGTGCCATAGCCGGTCAGGAAAACGGTCACCGGCGCGGTGCCCGACGAGGTTACGCACGATGACGAATTGAGCGTGATCGTTTTCGCGACCGAGGAAAAATCAGCGACGGTGCAGCCGGGGCCGATTCCCGTGCCCTCGACCGGCATCCCCACGCCAACATCCAGAACGTCATCCGCGACCGTGATGACGGCGTTCCCGTTGATGCGGGTGCCGTTCTGCACCTTCACCATCTTGGCGGCATAGGCCGGATAGCTCGCCCGCGAGATCGCGCGGCCGTCGCCCGGAAGGTAGAGATCGGGCACCGCGCCCTGGAACGAATAGTCCGGACGCCCCACGGCCGCGACATCGATCGGGATGCCGCTGTCGCGAATGTATTGCGTGACCTCCCAATTGCCGGAGCCGAGGTGGGTGACGATCGCCCGGTCGCCCGCGGCCGTGGTCAGGTCGAACCCGCCCGGCACCCGCAAGGCTGACGAGTTGGTCAGGACCAGCGCGCCTTCGAAGCGCAGGATTTTCACCGCCCCTTCCGGCGCGCTCGAGCCGAAGCCCGCAACCGTCGTGGTGCCGGTGACGGTGACGTTGGCCTGCGGTACCGAGCCGAGATCGACAGTGGAGCCGGACGCGATGGAGGCAAAGCCGCCGCCGCCGATCGTCCCGATGAAGGCGCTTGTGGTGGGATCGAAGCCGCCGAGCACGGCCCATCCGCCGTTGATGTACCGCTTCCAGCTCCACGGCGTGGTGGAATCGTCGATCCATTCCAGCCCGTCGACGGTCGCACTCTCGACGTTGGCCGGCGCACTGTTACCCTTGTTGCCGCTGGCGATGGATTTGAAGGCGTCGCCGATCTTCTGGCTATATTGCACCCCGGTATAGATGCCAGACGTCGGCGGGACCAGTTCGTTCTGAACCGCATAGGCCGAGAACAGCGACTGCACGGCGCCAGCCGCGAACATGCCGCTTATCGTCGCGATGGCGACGATACCGAGACTTCGTTTCATTGGATTGCCCTTTAGTAGCCGCGAACCAAAAGATTGACGCCGGCGCGGGCGACGTTGCTGCCGGCGTTGACGACATGCACGGTGCAGCCCGCCAGCGTGAGGTTAGTGACCTTCACCTCATCGCCATTGGTGCCGTTGATGATCGCCCGCTGGACGTGCGGGACGTTGGCGCCGTTCGGACCGCCATTGAACGGCGTCGGCGCCAGGCCGCCTGCGGGAATGCCGTCAAAACCGCCAGAGTAGAAGACCACGTCGAGACCGGTGTCCGGCACATCCAGCTCGGTGTAGTCGTCATTCCGATCAGGCACATCGACGAACCAGCGGAATTTGGTGCCGGTCGCGTCGGTCGTGGCATCGTTCGTGATCAGCACGAAGCCCGGCACGAAGTAGCGCGCCACCCGCGTGCCGGATGAAATCGCCACCCAGTCCAGCCAGGTGATGTCACCGGCGAAGATGTCGGCCGGATCGAAGATATCAGGAGCGGCGAAGACATCGGTCTCGCCCTCGACCGCAAAACGCCAGATCGGGAACGCCTGAATGAACCGCGTCGGCGAGGTGCCGAGAATATCGCCGGAGCCGAGCACATCAATCTGCGCCAGAAAGTCATCGCCCTGCAGCACGCCGGACGCCTCGAATTCCGTCCAGAACCGGCATTCCGCCGGCCGGCCGATGTCGACGATGGTCGGCGAGACATAGACCGCGATATGCAGCCCCTCGAGCGCGAGCTGGTCGATGATCTCCTGCGCAAAGGCCTCCGTAATCGAGGCATCGACATCGGTGCGGATGAAGCTGCCGCTGATCACGCCGCCGTCGAGGCTTCCCGGCCAGCCCTCGGTGAGCTCGTCCCTTGAGACGATGATGTTGCGGGAAATAATCGAGCCCGCGATCGTGATCGACGATGTCGTGACGCTGTAGATCCGGCTTGCGAATGGCGACAGCACATAGGCGCGAATGTGATAGGTGCCATCGCCCGTCGTCGGCCATGGCGGCTGGGTGACGACGTCGCCGACCACGAGGCCGGTGTCCCAGCTCGTTCCCTTGCGGACCTCGTAATAGACCGTGCGCTGGTCCTGCACCGTGTCCCAGCCGAGCACGGTCTGGCCGTCGACGCTGCGCTGATGCAGGTTGGTGATATCGCCCGGCGGGAAGGTGAGCCCGAGCAGCGACAACTGCGATGTGGTGACCCAATTGGAGACCGTGCCATCGGCAAAGATGCATCGGACCCGGTAGGTCCACGACCCGGCCGAGGTCAGCGGCACGTCGACGCTGGTGTGCGGCGGCAGCACCGAGGCGACCGTGGTCCAGACGCCGCCGCCGTCATTGTCGATCGACTGCACCTCGAACGAGGCGATCCGGCCGAACCGTGGCACCTGCCAGGACAGACGCACCAGCGCACGGACCGATGCGCCATACCCGTCGATCACCTCAAGCCAGGTCAGACCACGCGGCGGCAGCGAGAACGGGTCGACCGGAATCGTGACGTTCGGATTGTAATCCGGGATCGCGCCGCTATCGGCGCTGGAAATCTCCGGCGCATCATCGACCAGCGTCAGCGTCGCGATCAGGTCTTTCTGATGCGAGATGCCCTGCACCCGGTAGACGGCCGATTCCCGGTCAGTCTCGCCAAAGCTGAACAAGGTCCCCTGTGTGACGCCGGTGAGATCGCCGACCAGCGTCAGCTGCAGGTAATCACCGGCTGCGGTCTCCTCATCGACGGCGCGATCGATGGTGCGCGCATCCTCCGGAACGCGAAACTGTATGCCGTAGGTCTTGCCCTCCTCGATCGTCACCTGTTCGTCGAAGGTGACCACCTGCCCTTCGACCGATTTGACCCGCCCCGAGGCGATCCCGACCAGCATCACGTCGTGGGTGACGCGGACCCGGTCGCCGCGAGTACAGACCAGGTGCTCCCAGCCAACGTTCAGCGTGATCTTCTCCGGCCGCAGCCGCGATTGCGCGATATGAAACCGGCCCAGTTTCCAGATCTGCGCCGGATCGGTGACGCCGGGAAACTCGATGCCTTCGAACAGCGTGGCGTTGGCGGCGCTGTAGCCGTCGTCATAGACGATGCGCTCATCCTGGGTGTAGCCGTTGGCCGCGTTGATGAACGAGACGCGCCAGCCGTGCGGCTGCTGGACATAAGGCTTCTGGCCCTGAAAACCCCAGGAATTGCGCGGCGTGAAGTGCTGGACGATCGGATCGGACGGCCGGTCCCAGACCACGCCCCATTTGCCGTCGAGGAAGGTCGGGACGGCGCGGCCGGCCGCAGCAATGTCGCAGAGTTTGTCATAGACCGAGCCCGCGCCGGTCACCACCTGGTTGAACTTGAAGCCGTTGATCTGGCAGTAGTTCGACCATTCGATCAGGCTTGCGAGATCGATCGCCGAATCCGGCCGCGGGCGCGCATTGGCCGGTCCCTGCAGCACATGCCGGAACAGGTCGGCCGGATTATTCGTCGTGACGTTCGGGACCCATGTCGAGCCGTTCGACGAATTGGCCACGATGCTCATGACCTCGCCGTTGAAAGTATCGATCACGCCGGACAATTGATCGGTCGCGCGGATGCGCAGCGCGGTGAGTGCCAGCCACTTGGGAAACTTGATCGGCTGCTCGATCTTGACGCTGCGCAGCGCAGTCCAGACGATCTTCTCCTTGATCTTGTCGTCGTTCTTCTCGGCATTGACCTTCTGGACCATGACCTCGTACTGGCCGGGGCTCGGCAGCACGACGCGGGCGCCGCGACGGGTCGGGCTGGTCGACCGGGTAAAATGCACGGCCGCGAAGATGGTCCAGCTGCTACCGCCGACCGGCCGATAATAGGCATTGCACTGCACGTCATAGCCTTCGGCATCGCCGGTCTTTTCGTTAATGATGTAGATGCCTTCGGTCGCGGTCCAGTCGACTGAGACCTCACCCGTCTCGGGCGGCGTGGTCTGGATGATCGAATCCACCCCGCCCGTGAGCGTGATGTTCAGCGGCACCTCGTCGACCTGCATCGGATAGAGCGTGATCGGCGCATCGCCCGGAAATCCCTGCCGGTGCTCGACCTGGTAATCCGAAAAGGACGACAGCGGCGTCTCGCCGATCTTGAGCGATGACACATCGATATAGAGCGGGCCGTAGCCCCAGCAGACCAGCAACCGCAACCACTGATCCTCGCCGACGATCTCGGTGTAGGGCTTTGCCGCAAAGAACGGTGACAGCCGATGCCGCCCGAGGACCACAGGGACTGTACCGAACGGGTTTTGCTGGTTCTGCGCGCCCTGGATTGAATTGAGCGACCTTGAGTTGACCGTCTGTTGCTCGGCCGGAGGTCGCACCGGGAACAGCGCGTTCAGCGCCAGCGTGCCCGCCAGCATGATGCCGCCGGCGGCCAGTGCCGCGGCGGTCGAGGCTCCGACCGTGATGCCGGTCGCGCCGAGCGCTGTAACCAGCGCCGGCGCCGCATAGGGCGCGATCACCAGCGCCGCGACCGTCACCACGAGGCCGAGCACCGATCGCCAGATGTTGCCGCCATCCTGCAAGCGCGGGATGAAGGTGACGGTCGCACCTTGCTTGACCCGAACCCGCGACCAGTTCTCCTCCGGGATGACATGATCGTTGATCCGAACGATCAGGTCGCGCCGCAGGCGCCATCCCGGCTTGTGGCTGAGCGCCTCGCCCAAAATCTCGGCGATCGACCATCCGGCCGGAACGCGGCAATGAATGCGGGCGCCGGCCACGGCGTTGAGCGGATGCGTGGTGCCATAGACCGAAACCGTCGCCGCCGGCGGGATCACCTCGCCGTCGATCGCCACAGGACGCAGCGCGTTCATTCATGAATTTCCGTACCGGTAGAACCCGACAACGCGGTTGGCGAGCGATCCGGAGCGATAGCGCTCGATCCGGCTCGTCATTCCCTTTGAGACGTGCAGCAGGCGGCCCGGCGACGTGACGATGCCGATGTGGCGCGGAAACCTGCCCTCGCGCATCAAGACGCCATCGAACGGCTGTTCCTGCCCGGCCACGATCATCGACCACGCATCCAGCCGGCCGGCGATCAGCCGGGCCATGGCGGCGCGATCGGCCGCGGTGACGTACTCCTCGGCATAGGACGGCAGTATGATGCCGCGCAGCTCACGCATCACCAGCGCCACCAGCCCCCAGCAATCAACGCCAGTGGCCAGGTCCCTACCCTTGTCGGCATAGGGAATGCCGACGAAGCGATCGAACATCACCGCAACTGAACCCGTGGCGCGGACGGCTGCACTTCCCTCGCCTCACCATGGCAGTCGGCCATGACCGATGTCATGGCATCGTTCCGCGACATCACTGCGTCGCGGAGACGCAAACAGACCTGCTGGCTTGGCAGATCGATCCGCTGAGAAATGCCAGCAACGGGACCGCAGCCGATGCCGCCGCACGTCATGGTCAAGACATAGACCGCCGTGAACACACCGCTCATTGAAGCGTATCCTTCAGTCGCTTTTGAGCCTGGGGGTCTTCCACTGGCCATGGACCTGCCACGAACAGGACTAATTGATTTTGCTCGGTCAGTTCTAAATACGGTTGGAGAACTTCCCAGCGAGAAACCTTCAACGATCCAATAGGCTCGATCATCACATCACCCCTCAATAGAACAGGCCCGGAAAGGATGCCGGGCTGAAGGTCCCGCTCGGATACGGCTCTGTGACCAGGGCGTCGATTGTGAGGTCGAACGTCAGGAACGATGCGTCATAGGTCAGGTTGGTCATGTCCATGGCCGGCCAGGTCATTTCGACGGTGTCGGGGTCCGACGCCAGAACCACCTCGATCTTGACCGCCGGCGGCGTCGACACCGAGCGCGCCAGCGGGATCAGGCCGCGCGTGACATTGGCGATCGTCAGTTTCGAGGCAGGCGGCGATTTGTCCTGCTCGTCCGGCAACGTCACGTCGATGCCGGCATAGAGGAAATCGATCCCGCGAGATCGCGTGCGGTACATCAACGGATCGGTCGAGAAGCGCTCGGTCGGGTCGGTCGACAGGTAAATCGGCTCAGGCAGCTCGGGGTGCATGATGGTGACCAGCATGATCGGGACTTCGCCCGTTTCCTGCGCGAACAGCGCCTCGCGAAAATTCAGCGACAGCACTCTCATGGGAGCACCATCAGCGTGATATCTACGCGAAAAAGGCTATTGGACAGCCGTGACCGGGTCGGGGCGCTTCCCTTCGGAAACTTGACCAGCAAGGTCTCATCCGCCGCCGTCTGGCTCGGGAACTCGAACGGGAGCGAGCCGGCGAGCAGCGTTTCATCGAAGAACGTGCGCAGCGTCTCGAACTGAGTCCCGGTCATGACCATCTGGCCTGACATGGGACGCGTGGCGGCAGTAGTGCGCCGGCGAGATATCGGCGGACCAACATCAGGCGCATATTCCAGCACACCATCCGCGAGCCCTTCGCGGAAACTGTCGAGCAGAAGATACCGCGGGAGCGTTTCGGGCCAGGCGTCAACCATCAGCGTCTCGCCAATCTTCCGCGTTCACTTAGCGTCCGGTTGGTCGCGCTCCCTGGATTGGCGACATTCTTCGCCGTGATTGAGTCCACGAACGCTTCGATGTTGATCTGCCCACTGCTCCTGCTTTGCTGCACCTGACCCGCCCTCGTTGAGTCTTCAATCAGGTTCACCGTGATCCGAGGCGCGGACGATCGCCCACCTGCCATAACCGTCGGAATGTCGACGGCGCCGCCATTCGCGAAGCTTTTCCGCAGCCGCTCCAGTTTGTCGACGCCGATCGCCCTCACGCTTTCGGCGTCGAACACATACTCGCCCTTATGCACCACGCCGGCCGGCTGATACTTGCCGCCCGGCCCGGTGTAGCCGCCGATGTCGAAGCTGCCAAAGCTGAACGCGCCGGCGAGCGGGTTAAACGATAACGATCCGCCGCCACCACCCAGCATCCCGGCGATCGGCCCAAGGATCGCCTTCTTGATCGCGATCCGCGCCAGTTCATGAAGGATCAGGTTCGACATCGATCTGAACGCATCGGCGACCGAGCGCGTCCCGGTGATGACGTCGGCGAATTCATCGCTCATCCGGTCGAGCGACTGAACGGCGACATACTCAAGCTGCTGCCCGATGTTTGCGGATTCCCGCGCGAACGTCGCCAGCGGGCCGTTCAACTGCTCAAGCTGCCCGCGCGTTTTGGCGTAGGCGTCGGCAAGTTCGTTGATCTTCGCCCGCTGCGCCTCGGTGACCTCGGTGTTGGCCTTGCCGGCGCGATGGTTGGCTTCCCGCGCGGCGGTTTCCAGCTCCACCACGACCCGCGCCCGCTCCCGCGCCGCCGTGGTCTGATCGATGGTCGACGCTTCGACGCCCATCAGGTCGATCTGACGCTGCGTCATCGCCATGCGGCGTTCGAAGGTGTCCCGAGCGCTGCCGCCACCCGTTTTCTTTGCCGTCGCCGTTACCGGGTTGTCCTTAAGGCTGATTTTCGGCGACAACTGCGAGAACGCGTCGTCCAGCCGATCTTGCGGGCCTTTCTCTGTGCCGCCGCTTTTCTTGGCCTTGGCATTAGCGTCACGCGCTTCATTGGCGGCGCGCATCGCGGCACCGAGCGCTTCATAGCCTTTGGCGGTCGCCCTCACCTGCTGCTCCTGATCAGCAAGCGCCTTGTCCGCCGGGCCGAATGCGAGCATCGGAATGGCCGTGGCGGCCTGGATCACCTTCCCCAGGGCGGTATACTCCTGGATCAGTTTGACGACGCTCAGATTGGACAGGTAGTCGTTGAAATCCCTCAATCCCTGCCCGGCGTCGCGGGCCGCGCTGGGGAGCTTCCCGATGATCTCGGCGAGCGCGGCCAGTGATTTGCCGGCCGTGGCGCTGGCGCCAGTCATCTTGTTCAGCTCGCCCGCCGTCTTAATGAGGGCATTCTGCACCTGCTCAAAGCCCTGCGCCACGGTCAGCGACGCGCCGGCGACCTGGTTTTGAAGCAACTGAGCGCCGGCCTGAAAGCCCTTGAAAAACGCGGCCGACGACACCTTGCCGTCGACAACCAACTGCCGGAGCTTCGAGACCGAACCGCCCGCCTCGGTAATGCCGTTGGCGGCCGCCTGTACGATCGGCAGCGCGCCTTCCAGCATGGAATTGAATTCCTCGGCGCGCACCACGCCGGAGCCAAGCGCCTGCGAGAGTTGCAACAGCGCGCCGGACGATTCCGCCGCCGACTTTCCCGACACCCGCAGCGCGACCGCTACGTTGTCGGTAAATTTCAACAGTTGCTCGGTCGAGATGCCAAGTTCTTTCTGCACCAGACTGGCGCGGCCGTAGAGCTGCACCAATGCCTCAAGCGGGGCAGCGTTCTTCTGCGCCGACACGAACAGCGCGTCATAGACCTTGGTCAACTGCTCGCCGGAGAGGCCGGCGACCTTCAACGCATTGTCGATGCGCGTGGCGGTGTCGATGAATTTTTGAGCCTCGCGGAGGGAGAAGGCAGCCGCGAGGGCTCCTAGTATACCTCTCCCAAGACCCGCAAAAGTGCCGTTGATCTTCTTGCCAAGGCCATCGAACTGCTTTTCGATCTTCTTGGTCGCATCTTTAGTATCGCGATCCATTCTGTCGAGCGCGCGCTTGATCTGGCGGGTGTCCGCCGAGATCGAAAGCACCATCTGGTCGAGGTCTTGAGCCATCAGCCGTACTTCTCCAGAAGCTTCGCCATTTCGTCGTCGCCCGGCGCTTCGGTCTTATTGGGATCGGCGTGCATCTCGTTGAAGATGTCGACCGCGTCGAAAAACTCGGTGATCGTTACCGACCAGAACTCAGCCGGCCGCCAGCCCATCGGGCCGACGGCAGATTTCAGCCAGTCGCGCCAGGGGAAGGGCTTGTCGTCTGCGTCGCCGGCGCGCCTTCTTCGTCGGCTTCGGCTTTTCCCTCGGCATCCTTGAGGTGATGACTCAAGGCTTGGCTGAACGCCTTGGCGCAGGCCGGGAAGTCGGAGAGCGACAACTCAGCCGCGGCGCGCGCGCCGTCGCCTTTGACCGCGAGGTGCTGGACGCCGGCAATGGTCGCCGCGACCTCGACGCCGAGCAGGCGCTGATAGAGATCGCCGAACGATTTGCAGTCCAGCGCGGTCGAGACCGCAGCCAACCTGCCGATCTCGGCGGCGATCACCAGATCGACAGAGCCGACGCGGAGCGGCACTTCGCCCCGCGCGCCATTTGCTGACAACGCCATCGGTTACGCCCCGATAACGTCGGCGGTGCCGCCACTGGTCGCGGTCGCGCTGCCCGACGAGTTGGTGGCGGTGACCGCGACCGTGATGGTGGCTCCGATATCGCCGGTAACAGGGATGTAGGTTTCCTCCGTCGCGCCAGAGATATCCGCGCCGTCCTTCTTCCACTGGAAGGTGAACACCGCCGAGTGCGTCCATATGCCGACGTTGGCGGATAGCGTCTGACCCTCCTGGGCGATGCCGGCGATTGACGGCAGCAACGTGTTGACCGGTGCTCCGGCCTCGGCCGTGAAGGTGAGCGGTCCAGCCGCCGAGAACGTGGCCGAGAACTCCATATTGCCTTCCATTTCGCCTGAGGTCTCATAATCAGAGACCATCCACGAGCCGGAATACGTCCCATCGCCCGGCACCACCACCTGGGCGTTGAATACCGTGCCCGCGCGGACATGGCCCAGCAGGGTCGCCTGCGTCGCGCCACTGATAAACTTGCCGGAGCCGGTGAAGGTGCGGTTGACGATGCCGGGTTCGGAGGTTTTCTGCACGGCGGCGCCAGGGTTGTCGCAATCCGGCACCGTGGTGTCGATCTCATTGGCCGATAGATTGAAACTGCGGGTTGTCAGTCCGCACAGATTGGCGAAGGCTTCCGGGCTCCCCCCGTCCCCAATCTTGATGAGAAGCAAGCGGCCTTTTTGCTGCATGGGAGCGTCCTTTCACGACAAAGCGCCCCGCGGCTCGCAGGACGGTCAAGGTTGAAATTTTCGGGGGTTACTCGGTAACGATGGCGACCAGTTCGACGACGCCATGAGAAGTCAGGCCGTCAGGATCACGAAACATACGGGTTTGGCGGTGCTGAAGCGTTATCACCTTGTGGGTCGGTAACGACGCGTCCCAATTGTGCAACGATTTGACGACGGCGTGCGCGATCTGCTTGGCCTCGACGAAACCGGGCTTCCGCGACCAGATGTCGAGATTCATGGTGATCTCGTAGCCGGTCATGCAGGTCGCATCGTCCTGCAGATCGTCGCTGTCAGCGATTCCGACAAACGGAAACTCTGCCGTCACCGCGCCGCCGGAGCCGCGCGGCACATGGTCATAGACCCGCGCCCCGATCAGCGCCGTCAGCGTCGCGTCGGCCTTGAGCCACGTGACGATCGCACCCTGTAATTCCAGGCTTGGAGACGCCATCAGGATTTCGCCTTTCGCACGGCTTTATTCACCGCTGCAGCCATCTTGCGGCGCGCGGTCTTGCGATAGGCGCGCCAGGTCGGGAAGATGTGAGGCCGAGCAGCCATGTTGACCGTGCCGAACTCGAGAAAGCGCCAAGTGAACTTCGCGAACACGCCCGTTGCGTTCTTGTCCTTGGTTTCGCGGATCCCGGTGAATTCCTGGTGCGGGCGGTTCGCGATCCGATCCGCCTCTATGCTGGCCTTGTAATCCCCGGTCGCGCCGACTGGCGCGCGCACCGCAATGCGGTTGGCCGCTTCCTTCGCCACATCCATCTGCGCCTGCGCCAACTCCCTCTCGGCGTCCGGCACCATCCTGTTGAGCTTCTTCATCACGGCCTCGCGGCCGAGAAATTTCGCCTTGATCGCCATCAGGCCGCGACCCCGCGCTCACATAGCAACGAAATCCACTGCCGATCGGTCTCCGGCGTCACGTCCCGCACCGCCCAGGCGGTGCCGTCACGCGCATCGACCAGCCGCCAGTCCGAATTGATCTGTCGCGTCTGGCTCGACGCGCGCACG
>JAANMW010003025.1_pt1 | contig 13908 bp, 7 predicted proteins | sample 7279671 | NCBI WGS metagenome assembly JAANMW01 (sample SAMN14094541, study PRJNA606508) | bioreactor metagenome | isolation source: A lab-scale SPAN reactor treating ammonium-rich wastewater day 247 | place: Ireland: Galway | collected 2017-09-19
CTGGCCACCAAGGGGCTGCGCTACACCCGGTTCCACACCACGGCGCTGTGCTCGCCGACTCGGGCGGCCCTGCTGACCGGGCGAAACCACCATTCGGTCGGCACGGGCGTGATCACGGAGATGGGCACGGGGTATCCCGGCTATAGCGGGCTGCCCCCCAAGAGCGCCGCGATGGTCTCGGAGGTCCTGCGGCAGAACGGCTACAGCACCGCATTCTTCGGCAAGAACCACAACGTCCCCGACTGGGAGACCAGCATCTCCGGCCCGTACGATCGCCGGCCGGGCCTCCAGGGCTTCGACCACTTCTACGGCTTCTTCGGCGGGGAAGCCAGTCAATGGGCGCCGGCCCTGTTCCGCGACAACCAGCGGGTGGAAATGGTGATCCCCGGGGGCAAGGAGGGCCGCTACACGCTGAACGATTCGTTGGCCGACGAGGCAATCGAATTCATCCGCCAGCAGAAATCGGTGACGCCCGATCGGCCGTTCTTCATCTACTACGCCCCCGGCGCCACCCACGCCCCGCACCACGTCCCCCGGGCGTGGATGGACAAGTTCAAGGGCCGGTTCGATCAGGGCTGGGACCAGTACCGCCAGGAGACCTTCCAGCGCCAGCTCAAGCTCGGGGTCATCCCCCCGGACACGAAGCTGACCCCCCGGCCGAAAGAGATCCCTGCCTACGACTCGCTGACGGCGGATCAGAAGAAGGTGGCCGCCCGGCTGATGGAGGCGTTCGCGGCCTTCACCGCCCAGACCGATTATTGCGTCGGGCGGGTCCTGGAGGCCCTGGACCAGGTCGGTCAGATCAACAACACGCTGGTCTTCTGGATCATCGGCGACAACGGGGCCTCGATGGAAGGCACGCCCTACGGCTGCTTCAACGAGCTGGCGGCCATCGCCGGAGTAGCGGAGGACCCGGCGCTGCTGGTGAAACGCCTGGACGAGATCGGCGGGCCGAAGTCCTACAACCACTACCCGGTCGGCTGGGCGTGGGCGATGAACACGCCGTTCCAGTGGGGCAAGCAGATCGCCTCGCACTTGGGCGGCGTGCGCAACCCGCTGGTGGTCGCCTGGCCGGACCGCATCAAGGACAAAGGTGGGCTCCGCTGGCAGTTCCACCACGTCATCGACGTAGTGCCGACGATCCTCGAAGCGGCGCGGATACCGGAGCCGAAGGAGGTTGACGGCGTCAGGCAGAAGCCGATCGAGGGCGTGAGCATATTGTACAGCTTCGACGACGCCAACGCCAGGGACGCCCGGCATGTGCAGTACTTCGAGATGCTCGGCAACCGGGCGCTCTACCAGGACGGCTGGATCGCCGCCTGTCGGCACGGCCGGCTGCCCTGGACGACGGGCACCTACGATTTCGACAAGGACACGTGGGAACTCTACAACCTGACAGAGGACTTCAGCGAGTACAGCAACCTGGCCGCCAGTCATCCCCACAAGCTCAAGCCCCTTCAGGACGCCTTCTGGGTCGAGGCCGAGAAGTACCAGGTTCTTCCGCTGGATGACCGGCTGGCCGAACGCATGGATCCCGTGTTGCGGCCCAGCCTGATTGCGGGTCGGACGGTGTTCACCTACTACGACGGCGCCCGCCTGCCGGACAGCTCCGCCGCCCCGACGCAGAATCGCTCCTTTACTATCACCGCCTACCTGGACATTCCCCAAGGCGGGGCCACCGGTGTGATACTGGCCGCCGGTGGCGTACCGGGCGGGATCGTCCTCTACGTCAAGGACGGCCGCCCGATTATCGAGTCCAACTACGTCGCCCAACGCCGTGACCAGATCGCCAGCAATGAGGCTCTGGCCCCGGGGCCGAACGTCGTGCGTGTGGAATCTCGCTACGACGGCGGCGGCCTGGGCAAGGGCACCACCGTGTCGCTGTTCATCAACGACAGGAGGGCCGGCCAGGGCCGCATCGAAGTGACCGCCTGGGTGGGCAAGTACTCTGCGGATGAGACGTTTGACATCGGGCAGGATACCGGCACGCCGGTCAGCGAGGACTACGCTTCGCCCAACCGCTTCACCGGCACGATCAAGAAGGTGGTGATCGACGCGGCGCCGGCCAAGCTGAGCGCCGACGATCTGAGGAAGCTCCAGGGCGCGGCGCGGACGGCGCGACTGATGACGGAATGAGGAAGTCGAGCGATAGGGCGTCCGCGGCCTGGCGTTCTCTGTCTTCGTCCGACGGTGCCCCGGCCGCGACTGCCGGGAGCGGTAGACAACAAGGAGACGCACATGAACCACAGGAACTGCCGGCGAGGGCCTGCCAAGCTTCTGCCACTTGAGCTGTTCCTGGCGGCGACACTGCTCACCTTTGGCCTGCTGTCGCTGGGTGCGGGCGCATCGGCCCAGGAGGTCCTGCCGGCCCCGCCGCCGCCCTTCAAGGGCCAGATCGGGCTGAGCGCCAAGGACTCCGTGCCCGATTTTCCCAGAGCTGTCGAGGCCCCCAAGGGAGCGCCCAACATCGTGCTGATTCTGCTGGATGACGTGGGCTTTGGCGCGTCGAGCACCTTCGGCGGGCCGTGCCAGACGCCGACGCTGGACCGGCTGGCGAAGAACGGGCTGCGCTACACCCAGTTTCACACCACCGCGCTGTGTTCACCCACGCGAGCGGCGCTGCTGACCGGACGCAACCACCACTCTGTCCATACGGGCACGATCATGGAAATGGCCACCGGCTTTCCGGGCTACGACAGCGTGATGGGCAGGGACACCGCGACGGTTGCTGAGGTCCTCAGGCGAATGGGCTGGAACACCGCCTGGTTTGGCAAGAACCACAACGTCCCCGATTGGCAGAGCAGCCAGGTCGGGCCGTTCGACCTCTGGCCGACCGGGCTGGGCTTCGAGAAGTTCTACGGTTTTATCGGCGGGGAGACCAATCAGTGGAGGCCTGCGGTTTTTGAGGGCACGCGGCCCATCGAGCCTTACTTGGGCCACCCGGATTACAGCTTCGACTACGACATGGCCGACCAAGCCATCAAATGGATCCGCAACCAGAAGGCCCTGGCACCCGACCGGCCGTTCTTCCTCTACTATGCGCCGGGAGCCACGCACGCCCCGCATCACCCGAAGCCCGAGTGGATCGCCAAGTACAAGGGCCAGTTCCAGCAGGGCTGGGACAAGGTCCGCGAGGAGACGCTGGCCCGGCAGAAAGAATCGGGGATCGTCCCGGCTAACACCAAGTTGACCTCGCGCCCTGCCGGGATCGCGGCCTGGACCTCGCAGACCCCCGAAGAGCGCCAGCTTTGCGTCTACATGATGGAGATCTATGCCGGCTTCCTGGAGCAGACCGACTACAACGTCGGCCGGGTGTTGGAGGCGATTGAGAAGCTCGGTCAGCTCGATAACACGCTGATGATCTACATCGTCGGCGACAACGGGGCCAGCGCCGAGGGCGGCGCCCACGGGACGTTCAACGAGAACATTCACCTCAACGGGATCGACGAAGGCTACGAGGCGATCCTTAAGCACAAGGACGAGCTGGGCAAGTGGTACAGCAACAACCACTATCCGATGGGCTGGGCCCACGCGATGGACACACCGTTTCAGTGGACCAAGCAGATCGCCAGCCACTACGGCGGCACGCGCAATGGGATGGTCATATCCTGGCCAGCCCGCATCAAGGACAAGGGCGGCATCCGCCCCCAGTGGCACCACACGATTGACGTCGTCCCGACCATCCTGGACGTGTGCGGCGTGCAAGCGCCGTCGGTCGTCAACGGCGTGGCCCAGAGGCCCGTCGAAGGCGTAAGCATGGCCTATACGTTCGACGGTGCCAAGGCGCCCTCGACCCGTCGCACGCAGTACTTTGAGATGTTCGGACATCGGGCCATCTACCACGATGGATGGGTGGCCTGTACGACGCCGAGGCTGGCCCCCTGGGAGGACGCCACGATGAGTCCCCAGGCTGCCAAGATCGATGTGATTAGCGGCTACAAGTGGGAATTGTACAACACCGTTGAAGACTTCAGCGAGGCGGTAAACCTGGCCGAGAAGAACTCCGACAAGCTGCACGAACTCCAGTTGCTGTTCTATGCCGAGGCGGCCAAGTTCAACGCGTTTCCGCTGGACGACCGCAAGGTCGAGCGGTTTGACGTGCGGATCCGGCCGAGTTTGGTCCGCGGTCGGACCGAGTTCACCTACGACGGCCCCCTGTCGCGCATCCCGGAAGGGGCGGCGCCGGACGTGAAAAACAAGTCTTTCCGCGTCATTGCCGATGTGGTCCTGCACAAGGGCGACGAACAAGGGGTCCTGGTGACGCACGGCGGGCTGTCTGGCGGCTACGCCCTGATGTTGCAGGCCGGCAAGCCGGTATTCCACTACAACCTGTTGAACATCGCGCATTTCAGCATCCCCGGCAATGACGCCCTGCCTGCGGGCCGGCACACCATCGTGTTTGACTTCAAGTACGACGGCGGCGGGTTCGGCAAGGGCGGCGACGGGACTCTAGTTGTCGATGGCAAGTCCATCGCCCGGGGCCGTATCGCCAGCACCGTCCCCATGCGGTTCAGCCTTGACGAGACCTTCGATGTTGGCGAAGACACCGGTACGCCGGTCTGCCGCGACTACGACGTGCCGTTCAAGTTCACCGGCAAGATCGATAGGGTCGTCGTCAGCTTGGGCGAGGCCGGGTTGGGCGCCGCCGATCGCGAGGCGCTGAACCGGGCCGAAGCAAGGCGGCGGCTCAGCGAGTAGCCGTGGGTTGCTGGCGAAGGCACGGCAGAGAGTCGGGGCTGCCGTGGCCATGAGGTGAGCAGCGTCTTGCGCCGGTCTGGGCCACGCCGCCCGGACGGTGCCCGCGGCGTAACCGAAGACTGAGGGTCCGCGGGTTGAAGGAGAATCGCACCATGAGAATGCATCACGGATAGCATCTGACCGCCTTGCCGATCGTCACCGCCGACTGGCACGCCGACCGCGACGAGCGCTGGACGGTCCCACTGGGCGGCGGGGTGGGCAAGCTGTCCCGCACCGGCAAGCTGCCGGTCAACCCCTCGCTGGCCGCTTATTACAGCGTGGAGCATCCGACGTTCGGCCCGGAGTGGCGCGTTCGGTTCCAGGTGCAGTTCCTGTGCCCGAAATGACGGCATGACAACAACATTGCCAAGCCACAGAGGAACGATCATGTCAACCCGGTCTATCGGGGCCGTTGCCATTCTTGCAGCCTTGCTCCCGGCGGGTTCCGCCGTGTTCGCGGAAGTCGGCGCAGGCGGGGCGGACGTCCCAGCCGCCCGGCCAGTGACGACCGGACAGTGGTCCGCCTCGAAGGAGTCGGACTGGCTGACGATGGGGGTCGAGTTGGCCCGCCAGCGGCCGACCAGCCAGCCAGGCGGCGCGGCCGGCGAAGGCGCGCCGCGCCTGGGGCCCGAAGTCCCCGCCACAGAGACGCCACGCATGGTGCCCTGGGTCGACTACCGGGGCGACCTGTGGCATCGCGCCGCCCTCACTGGCGACTGGGGGGGCCTGCGCCAGAAGATGATGGACAAAGGCCTGCGAGCCAATGTCAGCCTGACGCAGATCCTCCAGGGCAACATCGACGGTGGCGTCAGCAGGCGGTCCTGGTACATGGGCCTGCTCCGCTACGAGCTGGACCTGGACACGGGGGCGGCCGGGCTGTGGCCTGGCGGCCTGTTCCACGTGCGGGGCGAAACGCAGTACGGCAAGAACGATCTGTTCGACAGCGGCGCCCTGCTGCCGGTGAACTCCGCCGCCCTCTATCCCGTGCCCGACCAGGAGACCCGCCTGTCGGAGGCCTACTACACCCAGTTCGTGGCCCCGTGGCTGGGCTTCATCGCCGGCAAGATGTCCCCGCGCGAGAACAACGTCTTTGCCCGTGACGAGACCACGCAGTTCATGAACATGGCCTTCTTCTGCGACCCGGTGATCGGCACCACCGTGCCTCTGGATTTCCTGGGTGCCGGCGTCATCCTGGCCCCCGCGAAATGGTTTACCCTGACCACCCTGGTGCTGGATTCGGAAGGCACGGCCAACGTCAGCGGGTTCGATACCGTCTTCGACCGCGGCACGAGCGTCTTCCAGACGGCGGAGGTGGCAATCAGGCCGTTCGGCCAGCAGGGCCACCAGCGCGTCGGCTGGTCCTGGAGCGATAAGAGCCAGATCCAGCTCAGCCAGGACGTCCGCCTGATCATCCGCCAGCTTGTCCTCAAGAAGCTGGGCCTGGGCCCCGGCCCTACCCTCAAGCGGCAGGGCAGCGACTGGTCATTCCTCTACGACTTCGACCAGTATCTCTACACCAAGCCGGGAACGAAGAACCAGGGCGTCGGCCTGTTCGGCCGCTTCGGCTACAGCGACGGGACGGTCAACCCCGTGGGCCAGTTCTACAGCCTGGGCATCGGCGGCAAGGGCATGATCCCCGGCCGGGACAGCGACACGTTCGGCATCGGCTACTACTACCTGGCGGTCAGCCACGAGATGGGCCCGATCCTGCGGAAGCTGGTCGCCGACGAGAAGGGCGTGGAGCTCTACTACAACATCGAGGTCACGCCGTGGCTTCACATCACGCCGGACCTTCAGATCATCTGGCCCGGCCAGCGGATGCTCTCCGACACGTCGGTCGTGGCGGGCATCCGCGTGAGGATGGACTTCTAGGGTTCATCCGGCTACTGACTCCGGTGAAACGAATGTCGTATGATTTCATTTGAGCACAATAGGCAGTCTGGTGCCGCGAACGAAGCCGCGAAGCAACGATGGTTGACTGGCAGCATCGGCCGCGGCGACCACGACGGTTCCTCGCAACTGCTCGACGTCGTCGGGGCAGTAGTTGGCCAGGGCGCCGCACTTGAGATACGACCAGCCATCCTCATTGGGATTGAGTTCGGGCGCGTAGGACGGCAGGAACTCCAGGTGAATGCGCCTGCATCGGCGCAGCCACGTTCGCCATTGCCGCCCTTTGTGGGCCCCCAGCCGGTCCCATACCACGAGGATTTGTCCTTGAAGGTGGCCCAGCAGATGGCGGAGGAACTCAATGACTTGTTCCTGCCGAACGCCGCGGTCCACGTGGAATTGAAGATACCATCCCAGTCGTCTGCGGCCCGGAGAGATGGATACGCCTCCGATAGCCGAGACGCGGCGTCGATGCCGAGTGCGGGTGGCCATGGTGGGCGTCTGGCCTCGCAGTCCCCATGTTCGGCGGACCAGCGGATTGAGCAAGAAGCCCGTTTCGTCGATGAAAACCAGGTGTGCGCCGGTTCGCTTCGCCCGTCGCGTGATCCGGGGCCAGTCCCGTTCAATCCACCGGCGACTGGTCTGCTCGTCGCGTTCCTTGGCCCGAACCTACGGCTTCTGAGGGGGAAAAACCGAGCCCGGCCATCAGCCGCGGTATCGCATCGACATGATAGGCCACTCCCCAGCGGCGCCAAATCACTTCGGCCATGCGACGAGAGTTCCACAAGTCGGTGGAGAACCCGCAAGCGGTGGCCCCGCGCAACAGGCAGTTCACCAACACCTGCTTGCGTCGTGCTGACAACTTCGGAGGGCGGCCTGGCGAAGAGATGGCCTTCAAGACGGTTGGCCCTCTGTGGCGGTAGACGTTCATCCAACGTTCGACGCTTCGCAGCATGGCGTTCAAGTGACGGGCTATCTGCGTGGGCCGCCAGCCCTGCTCCTTCAAGGCCGCCGCCCGCAACCGCCGCTGCTCCAACTGAGCACTGCTTCCGTGTGGTCTCATGGAGCATATATCGGATGTTCTTTTGATGCGCCATTACCTTTACCGGAGTCAGTGATACATACTCGGTCTTGAGAAGTGGCGGACATGCTGGCTCCCGTTTTGAGTTGCGCCAACTTCAGAAAGGAGCGCCCGGCATGGCCACGAGTATCTTGTATCACGGATGGGGCAACGCTCTTCAGGTTTACTCGCCGGTACACGCGAGTTGGCTGAACCAGATTGAGATATACTTCTCGATTGTGCAACGCAACGTGCTGATGCCCAACGAGTGCCCAGACCTGCTGACGCTGACCCGTGCGTTGTTGGAGTTCCAGTCATACTACGAGGCGATCGCCAAGCCTTTTGAATGGAGGTTCACGCGCCGGGACTTGGCGGAAATCCTGGCCAAGCTGGCGGACTACACGGCCCTGCCGAAGAAAGCTGTGGCTTGAACAGAATACGTCACCGAACTTACGACCCAGAGCGATTAGTCGGATGAGCCACCTCTAGCGCTCGAGTGGCAGATGGGGATTGACTGATCAGAAAGGGACTGAGCAATGAACAGGCCAGACTCAGTGAACCGAACAGGAATGGTGGTGGCTGTTGTTCTGGTGGCACTTGCCTGGGCGGGGGCAACGGTTGGCTCCGTGGCCGCCGCTGACCCGGCTGACACGCCGCCGTTAAAGACTGAGGAGCTGGAGCAGATGCTGGCGCCGATCGCACTGTATCCGGACTCGCTGCTATCTCAGATGCTCATGGCCTCAACCTACCCGCTTGAGGTGGTCCAGGCCGACCGCTGGGTCAAACAGAACACGGACGTGAAGGGCGACGCGCTAGCCAGGGCGCTGGAGCAGCAAAGCTGGGACCCCAGCGTCAAGTCACTGGTCAATTTCCCGCAGGTTCTGGCCATGATGAGCGAGGGCTTGGAAGTGACCGTCAAGCTGGGCGACGCCTTCATCGGCCAGCAGACACAGGTCCTTCAGACCATTCAGAAGCTCCGCGCCAGGGCCCAGGAGACGGGAAATCTCAAGACCACGGCCGAGCAAAGGGTCGTCGTCGAGCAGCAGCCGGACCAGGCGAAGGTGATCGTCATAGAGGCCGCCCGGCCGGAAATAGTTTATGTCCCGACCTACAGCCCGACGGTCTACTACGCGGCGTGGCCTTACCCGGCCTATCCGCCGGTGTGGTACTACCCGGCGGGGTATGTGGCGGGCAGGGCATTCGCCTTTGGCGCGGGCGTGGCCGTGGGCGTGGCGTGGGGCTACGCGTGGGGCCACTGCGACTGGCACTACGGCCGGCTGGACATCGACGTAGACCGCAATGTCAACATCAACAGGAACATCGATCGGTCGAGGTACAAGGCCGACATCCAGGCCCATAATGCCGGCATACGGGACGGCAAGGGAACCTTCCAGCACGACGCCTCCCACCGCCAGGGCGTGGCCTATCGAGACCAGAAGACGGCCAGCCAGTTCGGCCGGGTTTCCCAGGCCGACGCCGCCAAGGCCCGCGAGACCTTTCGCGGCCGCTCCGGGACCGGCGCCCAGAACCTTTCGCTCCCCGGCGGTGTCACCGGCAGGACCGGAACGGGGGCCGTCCAGCGCCCCACCATGTCCATCCGCCCGAGCGCTTTTGACGGCGTCAATCGCGGGGGCAGCGCTGCCCGCCGTGAAAGCGCACGCGGCAGTGTCAGCCGGTCGGCTTCCTCACGACCAGTTGCTCCTTCGCGTTCAGGCGGCGGTTCACGGCTCCGCGGCCGAAGGTAGTAGCTCTTGGCTCTTACAGGGAGACATGACCCATGGACATTCAGTTCCGTTCCTCGACAGATTCCGCAGTGTCTTTTCGCGGAGTCCGGGCGGCTGGCGCGGCGATGGCCCTCGTCCTTGTTCTACTGATGGCACAAGGCTGCGCCCGTCAGGCCACCTTCGAGTCGGCCGACGGCGCGGTGGATTCGCTGGTCGCCGCCGTGCGCGCCAAAGACGCCGGGCAACTGAAGCACGTGCTCGGGCCTCAGGCGGATGAGATCATCTCGTCGGGCGACAAGGTGGCTGACAGGAACCTCGCAAAGGACTTCCTGGAGGCCTATGACGAGAAGCATCAGCTTGTCGCGGGTGAGGACGCCTCGATGACACTGGTTCTCGGCAAGTCTGACTGGCCGATGCCGATTCCGATCGTCCAGGAAGGCGGGAAATGGCGGTTTGACACCGAGGCCGGAAGAGAGGAAATCCTGAATCGCCGTATTGGCCGAAATGAGTTGTCCGCGATCCAGACCTGCCTGGCGATCCTTGACGCCCAGCGTGAGTATGGATCGGTCGTCCGTAACGGCAACGGCCTGCGCGAGTACGCCCGCAAGTTCATCAGCGATCCTGGCAAAAATAACGGACTGTTCTGGCCGACCGCGGAGAACGAGCCTCCAAGCCCCCTTGGCCCGCTTGCGGCTGCGGCCGCCGAGGAGGGCTACAATGGCGGCCGGCCGACCCCTGCTTCACCCAGAGCGTATCACGGCTACCGGTTTCGCATCCTGATACGTCAGGGCGTTAACGCCCCCGGTGGGGCCATGGATTATGTGGCCGGCGGCAAGCTGATCGGCGGCTTCGCCGTCGTCGCCTGGCCGGCCGAATACGGCAACTCCGGCATCATGACGTTCATCATGAATCACGAAGGCAAGGTCTATCAGCGTGATCTGGGCGACGGCACCGCGAAAACCGCCAAGTCGATGAGCGATTACGATCCAGGCCAGGAATGGAAGATTGTAGAGCCGGACAACGCCCAGACCGGCGCCCCCACCGGCCGCCCGTGAATGCGCCGAGTGCAACGGCCCAGCCCATTGTGCAGCACGTGGCGGCAGGCTTCCGCGTTGTGATCCCGGATCACAGCCGCTTTTCCATGCCGCAGTTGAGCTGTCCCAGGCATAGTGCCCAAGCGAGGTGGACCATGCCCGAAGAACCATCCGGCGCGAAGACGGACGGCGCGAGAACCGCATCTGCCGATCGCTTGCGCCTGATTCTGGCGAGCACGGTCAGGGCCATCATCGGGGTGGATGCCGCCGGGCGGATCGAGTTCGTCAATCCCGCTGCATGCCACATGCTGGCGTATCGCGAAGAGGACCTTCTCGGCCAGCCGTCCCACAAGCTCCTGCATCATCATCAATCTGACGGCAGCGCGTATCCCGGGGGGGAATGCCCCGTCCTGGCCGCCTGCGGGCAGGGCAAGTCCAGCCGCATCGACGAGGAAGTCTTCTGGCGGCAGGACGGGCAGGCGCTGCCGGTCGAATATGACGTGACTCCGCTGTGCGAGGACGGTCGCACCACTGGCGCGGTGGTCAGCTTCGCCGATGTCACCGAGCGCCGCCGCAGGGAGCAGACCTTCCGGGCCGCCTTCCACGCGCCCCGGGACGCGGTTTTCTTCTTCGATGAATCGGGCATCCGGGACGTCAACGAGGCGGCGGTCCGAATGCTGGGGTTCGACTCCCCCGCCGACCTTCTGGGTCACAGGCCCTACGAGTTCTCTCCCGAATTCCAGGCCGATGGACTGTCCTCCCGTCAGAAGGAGTCCCCCATCGTCGAGGAGACCCGGCGGAAGGGGTCCTTGCGCTTTGAATGGCTCCACCGGAAGCGCTCGGGCGAGGTCTTCCCCACGGACGTCACTCTCAGCGTCGCCAACCTGGACCAGAAGCCGGGGCTGCTGGCGATTGTGCGCGACCTGACGGACCGCAAGCGAGCCGAGGACGCCCTCGCCGCCAGCGAGAGCAAGCTTCGCCGGATCCTGGAGACCGCCAACGAGGGCTTCTGGCTGATCGACAACGCCACGGTCACCCTCGAGGTCAACGACGCCATGTGCCGAATCCTGGCGCGCCCGCGGGAACAGATCATCGGGCACCCCATCTTCGAGTTCACCGACGAGGAGAACACTCGGATCTTCCGCGAACAAGTCTCCCGGCGCGCCCGAGGGGAAGCCGGGGCCTACGAGATTTCCCTGCTCCGGCCCGACGGCAGCTTGGTGCCCTGTCACTTCAGCGCCAATCCACTCCTGGACGAGCAGGGCGTCAAGATCGCAGCCTTCGCCATGGTCACCGACATCACCGAGCGCGTCCGTGAGGAGCAGAAGTTTCGGGCCGTCTTCAACACGCCCCAGGATGCGATCTTCTTCTTCGATGAAACGGGCATCCGAGACGTCAACGAGGCGGCGGTCAGAATGCTGGGGTACGACAACGCTTCCGACCTTCTGGGCCGCCGACCGCACGAGTTTTCCCCCGAATTCCAGCCCGATGGGCTGTCCTCCCGCCGGAAGGAGCCTGTGATCGTCGCGGAAGTCCAGCAGAAGGGATTGCTGCGCTTCGAATGGCTTCACCGGAAGCGGACGGGCGAAGAGTTTCCCACAGAGGTATCCCTCAGCGTCGCCAACCTGGAGGAGAAGCCGGGGCTCCTCGCGATTGTGCGCGATCAGACGGAGCGTAAGAAGGCGGAGGAAGCCCTGGCCGCCAGCGAGCGCAAGCTCCGCCGGATCCTGGACACTGCCAACGAGGGCTTCTGGCTCATCGACAACGCCGCGGTTGCCCTCGAGGTCAACGACGCCCTTTGCCGGATCCTGGGCCGCCCGCGGGAACAGATCGTCGGGCACAGCATCTTCGAGTTCGCCGACGAGGAGAACAAACGCATCTTCAGCGAGCAGATGGCCCGTCGGGCCCGCGGGGAGGCCGGGGCCTACGAGATGTCCCTGCTCCGACCCGACGGCAGCCTGGTGCTCTGCCACTTCAGCGCCAATCCGCTGCTGGACGAGCGGGGCGTCAAGATCGCCGCCTTCGCCATGGTCACCGACATCACCGACCGCAAGCGTGCCGAGGACGCCCTGCAGGAATCCGAGCGACGTTTGGCTTCGATCATTGACCTGATGCCCGATGCTCTGATCATTATTGACCGCAACGGTCGGGTGGTCGCCTGGAATAAAGCCACGGAGGCGCTGACGGGTGTCCGGGCAGCGGACATACTCGGCAAGGGCGACCACGAATATGCCCTGCCCTTTTACGGAAAACGTAGGCCGATTCTCATCGATCTGGTCCAGTTGCCAGAAAAGGACCTGGAAGAACAATACGCGAGCATCAAGCGAGATGGCCCGGTGCTGATAGGCGAGGCTCATCTGCCGCTGGGCGGCAGGGGGGCTTACCTGCAAGGCCGTTCGCGCGTCTTGAACGATGAGAACGGCGCCTATGCGGGGGCCATCGAGATTCTTCACGACTTCACCGAACATAAGCGCGCGGACGACGACCTGCAGGACCGCCTGATGTTCCAGCAGGCGCTGCTGAACAGCCTACCGCATCCGATGTTCATCAAGGACGCCGCGGCCCGCTTCCTAGGCTGCAATGCCGCCTATGAGCGGGCGTTCGGGGTGACCAGCTCGAGTCTGCAGGGCAAGACGGTGTTCGACCTGGGGTTCATTCCCGAGGCCGACCGGCGGAGGTTTCACGCCGAGGACACCGCCGCCATCTCCGGCGCGAGCCGCCTGAGCTATCAGCTCCCCATCGCCTACGCGGACGGCCAGACTCACGTGACCTTGTACTCCGTGGAGGGCTTCCGGCTGGCCGACGGCCGGCCCGGGGGCCTCATCGGGATGCTCGTAGATATCACCGAGCGCGAGCAGCTCGAGGAGAACCTGCGGGTAGCCCGCCGCAAGGCCGAGGAGGCCACGGTCGCCAAGAGCGCCTTCCTGGCAAATATGAGCCACGAGATCCGCACGCCCATGAACGGTATCATGGGTATGACGGAGCTGGCGCTGGACACCGACCTCACTCCGGAGCAGCGCGACTACCTCAACACGGTCAAGTCGTCGGCCGACGCCCTGCTGAACCTCATCAACGACATCCTGGATTTCTCCAAGATCGAGGCCGGCAAGATCGAACTGGACCAGGTCGAGTTTCTCCTGCGAGATGCCCTGGCCGACACGCTCAACCCCTTGGCGCTGCGGGCCAGCAGCAAGGGACTGGAGCTGACCTACGAAGTGCAGCCGGACGTCCCCGACGCCCTGGTGGGCGACGTCTACCGCCTGCGGCAGATCGTAGTGAATCTGGTCGGCAATGCCATCAAGTTCACCGAGCGCGGCGAGGTGGCCGTTTCACTGCGTATGCTGGAACGCGCGGCGACGCACGTTGTGCTCGAGGTGGCCGTCCGCGACACGGGCGTCGGCATCCCCGCGGACATGCTCGGCAGGCTGTTCAGGCCTTTCGAGCAGGTGGATGCCTCGACCACCCG
>JAANMW010003029.1_pt1 | contig 13896 bp, 12 predicted proteins | sample 7279671 | NCBI WGS metagenome assembly JAANMW01 (sample SAMN14094541, study PRJNA606508) | bioreactor metagenome | isolation source: A lab-scale SPAN reactor treating ammonium-rich wastewater day 247 | place: Ireland: Galway | collected 2017-09-19
GCAGGCGTGGCAGAACAGAACGCATCGGTCGGCAATGCCTGGGGCGGCGCCGGGCGGCCGCGAGTTGGAGTCCCCGATCTCGAGGCGTTGGGATTGGGGGCCCCTGCCACTGGCGCCTTCGGTGTCAGCGCGGATGTCGAGGACCCACAGGTCGGGGTTGTGCGTGCCGGAGGGGTTGGGGCGCATCTCGATCAGCCCGGAGGCGTTCGGCCGGCGGCGGTTGATCGCGATCCCGCTGCGGGCCTCGTGCCAGGCGACGGTGACGGGGCGCAGGCCTCGAACGGCCCGGTCGGCCAGCCGCTGGAGGCGGTCCCGCAGGTCGCGCTCGTAGTCCGCCAGCCCGTGCGGCCTGGGCCCGATGCGGATGTAACGGTCGAAGTTGACCATCGGACCGCTGTGGGTGTGGGCGAAATTGAGCACTACGCGGTCGGGCGGGACGGCCGCGACGGCCGACAACTCATGGCGGATGGCGCCGGCCGGTTGCTCGCCCATGCCGATCAGGTCCAGCGAGACCCAGAGCGTCCGCGTGCCGCGCGGGCCCTGAAGCACGACGGCCTGGGCCGAGAGCGGGTCGAGCACGGAGGTCGCGGGCGTGAACTTCGGCCCGCGCCCGCCCAGCGGCAGGCCCAGCGGCGGCGTGATGTCGATCTGGGCCCAGCCCGCCTGCGCCGTGCCTGGCATGAATCGCCTCCGTCAGTTGCCGGACTCGCTGACGGGCCCCTGTTCCCGCCGGACGGCGCGGACGAGCTTGCGGAATTCGCCGCGAAGCGCCCGGTCCAGACCGGCCGCGAATTGGCCGGTCAACTCGCGCTCGCGGATCAATCCCACCACGTCGGCGATGTCCTGCGCCCGCGCCAGGTTGTCCATCCCGCTGCGGAGCTCCATCGCGATCAGGTCGGCCAGCCCGACGGTCAGCACGCCGTCGATCTCGACGGAGTCTCTCGGGGAAGTCGCAGTGAGGTCCTCGGAGACCAACTGCACCGTCACGCCGTCCAGCAGGAACTCGCGGCGCTTCGGATCGACGGTCGCCCCGGCCTGTTCCAGCGCCCGGACCATGTCCGCGAGGGGCTGGCGGACCAGCACGTCGACGTCTCGCGTCGTCCGGGCGTAGCCATGCAGGAAGACCGCCACCCCGCCGATCACCGCGCCGTCGATGCCGTGCTGCTTGATCAGGCACGAGACCTTCCGCGCGGTCTCCAGCACCGTCCCGCGGTTCTCCAGCATCAGCAGCGCCTCGCGACGAAGGTCCATGCCCTCTATCCTACCACTTCTTCGGCAGGTCGGAGGCCTTGATGGCGACCTCCTTGCCGGCGTCGGCCGACTTGTAGATGTAGTCGATCAGGCACTGGACGTATTGGCCCTGGGCGCCGCTGGCCGACCCTTTCAGGGGGCCTTTTCCGGCCTGGCAGGCGGTCAGGAAGTCGCTGAACTGGCTGTTGAACAGGTCCACCTTGCGGTATTGCGGGGTGGTGTCGGTCAGCAGGTCGCCCTCCTGCCCGCTGACGACCAGGCTGGTGCCGGGGTCGACGTAGACGCCGGCCTGGTCGCCGAGGATCTGGGAGTCCCACAGGTTCTTGGAAACGTTGGCCGCCCAGGCGCACTCCAGCACGCACGTGGCCCCGTCGGCGAAGCGGATCAGGGCGGTGACGTAGTCCTCGACGTCGGTCGGTCCGCCCGGCACCGGCGCCGTCCACATGCCGGTGTAGGTGTAGTCGTCGCGCTGGATGAACTTCTGGTAGGTCTGGGCGGAGACCGCGACCGGTCGGGGGTGCCCCATCAGCCAGACGGTCAGGTCCAGGATGTGCACGCCGATGTCGGCCATGGGCCCGCCGCCGGCCTTGGACTTGGTGGTGAACCACCCGCCGCGCCCGGGCACGCCGCGGCGGCGCACGGCGCGGGCGATGGCGTGATAGATCTTGCCGAGCCTGCCCTGCTCGATGAGCCTGCGGGCGACGCGCGACTCGGCGTTGTGCCGCTGGTGCAGCCCCACCTGGAAGACGCGCTTGGTCCTGGCGATCACCTCGTTGATCTTGCGGCACTCGGCGACGTTCATGGCCATCGGCTTTTCGCAGAAGACGTGCTTGCCGGCCTTCATCGCCGCCATCGCGACCGGGGCGTGCAGGAAGTTGGGCAGGGCGACGGTGACGGCGTCGACGTCGTCGCGCCGCAGCAAGTCGTTGTAGTCGGTCAGGGCGTCGGGCACGCCGAACTCGCGGGCCAGCTTCTGCGCCGCCTCGTCATTGACGTCCACGACCGCGACGACCTGGGCGCCGGTCTCCTTGGCCGACCGCACGTGGGCCTTGCCGATCCCGCCCGCCCCGATCACGCCGACTCGAACCGGTTTGCTCTTGGCTGCCATGGGTGCAACGCTCCTGTGCGAAGAAAGGGAACTTGATAGAACCGTTCGGAGGATGATGCCGCAAACCCCGCGGGCGGTCAAGAGCGGGGAGGGACGAGAAGGGGAAATGCAAAATGCGAAATGCAAAGTGCAAAATGCAAAATGAAAAGTGGAGGGAGGCGGTCGCCGCCCGGGCGTCGGCTTGCCGTTTGGCGCAGTTTCGAGGGGTTTCGCCCCTTCCGCTCACCGTTTGATCGGCGTGATCACGTGACCCTCGGGCATGTTCTCGACGACCGCGTCGGCGCGGACGTAGTGGCAGACGTAGGCGCGGCGCCAGCGGTCGGTCCGGTTCGGCGGGGTCATGTGCAGGGTCAGTCCGTGGTGAAACAGGCAGCCGCCGGCCCGCACGGGGGCGGCGACGGCCGACTCGGCCCGGAACTCGGGCGGCACCTTGTGCGGCGTGTTCTCGATGACCGTGTGGTCCTGGAGCCCCAGGCGGTGCGAGCCGGGGATGTAGTGCAGGCAGCCGTTCTCCGCCGTCGCGTCGTCCAGGGCGCACCAGCAGGTGATCAGCGAGTCGAACGGCGTGGTGATGAAGTAGGCCCCGTCCTGGTGCGGCGGCTTGGCTGAGCCCACCCGCGGGGGCTTCAGCAGCGCCTGGTCGGTGTACAGCGAGATCGGCGAGCCGATCAGGTCGGCGATGGCGTCGGCCACCTCGGCGCTGAGGGCGTGCTCGCGGAAGATGTCGACGTGGTGGGCCAGGTTGTCGAACTTGCGGACCGTCAGGGCGGTGCGTTCGACGGTGGCGGCGGCGGTGTTGCCCGATTCGACCTCCTGCTGGGCGTGGACACTGCGGGCCTCGTCGCTCTGCCAGTTCTCGCACAGCCATTCGATCCGGTCGCGCATCGCCTTGACCCGGTCCGGCGGGACCAGGCCCTCGACGGCCAGGTAGCCGTTGGCCCAGTAGGAATCCACCTGCTGCCTGGACAGCGCCATCCTGATCCTCCTGCGCGAGGCGTTGGAGCGTTGCGTGGAATCAGTCCTGCGGGTGCGGATCAGGGTGCCGGGCTGCGGTCCCGTCGGGGACAGGACATGATAGGCGGGCAGATGGAAAATGGAAAATGCGGATTGCAGAATGCAGAATGCAAAATGCAGAATCAACTTGACGGACGATCCATCACGGCGCCTGGTCCCTCCGCATTTGGCATTCGGCAGTTTTCATTTGGCATTGGTTTCCATCTGCCAGCGGAGGTTGGGCTTGCGGTCGCCGGCGACGACGTCGGCCCGGCGGATGAACCCGCGGGTCGGGGCCTCGTGCAGGCGGTCCGGGTTGGACTCGGCCTCGTCGGCGATTTGCAGCATCACCTCGACGAAGCGGTCCAGCACCGCCAGCGACTCGGTCTCGGTCGGCTCGATCATCAACGCCTCCGGCACGATCAGCGGGAAATACGTGGTCGGCGGGTGGATGTCGTAGTCGATCAGCCGCTTGGCGATGTCCATGGCCGATACGCCCAGCTTCTTCTGCCGCGACGCCGAGAGGACGAATTCGTGCATGCACGGCAGGGGGTGGGGCAGCTCGTATGTGTCCTTGAGGCGGGCGGCCAGGTAATTGGCCGACAGCACCGCCGTCTCGCTGGCCCGCCGAAGCCCCGACGCCCCCAGGGCGCGGATGTAGGCGTAGGCGCGGACGAGCACGCCGAACTGCCCGGCGAAACTGCGGACCCGCCCGATCGACTGCGGGCGATCGAAGTCCCACGCAAACGTGCCGTCCTTGCGTCGGACGACCTGGGGCACGGGCAGGAACGGGGCCAGTTCCTTGCGGACGGCGATGGGACCTGCGCCGGGCCCGCCCCCGCCGTGCGGCGTGCTGAACGTCTTGTGCGTGTTGTAGTGCATCACGTCCACGCCGAAATCGCCCGGGCGGGTCAGCCCCATGATCGCGTTCATGTTGGCCCCGTCCAGGTAGAGCAGGGCCCCGGCGTCGTGCAGGATCTCGGCGATGCGGACGATCTGGTCCTCGAATAGCCCCAGGGTGGACGGGTTGGTGATCATCATTGCCGCGGTGTCGGCGTCGACCTTGCTCTTCAGGTCGTCCAGGCACACCCGCCCGCGCCCGTCGCTGCGGACCGGCACGGCGCTGCGGCCGCACAGGGTGCAGCTTGCCGGGTTGGTCCCGTGGGCCGAGTCCGGCGTGAGCACCTTGGTCCGCGTCTGCCCGCGGCTGCGGTGATAGGCGACGATGACCATCAGCCCGGTCAGCTCGCCGTGGGCCCCGGCGCAGGGCGCCAGCGAGACCTCGTCCAGGCCGGCGATCTCCGCCAGGTCGCAGCGCAGCTCGTAGAGGAGCTGGAGGGCGCCCTGGATCAGCCGCTCGGGCGCCAGCGGGTGGACCTTCGCGAAGCCCGGCAGGGCGGCCGCCCACTCGTTCAGCCGCGGGTTGTACTTCATCGTACAACTTCCCAGCGGGTAGAAGTGGGTGTCGACGCTGAACAGCCGGTGAGACAGCCGGGTGTAGTGGCGGACAAGCTGAAGCTCACCGATCTGGGGCAGCGGCGGGGGCGCGTCGGCCAGCAGTGCCCCGGGGATCACCGCCCGCGGGTCCACGTCGGGCACGTCGGCGTCGGGCAGACAGACGGCCGAGTTGCCCGGGCTGGATTTCTCGAAAATCAGCGGCTCGTCGCCGTCGGGGAGATGCACAGATTGCTGGGTCATACTTGCTTCCTGGAATCGAAACCACAGAGGCAAAGAGTTCACAGAGAAGATGATTCGGAAAACAGAATGCGGCGACTTCTGATTCGCGGAAATACGAGAAAGCCCTTCCCATGCTTTCTCTCAGTCAATCACCTGAATGCTTGGCCTTGGCCTGATCTTCCTGATTCCAGAGCGAAGCAAGCCGTGACCTGATTCGCTCCGCATTTTCCTTCGTAACGATTTTGTTATGGACTCCAAAAGTCGGACTGGATGGGTTTACGCTCGTACTCTCTATCCGATCCTCCATCACCTGCATCGTAACATCGCAGGAAAGTTTGCTTGTCTTTTCGTCGTCGATGTATTTGGCTTTTAGCGGAAGCGCCCACTCTGGAAGGGCATCAGACTTCTTCAACAGGGCGACCATTTCCTTATCTTCCGGCTGTATATCATGCCAGTCCCGCGCGAGGATAGTGAGCAGAAAGGAGAACGTTTCTATAAGGCTGTCACACTTATCTCTAACGCTTTGACCTGCGGCCGTTTTCCGGAACTCATCGTAATGCATCCGGAGCCAAGCCAGTGCGTATAAGATCGTTTGTTTGGGATATGGAGGAGCCTCGCAGTCCCCAAGCGGGGGTATATGGTCTGCGATCAAATCAATGAACGCTGACACAATATTCTGGTATTCGTCCCGAACTTTTTTGTTCATTGCGTTCCCCGCGCAATGCGCCCCGCCATTCTTCGATTCGCTCTTCTCTCTGTGCCCTCTGTGTCTCTGTGGTGGACCCTCACACTTCAGCGAGCGCCGCAATCAGGTCGTCCACGCTGCGATTTCACGTCGCCATGAGTTGCCGCCTCACGACGCCTCCTTGAACTGGCCCAGGCGGATGTCGCCGCGCGGCAGGTGCACGATGATCTCCAACTGCCCGCCAAGGGCCTCGACGAGCCGGCGAAGCGTGCTCACCTGCATGTCGTCCTGATTCTCCAGCTTCGACAGGCTCGGCTGGGTGACGCCCATCGCCCCGGCCACTTCTTCCTGGGTCAGCCCGACGAGCTTGCGAATCTCGGCCAGGAGCATTTCGGTCATCATCTCCCGGGCCTTGGCCCTGGCCTCGGCCCTGGCGGCCGGCGACATCTTGGCGCGAAGCTCCTCGAATGGATGGTGTCCAGACATCAGATCAATCCCTCCTTTCGGAGATCTTCCAAGTACTCGTCATACAGCCGGTCCGCCAAAGGGACCATGCGCTCGTAAAACCGGTCGTCGCCGGTCTTGTCGCCGCCGATCAGCAGAATCGCGGACCTCCGGGGATCGAAGACGAAGAAAGTCCGCAGCGGCCGACCGTGGTGCTGAGTTCGCAGTTCCTTCATGTTCGAGTGCCGGGAGCCCTTTATCGTATCCACATGCGGGCGGCCCACTGACGGGCCGGAGCCTTCCAGAAGCTCCACACTCGCCTCGACGGATGCCTGCTCGCTTGCCGTTAAGGTCTCCCACCACGCGGCGAACTCGTCGGTATACTCTATCTCCCACATCGAATTATAGCCCTGAAACGATATTCATCAAAGACAATAATCTCCGTTGGGGCCTCCCGTCACGCGCCGGCCAAGGCCGCAATCAGGTCGTCGATCTGTTTTCGCGTCCGACGCTCGGTGACGGCGACCAGGAAGCAGTTGTCCAGCCGCCCGTCGCCGTCGAGGGCGGCGATCCAGTCGGGGCGGAGCGGCACGCCGGCCAGGATGCCCCGGGCCGCCGCCGCGTCCATCAGCTCGCCCACCGGGCGGGCGGTCGAGCGGACCAGGAACTCCTTGAAGAACGCCGCGTCCGGCCAGACCAGCTCCAGCCCGTCCACCTCCGCGATCCGCGAGGCGGCGTAGTGGGCCTTGGCCAGGCACAGACGCCCGACCTTGCCCAGCCCGATCGGTCCCATCGCCGCCATGTAGATCGACGCCCGATAGGCCAGCAGCCCCTGGTTCGTGCACACGTTGCTGGTCGCCTTCTCGCGTCGGATGTGCTGCTCGCGGGTCTGGAGCGCCAGGGCGTAGGCCGGCCGACCGTCCGCGTCGACGGTCCTGCCGATCAACCGTCCGGGCATCTTGCGCATGTACTGCTTCCTGGTCGCCATCAGCCCGAGCCACGGTCCCCCGCCGGACATGGGGATGCCCAGCGGCTGGCCCTCGGCGACGACGATGTCGACCCCGAAGCTGCCCGGACGCTTCAGCACCGCCATCGCGATCGGATCGACGCAGACGACGGTGAGCACGCCGGCGGCCTGGGCCATCTGGGAGATCTTGTCCAGCCGCTCGACGTTGCCGAAGAAGTTGGGCGTCTGGACCACCAGGCAGGCGGTGTCGCTGTCCAGCGCGCCGGCCAGCGCGGACAGGTCGGTCGTGCCCTCCGGCGAGCCGACGCTGACCAGCGCCAGCGGCAGGTCGGCCAGGTAGGTCTCCACCACGCGGCGGTAATCGGGGTGGACCGAGCGGCTGACCACCACGCGGCGCCGGCCGGAGATGCCGGCCGCCATCAACACGGCCTCAGCCAGCGCCGAGCCGCCCTCGTAGAGGCTGGCGTTGGCCACGTCCATGCCGGTCAGTTCGCAGACCATCGTCTGGAACTCGTAGAATGCCTGGAGCGTGCCCTGGGAGGCTTCGGGTTGGTACGGCGTGTAGGCGGTGACGAACTCGCTCTGACCGGCCAGCGCGTCCACCACCGTCGGGATGAAGTGGTCGTACGCGCCCGCGCCCAGGAAGCAGGTCATCGAGGCGGCCGGATTGAACGCCCGGCACTCCAGCTCGGCCATCAGCTCCGGCTCGCTCAGCGGGGCGGGGATGTTCAGCGGGCGGCGCAGCCGGACCGCCGCCGGCACGTCGGCCAGCAGCTCCTCGATCGACGCGGCACCGGCGGTCGCCAGCATGGCCGCTCGCTGCTCGTTGGTCAGTTGCGTGTAGTCCATCGTGTGTGCTCTTGCGGAGTCGAACCGCGGGCGGCAGCTCGCGGGCGCCCCGGGCGGCCCCGCGCCCGGCGTCGGTCCGGGCAACCGCGAGCTTCCGCTCGCGGCACGGGGTCAGTGCCCCTCGGCGGCGATTTGTTTGTCGTAGGAGGCCGAGTCCATCAATCCGTCCAGCTCCGACGGGTTGGACGGCTCGATCGCGATCAACCAGCCGGAATCCCACGGGTCGTTGTTCACCAGCCCCGGATCGTTGGCCAGGTCCTCGTTCACCGCGACGACCTTGCCGCTGACCGGGGCGAACAGCTCGCTGGTGGCCTTGACCGACTCGATCTCGCCGAAGGGCTGAGCGGCCTTCACCTCCCGCCCCACCTGCGGCAGGTCCACGAAGGTGATGTCGGTCAGCTCGTCGACGGCGAACTGCGAGATGCCGATGGTGACCCGCCCGTTCTCCTTCTTGGCCCACTCGTGGCTCTTGGTGTACTTGCGGTCGCTCGGGGACGCCATGTTCATGTCTCCTCGGTCAAGCCTTCTTGGCCTTGTAGAACGGCAGCGGCACGACGGCGGCCTCGATCGCCTCGCCGCGGACGTCGACCGCCAGGCGGGTCCCCTCGGCGGCCAGGCCCGAGTCCACCCACGCCATCGCGATCGGATGGCCCAGCGTCGGGCTCAGCGTCCCGCTGGTCACCGTCCCGACCGGTCGGCCGTCCGAGAGGACCGTGTAGCCCTGTCGGGCGGCCTTTCGCCCGGGCATCGACAGCCCGATCAGCCTGCGCGACGGGCCCTGCTCGGCGACTCGGGCCATCGCGTCACGACCGATGAACGGCTTGTCCAGGTTGACCGCGAAGGTCAGCCCGGCCGACAGCGGGTCGTGCGCCTCGTCCAGCTCGTGCCCGTAGAGCGGCATGCCCGCCTCCAGGCGCAGCGTGTCGCGGGCGCCCAGACCGGCCGGCTTCACCGACCCGTCCCCCAGCGAGCTGATGTACGGCCACAGCAGCGTCGCCGCCATGGCGGGGAAGATCACCTCGACGCCGTCCTCGCCGGTGTAGCCGGTCCGGCTGATCGTGTAGTCCATGCCCATGTAATCGCCGGTCAGGAAGGCGTAGCGTTTCAGCTTGGCGACGCCGACGTCGGGCAGCATCGAGTCGATCAGGCCGACCGCCCGCGGGCCCTGGATCGCCAGCATCCCGGTCGCCTGCGTCTGGTCGGTCAGCCTGGCGTTCAGCCCGGCGGCCCGCTCGATCAGCCAGTCCACGACCCGCTCGCGGTTGGAGGCGTTGCAGACGATCATCCAGCGGTCGGCGTAGCGGTAGACCAGGACGTCGTCCAGGACCCCGCCGGACTGGTTGCAGACCAGGGCGTAGCGCGCCCGGCCGACCTGCTGGTCGCCCACCTTGCGCGTCGCCGTCGATTCGATCAGCTTCTCGGCGTCCGGACCGGTGATGGCGAGCCGGCCCATGTGGGAGACGTCAAAGACGCTGGCGGCGGCGCGGGTGTGCTGGTGCTCGGCGATGATGGAGTGGTAGAGCAGGGGCATGCGCCAGCCGGCAAAATCGACCATGCGGGCGCCCAGTTGCTCGTGGATCTGACAAAACGGCGTGACCAGCGACATCCTGCATCCTTCCAGTGTCCGACTGCTAACCGCCGATTCGCGGGAAAGCGGTAGACTATGGTCTGGGCCGGGGGTTGTCAAGGCAGCCGGCCCGGCGGGCCCCGTGGTGGACAGCCGCGAGCCGGGCGACTATACAGACGCTCCGGAGAACAGGACCCATCCGATCAAGGAATGGCGACATGTCCGAGAAGAATTTCGACGTGGCGGTGCTCGGCGCCGGGCCGGGCGGGTATACGGCGGCGATCCGGTCGGCCGACCTGGGGGCGTCGGTCGCGCTGGTCGAGTGCGGGCCCAGCGGGGGGACCTGCTTGAACGTCGGGTGCATCCCGACCAAGGCGATGCTGCACGCCGGCGAGCTGTTCTGGGAGGTCAGCACCGCCGGACCGGCGATGGGCATCGACGCCGAGCTGCTCACCTTCGATCTGGCCCGGCAGGTGGACGCCAAGGACAAGATCGTCGGGCGGCTTCGCGGCGGGCTGGACAAGGTGATCAGCCAGCGCCCGATCGAACGGATTGCCGGCTACGCCCGTCTGGCCGGTCCGGGCCGGGTGGCCGTGTTCGACCCGTCCGACCGCAGCCGGCGGACGGGCGAGCTGACCGCCCGGCGGATCATCCTGGCGACCGGCAGCCGCCCCGTCCGCCCGCGAGCCTTCGTCTTCGATGACCGCATCGTCACCACCGACGAGGTGCTCAGCCTTCGCCGGCGACCGGCCCGCATGCTCATCCTGGGCGGCGGCGTAAACGGCTGCGAGCAGGCCACCTTCTTCGCCGAGATCGGCACGCAGGTCACCGTCGTCGAGGCCCTGGACCGCGTCCTGCCCACGATGGACGAGGACATCAGCCGCGAGGTTGCCAAAAGTCTGAAGAAGCGCAAGGTGCAGGTGCAAGCCGGCCGCCGGGCCGAGTCCATCCTCCGCGACGGCGATCTGGTCCGCGCCCGCATCGACGACGGCACGCAGATCGTCGCCGACATCGCCCTGATCGTCATCGGGCGGTCGGCCAACACCGACGACATCGGGCTGGAGACGGTGGGGCTGTCGGCCGACGGGCGCGGCTTCGTCCGCGTGGACGACCGCTGCCGCACCGGCGCCGAGGGCGTCTACGCGGTTGGCGACATCACGGGCATGGCGCCCTATGCCCACGTGGGTTTTCGCCAGGGCGAGGTGGCCGCCGCCAACGCGACCGGCGGCGACGACCGCGACGACATGCAGGTGGTCCCCGCGGGCATCTTCACGCATCCGGAGGTCGCGACCGTCGGGCTGAGCGAGTCGTCGGCGGCCGCCGCCGGGCGAACCGTCAAGCCCGCCCGCTTTCCACTCCAGGCGCTGGGCATCGCCCAGGCGCAGCACCTGGCGGCCGGATGGGTCAAGCTGATCGTCGAACCCGGCGGCGATCGCATCCTCGGCGCGGCCGTCGTCTCGCCGCGGGCCGTCGAGGTGATCCACGAACTGGCGCTGGCGATCCGCCACGGGATGACCGTCAGGGACCTCGTCCACACGATCCACGCCCACCCGACCTACAGCGAGGCGGTCAAAGAGGCCGCCGACCACTACCTGGGCCTGCCGATACATGGGTTGAAGGGGTAGTCAGGGCTCCGCGATCATCCGCGCTCGAGCCGCGAGCGGAAGTTCGCGGGCGCGGAGCGATCCACCAGCATCCCTTCGCGGCGACCGTGAAAGACCCTCGATGTCGCGACCTGGTCGCACTCGGTCCCTTGGGTTGCACATCGCATCCGCGAGCTTCCGTTCGCGGCTCGATTCGGATAACGCGGCGCCGCTCTCTCGATAGTCCCTCCTGGTTGGATACAATGGTGGAATGAAGCTCGATGTCCTCAACAACGATCCGCAGTTTCGTCGCCGGCCCGGGCCGGACGGGCGGCGGCTGCCGCCGTGGCTGCGCAAGCGCCTTCCCGGCGGGGGGGTGATGGCCGAGACGCGCCGGCTGCTGAATCGCCTGGAACTGCCCACCGTCTGCACCGACGCCCGCTGCCCCAACCTGCCGGAATGCTGGAGCAAGCGGGTGGCGACCTTCATGATCATGGGCCACCACTGCACCCGGCGCTGCCATTACTGTGCGGTCGAGACCGCCCGTCCGGGCCCGCTCCAGGACGACGAGCCCGAGCGGATCGCCGCCGCCGCCGCCCAGATGGGCCTGCGCCACGTCGTCATCACCTCCGTCGCCCGCGACGACTTGCCCGACGAAGGCGCCGACCACTTCGCCCGCTGCGTGCGGGCCGTCCGCGACCGCCTGCCCGAGGCCTTCACCGAGGTGCTCGTGCCCGACATGCACGCCCGGACCGAGTGCATCCGCACCGTGCTGGACGCCAGGCCGACCATCTTCAACCACAACATCGAGACCGTCCGCCGGCTCACGCCCGTCATCCGCCCCCAGGCCCGCTACGACCGCTCCCTGGACGTCCTGCGGATCGCCCGAGGGCTTCTTTCTCCCTCTCCCTCCCAGGGAGAGGGTCGGGGTGAGGGTCTTCCCCGCCGCTTCACCAAGAGCGGCCTGATGGTCGGCCTGGGCGAATCGACCGACGAGGTCCTCCAGACGCTGACCGACCTCCGCTCGGTCGGCTGCGACATCCTGACGATCGGGCAGTACCTCGCCCCCACCGACCGCAGCGCCCCGGTGCAGAGGTATTACCCGCCCGAGGAGTTCGACGCCCTCGCCGAACAGGCCCGGGCGCTTGGTTTCGTCTCGGTCGCGTCCGGCCCGTTCGTCCGCTCCAGCTACAACGCCGCCGAGGTCTACCGCCAGGCGAGCGGCTGACGCGGGGCGGAACTTTCCGCCGCCCGCCGCGTCCAATTCGTACCGACCGCGCTCCGGTCCACAGGGAGACAACCGATGAGACGCAGCATGATGGTCGTGCCGGCCGGCGCGCTGATCGCCGCGCTGCTCGGCTTCACCCTGGGCCTGGCCGACGAACCGGCGCCGCCGCCCCCGCGACTGGCGATCCAGTTGCGCGACGGCACGCTGGTGCTGGGCCCGGCGGGAATGGCGACCCTCGACCTGATCCACCAGAGCGGCGGGCGGATCAAGGTGCCGCTGGACCGCGTCGAGACGGCCGTCCCCGCCGCCGACGGCGAGACCGTCTCGATCCGCCTGCGCAACGGCGACTCGCTGACCGGCGTGCTCGACCTGCGGTCCATCACGGTCCGGACCCCGACCGGCTTGCGGGACGTCCCAGCCGACAGGATCGCCCTGCTGGCGGTTCTGCCGGCCGACGCGGCCAAGCTGGACGACGGGCTGGTCGCCTTCTACCGCTTCGAGGACGGCGGACACGACGCCAGCGGCAAAGGCAACCCCGGCCGGGTGCACGGGACCGCGCCGGGCGCCGATCGGTTCGATCGGCCTGACCACGCCCTTTGCTTCGACGGCCATGACGACTACGTCGAAGTGCCGGCGTCGGAGAGCCTGCGGCTGGGCGAATCGTTCACGGTGTCGGCCTGGGTCCGCACGACGGGGGCAGCCGGGCGCAGCCAGTACATCGTCCGCCAGGGCGACTTCAGCGTCGGACGCTACCGCTTCGGCCTGCGGATCTACGATACCGGCGCCGGTTCGTTCAATACCCGCGACGGGACCGACTGGTTCGAGGCGTGGACCCCGCCGCTGAAGGTCGGGCGCTGGCATCACCTGGTCGGCGTGCACGACGCCAAGGCCGCCACGCTGGCCTTCTACCTGGACGGCTGCCGGGTGGGCAACGCCGGCAACGTCCGCGTCGTCGGCCCCGGACCCGATCCGCTGGTGATCGGGGCCGAGTATTACTCCGGGCTGAAGAACTTCTTCGCCGGGCAGATCGACGACGTGCGCATCTACGACCGGGCCCTGTCGGCGGCCGAGGTGATCGAACTGCACGTCCTGGAGTCCGTCGCCCCGCCGCCTCTCCCGCCCCCACCGGCGACCACCCAGCCGGCCGGCGACGACCCGGCCCCGTGACCGCGATCGCCGCCGCGCGTCGGCGCACGGGGCGGCTCGCTCAGCCGGCGCCGCTCTCCGTGGTTCCGCCCGGACGGGCCGATCAGTCCCGCCGGGGCGGCGTCGCCATCATCCGGACCAGGCGCTCGACCAGCTCGCGGGCCCGCGGCTCCAGCGAGCGGGTCTGCTCCTTCAGCATGTCCGGCCTGACGTTGACGAAGATCGGCTGGCCCTCTTTGCCGATCAGCGTCACCCGCGCCGGCTCGTCGCCCCGCTGATGCCAGCTCGCCTGATATCCGTCCTCGGCGATCGTGGCCATGCGGAACTCGCCGCCCGCCCGGTCCGGCTGCTCCACGCCCTGGGCACGCTGCACCTGGACGCGGACCTGCCGCGGGCCG
>JAANMW010003033.1_pt1 | contig 13890 bp, 11 predicted proteins | sample 7279671 | NCBI WGS metagenome assembly JAANMW01 (sample SAMN14094541, study PRJNA606508) | bioreactor metagenome | isolation source: A lab-scale SPAN reactor treating ammonium-rich wastewater day 247 | place: Ireland: Galway | collected 2017-09-19
ACTCTAGCGCGTATTCCGCAAAAGTGGATACCGGTTCTGCGATCAGAATACGCGCAAGTTTTGATTGAGAGCATTTTTCTTCACGCTAACCGGATTCCATCCTTGGGTCAGGCCCGAGGACGTGCTTCGCTCGAAAACGCTGTAGGCAATATGCTTTTTCAGGAGAGACCCGCAACATGACCCGAGCGATTCAAGCATTGAGTCTTCGCCGGCGTTTCCTTCTGAGCGCGTTTTGTCTCAGCGTCGCGAGCGCCGTGGTAGCCGCGCCGGCGCTGGCCCGCGGTCCCGATGGTATCGCCGACGTGGCGGAAAAGGTGATCGACGCGGTGGTCAACATCTCGACGACCCAAAAGGTGGAAGCCAAGAGCGGCGAGGGCCGCCGCGTCATTCCACAGCTTCCGCCGGGATCACCGTTCGAGGAGTTCTTCGACGACTTCTTCAAGAATCGCCGTGGCGGCAAGAGTGACGGCCTGCAGACGCACAAGACAAACTCGCTCGGCTCCGGATTCATCGTCGATGCCGCCGGAATTGTGGTCACCAATAATCACGTCATCGCCGATTCCGATGAGATCAACGTCATTCTGAATGACGGCACCAAGGTCAAGGCCGAGACCGTCGGGGTCGACAAGAAAACCGATCTCGCGGTGCTGAAGTTCAAGCCGCCACATCCGCTGACGGCCGTCAAGTTCGGCGATTCCGACAAGTTGCGGCTCGGCGAATGGGTGATCGCGATCGGCAATCCTTTCAGTCTGGGCGGCTCCGTTTCCGCCGGCATTGTCTCGGCGCGCAACCGCGACATCAATAACGGTCCTTATGACAGCTACATCCAGACCGATGCCGCCATCAATCGCGGTAACTCCGGTGGCCCGCTGTTCAACCTTGAGGGCGAGGTCGTGGGAGTGAATACGCTGATCATCTCGCCATCCGGCGGCTCGATCGGTATCGGTTTCGCGGTGCCGTCGAAGACGGTAGCGGGCGTTGTCGATCAATTGCGGAAATTCGGCGAGTTGCGTCGCGGTTGGCTCGGAGTCCGCATTCAGCAGGTGACAGACGAAATCGCCGACAGCCTCAACATTAAACCGGCTCGCGGAGCGCTGGTTGCCGGCGTGGAGGATAAGGGGCCGGCCAAGCCTGCCGGCATCGAACCCGGCGATGTCGTCATCGCTTTCGACGGCAAGGACATCAAGGAGCCGAAAGATCTGTCGCGCATGGTCGCCGACACGGCGGTGGGCAAGACCGTCAGCGTCGTGGTCATCCGCAAGGGCAAGGAAGAGACCAAGAAGGTGACGCTGGGACGTCTCGACGACAGCGACAAGGCCATACCCGTCTCGATCAAGACCAAGCCGGAGGATGACGACAAGCCCGTCACGCAAAAGGCGCTCGGCCTCGATCTCGCAACGCTCAGCAAGGACCTGCGCGCGCGCTACAAGATCAAGGACAACGTCAAAGGCGTCATCATCACCGAGGTGGAAGCGGATTCCGACGCCGCCGAGAAGCGGCTCAGTGCCGGCGACGTCATCGTCGAGGTGGCGCAGGAAGCCGTGAGCAGCGCGTCCGATATCCGTAAGCGCATCGATCAGTTGAAGAAGGACGGCAAGAAGGCGGTGCTGTTGATGGTGTCGAGCGGTGCCGGCGAACTGCGGTTCGTGGCGCTAAGCCTGAAGTAGAGGCGCCAGTTCTTCGTCATTTCGGACGGCTTGCGACGCACGCCGGTCCGGAATTCACTCTTCCGCTGAATTAGAGCCCTTTCGTTTCTGACGGAATCAGAAGCGAGGCTCTCAGATTTTGATTTGACGCATTTTCTTTACGCGAACCGGCGTCCACTTCGCTTGAAAACGCTCTAAGTCTACGCGCTGACAAACTCGTCGCGCCTGTACCCCTGCGCATACAGCAGGGCGGTGAGATCGCCATGGTCGATGCGGGCGGCTGCCGCCGCGGCAACCGCTGGCTTGGCGTGATAGGCGACGCCCAGGCCCGCCTGCTGGATCATGCCGAGATCGTTGGCGCCGTCGCCCACTGCCAGCGTATCCAGCCCGTCGAGACCGGAGGCCTCACGCAATTCGATCAGCGTCGCGAGTTTGGCCTCGCGGCCGACGATCGGCTCAGCGGCTGTGCCTGACAGTTTTCCGTTTTCGACCAGCAGCGTATTGCCGCGATTCTCGTGAAAGCCGATCAGGGCGGCTACCGCCTGGGTGAAGAGCGTGAAGCCGCCGGAGATCAGGCAGGTGTAGGCTCCGTTGGCGCGCATGGTCATGACCAGTTCGCGCCCGCCCGGCGTCGGCGTGATGCGCTTTGCCAGCACCTCGTCGACCACGGATACGGGAAGCCCTTTGAGCAACGCCACGCGTTCGCGCAGCGCGGCTTCAAATTGCATTTCGCCGCGCATGGCGCGCTCGGTGATCGCCGCGACATGCGCCTTGAGGCCGGCGAAATCGGCGAGCTCGTCGATGCATTCCTGGCCGATCATGGTGGAATCCATGTCGGCCAGAAACAGCTTCTTGCGCCGTCCGATCTGCGGCTGGACCACCACGTCGATCGGCAGATCACCGCGCGCCTCACGCAGGCGCTGTGTGATGGCCGGGATGGAGTCGGAGCTTTCGAAGGGAATGTCGGCCGCGACCTCGTCCCACAGCCATTGCGCAGGGCCGGCATTGCCCAGAATTGCGCGCGCGCCGTCCAGCACCGTGCTATCGAGCGCGGGGTTGGCCGGATTGCAGATCAGCGTGGCGACGAGCGACATGGGCGGGTTGAACCGTGATGAGGGGGCGGAGGCGGATGCCGTGCTTATCGCAGGGCCGACCGCGAGCGGCAAGTCCGCGCTGGCGCTGTCGCTTGCCGAACAGACCGGCGGCGTCGTCATCAATACCGACTCCATGCAGGTCTATCGCGATCTCCGCGTCCTGACCGCGCGCCCGACGCTTGATGAGGAGGCGCGCGCGCCGCACCGGCTTTACGGCCACGTCGATGCGAGCGTGAACTACTCCGCCGGAAGGTGGGTGGCCGATGCGGCCGCGGTTCTCAACGAAGCACTCGCAGAAAAACGGCTGCCGATCTTCGTTGGCGGCTCCGGTCTCTACTTCAAGGCGCTGACGCGCGGCCTGTCGGCGGTGCCGCCGATTCCGCCAGAGGTGCGCGACGACGTCCGCGCGCGTCTCGAACGGGACGGGGCCGAGGCGCTTCATGCGGTTCTTGCCCGGCGTGATCCTGAGGCGGCGCAACGTCTGAGACCGCGCGATCGCTCCCGCGTCGCCCGCGCGCTTGAAGTCGTCGAGGCGACCGGACGCTCGCTGACCGACTGGCATCGCGATGGCTTGCCGCCTTTGCTGCCGCCCGGGCGCGTGAAGGCGGTGTTCCTTGCTCCGGAGCGTGACGCGCTTTACGCGCGGATCGACGCGCGTTTCGGCGCGATGCTGGCGGCCGGGGCGCTGGAAGAGGTCACTGCGCTCGCCGAACGGCGCCTTGATCCGCTTCTGCCGGCGATGAAGGCGCATGGCGTACCGGCGCTGATCCGGCATCTGGGCGGCGAGATATCCCTGGAGCGGGCGGCCGAGATCGGCCGCGCCGACACGCGCCATTACGCCAAACGGCAATTCACCTGGTTTCGTCATCAGTTGCCGGAGTTCATCTGGGCCGCTCCGGCGGAGGCAAGACAGGCGCTGGAGAGGGCCGAAGCTCGATAGCGCCGGGCCGTTCGGGCGATGCCGCAGGCCGGCTTTTCCCACTCCCAAACACTGAAATCAGCATTATTTTACATTGAAACACCGTTGACGGGTGTAAATCCGCCCCGTATAACCCGCGCAACCTTTGCGAAAGTTGGCGACGAAATGCGTAATTTTGTTACCAGAAACCTTGTTCCGGTGATCGTCGTTCCCGGGAGCGTTGCCTGGGGCGGCTGAGCCGTTCCAATCCAGGGGCGGTGCGCCGGGCCCTTCAGAGGGCCTTTTTTCTTATCCGTGACGGTGGCAACCCTACGCCAGAACTGCGAAGCCGGAGTCGACCATGAGCCAAAACAAACATCAGGATTCCAATCAGATGACCGGTGCGGCCATGATCGTTCGTGCCCTCGTCGATCATGGCGTCAAGCACATTTTCGGCTATCCGGGCGGCGCGGTGCTCCCGATCTATGACGAGATTTTCCAGCAGCGCGACATCGAGCACGTTCTGGTGCGGCACGAACAGGGCGCTGGCCACGCAGCGGAAGGCTATGCCCGCTCCACCGGCAAGCCCGGCGTTGCGCTCGTGACCTCGGGGCCGGGTGCGACCAATATGGTGACGCCGCTGGCCGACGCGCTGATGGATTCGATCCCGCTGGTCTGCATCACCGGCCAGGTGCCGACGCACCTGATCGGCAACGATGCGTTCCAGGAGTGCGACACCGTCGGCATCACCAGGCCCTGCACAAAGCACAACTGGCTGGTGCGCGATATCAAGGACCTGCCGAAGGTGCTGCACGAGGCGTTCTATGTCGCGACCTCCGGCCGTCCCGGGCCGGTCGTGGTCGACGTGCCGAAGGACCTGCAGTTCGCGACCGGCACCTACACGCCGCCGCGTAAATCGGACGTTCACGCGTCATACAAGCCGCAGATCAAAGGCGATGCGGGGCAGATACGCAAGGCTGTCGCGCTGTTGCTGAATGCCAAGCGGCCGGTGATCTATACCGGCGGCGGCATCATCAACTCGGGCCGCGAGGCGTCGAAGACGCTGCGCGCGCTGGTCGAAGCCACCGGCTTTCCGATTACCTCGACTTTGATGGGATTGGGAGCCTATCCGGCTTCCGGCAAGAACTGGCTCGGAATGCTCGGCATGCACGGCACTTATGAGGCCAACATGGCGATGCATGATTGCGACGTCATGCTGTGCATCGGGGCGCGCTTCGACGATCGTATCACGGGTCGCACCGATGCGTTCTCGCCGGGGTCAAAGAAGATTCACATCGATATCGACCCTTCCTCGATCAACAAGAACATCCGCGTCGACGTGCCGATCATCGGCGACGCCGGCAGCGTGATGGCCGACCTGCTGCAGGCGTTCAAGGCGGAAGGCAAGACGCCCAGGATCGATCCGTGGTGGTTCGAGATAGGGCGCTGGCGCGCGCGCAATTCGCTCGCCTACAAGAAGAACGACGATGTGATCCTGCCGCAGTTCGCGATCCAGCGCCTGTTCGAGGCGACGCGAGGCCGGGACACCTACATCACAACCGAGGTAGGCCAGCATCAGATGTGGGCCGCGCAGTTCTTCGGCTTCGATGAGCCGCACCGCCTGATGACTTCGGGTGGCCTCGGCACCATGGGCTACGGTTTGCCGGCCGCGCTCGGCGTGCAGGTCGCCCATCGTGACAGCCTCGTCATCGATATTGCCGGTGATGCTTCGGTGCAGATGACGATGCAGGAGATGTCGACGGCGGTTCAGCACGATCTTCCGATCAAGATATTCATTCTCAACAATCAGTACATGGGCATGGTGAGGCAATGGCAGCAGTTGCTGCACGGCAATCGGCTGTCGCACTCGTATTCCGAGGCGCTGCCCGATTTCGTCAAGCTCGCCGATGCCTTCGGCTGCGTCGGCCTGCAGGCGACCAAGCCCTCCGACCTCGACTCCGCGATTGCCGAAATGATTGCGGTGAAGAAGCCCGTGCTGTTCGATTGCCGCGTCGCCGCGCTGGAGAACTGTTTTCCGATGATCCCGTCCGGCAAGGCGCATAACGAGATGCTTTTGCCTGCGGAAGCCAACGACGATGTGACCGCGGCCGCCTTTGCCGGCGGCAAGGCGCTGGTGTGAGATGACTCGAGGCGCCGCTCCGCAAAGACGGTCATGCGCGGACGTGATCCGCGCACCCATCCCGTTTGTGAAGATGGATAGCCGGGTCAAGCCCGGCAATGACGGTAATCACGACATCAATCCGAGAGCGTGTCCATGAACCAGCCCGCTTCCGCCTATTTCCTCGAAGAGCGCCGTGATCCGAAGGAGACGCACACGCTGTCGGTGCTGGTCGCCAACGAGCCGGGTGTGCTGGCGCGGGTGATCGGCCTGTTCTCGGGTCGCGGCTACAATATCGAAAGCCTTACGGTGTCGGAGACCGAGAGCAAGAAGCACGTCTCGCGCATCACCATCGTCACCACCGGCACCCCGATGGTGATCCAGCAGATCAAGCATCAGCTCGACCGCATGATTCCGGTCTATCAGGTCGTCGATATGACGCTGACCGGGCGCTCCATCGAGCGTGAGCTCGCCATGGTCAAGGTCAAGGGGGCGGGGGACCAGCGTATCGAGGCGATGCGGCTCGCGGAGGTGTTTCGGGCCCGCGTGGTGGATGCCACCAATGAGAGTTTCGTGTTCGAGATCACGGGCGGCACCTCGAAGATCAATCAGTTCGTCGACCTGATGCGGCCGATCGGTCTGGTGGAGGTGTCGCGAACCGGCGTCGCGGCGATCGGGCGCGGACCGGAAGGGATGTAAGCCATGCTGGCGTATGCCTCCTGCGTTTGCGGCCTTGTCCTGTTCACCTAACTCCCGGACGACCCATGACGTCTTGCCATCCCCCAGGCGTTGCAGCGGACTTGTCTCCCGGCATCCGTAGCCCTAAAAACCGGGCGCAACTCTTTCGGGCTGCGTGCTCGCGCCATCCGCGAATGTGATCTGGCCGATTGTGGCCGCAAAAGAGGAACAGCCATGCGTGTTTATTACGATCGTGACGCCGACCTGAACCTGATCAAGGGAAAGAAGGTGGTCATCGTCGGTTATGGCAGCCAGGGCCATGCCCATGCGCTGAACCTGAAGGATTCCGGCGTCAAGGAGATCGCGATCGCGCTGCGCAAGGGCTCCGCTTCCGCCAAAAAGGCCGAAGGCGCGGGCTTCAAGGTGATGGAAGTCGCCGAAGCCGCGAAGTGGGGCGACCTTGTAATGATGCTGACGCCTGACGAACTGCAGGGCGACATCTACCGCGAGCATCTGCACGACAACATGAAGAAGGGCGCGGCGCTCATCTTCGCGCATGGGCTCAACGTGCATTTCAACCTGCTGGAACCGCGCCCCGATCTCGACGTCCTGATGATCGCGCCGAAGGGCCCCGGCCACACCGTGCGCGCGGAGTATCAGCGCGGCGGCGGCGTGCCTTGCCTGATCGCGGTTGCCAAGGATTCCTCGGGCAACGCGCATGACCTTGGTCTCAGCTACGCCTCGGCGGTCGGCGGCGGCCGCGCCGGCATCATCGAGACCACCTTCAGGGAGGAGTGCGAGACCGACCTGTTCGGCGAACAGGCGGTGCTTTGCGGCGGTCTGGTCGAGCTGATCAAGAACGGCTTCGAGACGCTGGTGGAAGCCGGCTATGCGCCGGAGATGGCCTACTTCGAGTGCCTGCACGAGGTGAAGCTGATCGTGGACCTGATCTACGAAGGCGGCATCGCCAATATGAACTACTCGATCTCCAATACCGCTGAATACGGCGAATACGTCACCGGCCCGCGCATCGTGACCGCGGAGACGAAGAAGGAAATGAAGCGCGTACTCGACGATATTCAGTCCGGCAAGTTCGCTCGCGACTGGATGCTGGAGAACAAGGTCAACCAGACCTCGTTCAAGGCGACCCGCGCGCGGCTCGCCGCCCATCCGATCGAGGAGGTGGGCGCAAGACTTCGCGACATGATGCCGTGGATCAAGAAGGCCGCCATGGTCGACAAAGCGAAGAACTGATTCGCCGGCTTGAGGGTGGTGCTTTTCCCTCTCCCCTCGAGGGGGGAGGGAAGGAAGAAGTGCCGCGCCCACCTGTGCTATTAAATCACCACCCTATTTCTCATTGATCTTCGTCCACAACCACCGCGCCACGGTTGCCGGTGAGCCGTCCGTATCACTGTCGCTGGCGCGGAAGTTGGCCTCGCGCATGGCGGCGATATCGATCTTGCCAAGCAGGGGCTGAAGCGCGGCGCGCAGCTTTGCGTCGTTGGCGCGCCGCGGCGCCAGCAGAACAATCGCGTCATAGGGCGGAATCGCGTGTCTGATATCGTCAAGCACGGTCAGGCCGTATTTGGCGATCAGGCCATCGCTGGTGTAGCCCGCGATCACGTCGACCTCGCCGGACGCCACGGCGGCATACATGAAATCCGACTGCATCTGCCGCCGCTCGCGAAACGATAATCCGTAAGCCTTCTTCAGAGCCGCCCATTCAGGCCGGGCGAAGAATTCGTAGTCGCCGGCGATCGACATCGTGCCGGCGCGGGCGACGAGATCAGAGATCGTATGAATGCCCAGCGCGTCGGCCCGTGCTTTTGGCATGAGCAGCGCGTAGGCATTCTCGAATCCGAGCTCGCCAAGCAGCGTGATGTTCCGCCGCGCCAATATCGTCTCAAGCTCGGTGAGTAACTCCTGGCGCGGCTTGAGGTCTGTCATATGGAACTGATTGGCCCACAGCGTGCCGGAATAATCGACGTAGACATCGATGTCGCCGTTCGCCAGCGCGTCGAAAATGACGTTGGAGCCGAGACCCTCGCGGGTCGTCGCTGGAAGACCCGCGGCTTGCAGCCGGTGCGAGATCAGCGCCGCGAGCACGTATTGCTCGGTGAAGGTTTTGGCGCCGACGAGGGTGGTGGATTTCGCGCGGGTCAGAGAGGGCGCCAATGTGGCCGCTGCGAGGACCACGATGCCGACAAGGCCGAGTGACACGCGGATGCGGCGCCGCATCCGCAAGCCGGATTCGATCAGCGCCAGCAACTGATCCACGACCAGCGCGAGGGCTGCCGCGGCGATGCAGCCGAACAGCACGAACACCCAGTTCTGGGTCTGCAGCCCGGCGAAGATGTAGTTGCCGAGACTGGTCTGGCCGATCGGCGTGGAGAGCGTCGCGGTGCCGATCACCCAAACCGCGGCGGTGCGGATGCCCGCCATGATCATCGGCAGCGCCAGCGGAAGCTCGACCATGGCGAGGGATTGCCGCGCCGTCATGCCGACCCCTCTAGCCGCTTCCGTCAATGCGGGATCGATCCCCTGAAGGCCGGTGATGGTGTTGCGCAGCACCGGAAGCATCGAATAGAGCGCGAGCGCCAGCACCGAAGGCAGGAATCCGAACGCGGAGAAGCCAAAGCCGAACCATTGCGATGTCAATGTCGCCAGCGCCAGGAGGAGCGGATAGAATAACGCCAGCAGCGCCAGCCCCGGCATCGTCTGTACGATGCTTGCAAAACCGAGAAGCGCGCTGCGTAGCATCGGCCGGTTGCGGGCGGCCAGCGCCAGCGGAAAGCTGATCACGAGGCCCAGCGCCAGCGCAGTGATGCTGACGCGGACGTGGTTGCCGAGATAGTCCGGCAGGCGAGCGAGCGCTTCGCTCCAGCGCGGATCGAACAGCAGGCTCATCACGCGATGTTCTGCGAGAGCGCGGCCCGAAGCCGCTCGGCCTGGCGGCGCGGCGTGCCGAGCAGTTCGCCGACATAAGGGTTGTCGATACGGGACAGTTCTTTCGCCGTCCCCTGCGCAATCAGGCGACCTTCGTGCATGACCGCGACGCGATCCGCGAGCAGCAGCGCTTCGGTCATGTCATGGGTGATCATGACGGTGGTGAGGCCGAGTCTGGTATGCAGCGCGCGATAGTCGTTGCCGAGCGCGTCACGCGTCACCGGGTCGAGGGCGCCGAAGGGCTCGTCCATTAGGACGATGCGCGGCTTCGCGGCGAGTGCGCGCGCGACGCCGACGCGTTGGCGCTGGCCGCCGGATAGTTCGTGCGGAAAGCGATCGCGGTGCTGCGCGCGGTCGAGCTGCACCAGATCGAGCAGTTCGTCGACCCGCGCGGCGATTTCGGATTTCGGCGTCCCGAGCAGGCGGGGCGTGATGCCGATATTGGCCGCGATGCTCATATGAGGAAACAGGCCGCCGCTCTGGAACACATAGCCGATCCGGCGGCGCAGCCCGATCGCGTCTATTCCGGCGATATCCTCTCCAGCAACGGTGATCGTGCCGCCGTCGGGATCGATCAGGCGATTGGCGAGCCGCAGCAGCGTCGTCTTGCCGGAGCCGGAACCGCCGACAACGGCAAGGAATTCGCCCGCCGCGATGTCGAACGAGACGTCATTCACGGCTCTCACATGGTTGCCGCCAAAGCTTTTGACGACATGTGAAAACGCGATCAGCGGTGAGGTTTCGCTCATGCCTTGCGGGGGGTATCACACGGTCGCCATTGCACCAAGCCTGCCCCGAATCGCTTTTCGATTGCGGGGGCGCAGTACCGCGAGGCAGGTCCGGCAGGATCGCTGACCAAATTTTGGGCATTGCGATATCGGGTCCTTCTCGGCTAAAATCATGCAGGAGGGTCGGCAACGAAACGAACCGTCAACGGGTCTCGTTGAAAAATGGTTCTCGTTGAAAAACGGCTCTCAAAGGGTCAGGTAATGCTGGTGCGCGGCGAAATGGCGGGAATTTACGGGCAGGCGGCGTCGGCCGCTGGTTCCCGAGCGATTCCGGCTGCGTCCATGCCCGGCCTGCTGGCCGGCGGGCTTCTGCTTCTTATCGGCCCCTGAGCGCCGGCTGGGCAGTTGCTGCCTGGGCACTCAGGGGGAACGCAGAGACGCCAGCCCTTAGAGCGCCCCGCATGGCGCACTGACCAGAGGATCATTCCCATGACACTCGCTCCCATGACACCTGCGAACAAGTCCGACAAGGACCGCGTCGTTATTTTCGACACCACCCTGCGCGACGGCGAGCAATGCCCCGGCGCGACCATGACCTTCGAGGAGAAGATCGAAGTTGCCGAGATGCTCGACGACATGGGAGTCGATATCATCGAAGCCGGCTTCCCGATCGCTTCGGTCGGCGATTTCGAAGCGGTCGCTGAGATCGCCAGGAACGCCAGGAACGCGGTCATCGCAGGTCTGGCGCGCGCCATTCCCGGCGATATCGCCCGTGCCGGCGAAGCGGTGCGACACGCGCGCCGAGGCCGCATCCATACCTTCGTTTCCACGTCGCCGATCCATCTGGCGCATCAGATGCGCAAGAGCGAGGCGGAGGTGCTGGAGATCATCACCGCCACGGTGAAGCAGGCCCGCAACCTGGTCGAGGATGTCGAGTGGTCGGCGATGGATGCGACCCGCACTTCGATCGATTACCTGTGCAAATGCGTGGAGGCCGCGATCGCGGCGGGCGCCACTACGATCAACCTGCCGGACACTGTCGGCTATGCGGTTCCTGACGAGTACCGGCGGATGTTCAAGACCATTCGCGAGCGGGTGCCGAACGCCGATAAAGCGATCTTCTCGGTGCACTGTCATGACGATCTGGGTCTCGCCGTCGCCAACTCGCTGGCAGGCGTCGAGGGTGGCGCGCGTCAGGTTGAGTCCACCATCAACGGCATCGGCGAGCGGGCAGGGAACGCCGCGCTGGAAGAAGTCGTGATGGCCATCAAGACCCGCGCCGATGTCATGCCGTACTGGTGCAACGTCGAAAGCACGATGTTGACCCGCGCCTCCAAGATGGTGTCGGCGGCGACCTCCTTTCCGGTGCAGTACAACAAGGCGATCGTCGGCCGGAACGCGTTCGCGCACGAGAGCGGTATTCATCAGGACGGCATGCTGAAGAACGCGCAGACCTACGAGATCATGACGCCGGAAAGCGTCGGCGTGAAGCAGACGTCGCTGGTGATGGGCAAGCATTCCGGCCGTCATGCCTTCCAGCACAAGCTGGAGGAACTGGGCTACAAGCTGGCCGAGAACCAGTTGCAGGATGCCTTCGTGCGGTTCAAAGCGCTGGCCGACCGCAAGAAGGACATCTACGACGAGGATATCATCGCGCTGGTGGACGAGGAAATGGCGGCGTCACACGATCGCATCAAGCTGTCGTCGCTCACGGTGATCGCGGGTACCCATGGTCCGCAGCGCGCGACGATGAAGCTCACGGTCAACGGCCAGACCCGGATCGAGGAGGCCGAGGGCAACGGCCCGGTCGACGCGGTGTTCAACTGCATCAAGAGACTGGTGCCGCACGAGGCCAAGCTGGAACTCTATCAGGTTCATGCGGTGACCCAGGGCACCGACGCGCAGGCCGAAGTATCGGTGCGTCTCAGCCAGGACGGACGTGCGATGACGTCAAAGGCCGCCGATCCTGATACGCTGGTTGCATCCGCCAAGGCCTATCTCGGCGCGCTCAACAAGATCGTGATGAAGCATCAGCGCGACTTGCCTGCCGCCGCCGCGAGCTGAACCTCTCATTGCTTATGCGGAACGGACGGCGGCCCAGAGGCGCCGCCGGTATTTGTGGCTGCGACGTGCCTGCGCGCCGAACGCGGCATATCATCTCATCGCGACGCATCGTGTGATGAATGGAAAACAGCCATGCCGGTTTGACGAGGCGACATTACATCTTCGTGAGAGAAGGCACCTTGCGAAGATGTAATTTGCCTGGCGCGCCGCGCGCCTCCATCTTGATTGGACCTTGCAAAGGAGAGTTCCAATGAAGAAGAAGGCCATTCTCGCAGGTGTCGCAGCACTGGCTATCGCCGGTTCGACGGCAGTATACGCCCATCAGCATCACCCGTGGTCCCATCAACGCGTGCAACTCAGCGCGCAGGATCGGTCGGCTATCGCGGATGCGCGGATCGCGGCGGTTCATGCCGGTCTTGCGCTGACGCCGGATCAGGAGAAGCTGTGGCCTCCGGTGGAACAGGCCATCCGCGATTTCGCCAAGCTTCGGATCGACCGCGCCAATGCCCGGATGCAGGCCAAGAAGGAGAAGAAGGAAAGCAAGAAGGATGATGCACAAAAGCAGCAGGCGGCCGTTGATCAGGTGGCTCGCCTTCGCGAGCAAGCCGATCGCATGGCCGAGACAGCTGCGGCTTTGAAGAAAATCGCTGATGCTGCCGACCCGCTCTACAAGACCCTTGACGATGGCCAGAAGCGCCGCCTGATGGTCCTCACCCGCATGAATCACGGTTTCGGAATGGGGGGCTGGCGTCATCATCAGCGCTTTGACCGCAAAGGTGGAGCGATGCCCATGCCGGGCGACCAGCCACAGCGACAACAGGATGACCCCGCCAAAAATGGTATAGCCCCAGACCATCTGTGCCAGCAAAGAGGTCGGATTGGGTTGCAGATACACCTTCCAAATGCGTTCCAGATGACCGAGATCCATCCCGATAGAGATTAATGCCGCCGGGAGTGTCACCATAGCCGCCCAGAGCGCCAGTTTTCCAGTACCTTTAAACAGGGGAATTTCAAAGAGATATTCCAGTGTCGCAATAACAAAAGAACCCGACGCGATACCAGCGAAGAACAAATACATTGCCACCCATAAACCCCAAGTGACATAGGAACCGTAGTTCACATCGCGTTCACCGATGAACAGACGGCTGTAGAAGCCGTAAAGTCCCAAAATCAGGGCGACAATGCCTAGGACATAAAGCACTCGTTTCACAGTATTCATGATGAGCCTTCTCCCTTACACTAGGTAATACACGCGCGGTGATGTGCCCAGTTCTTCTTTGAGGCGCATCACGTTCGGTTGAGCGATCATCTCGGAAACAAGGCTGTCCGGGTCGTTGGCATCCCCAAACATCGTTGCCCGCCCGATGCAGGTGGTTACACAAGCAGGCAGTTCACCCACATGTACACGATGCAGGCAGAAATGACATTTGCGAGCGTTGCCGATGGGTGACTCGTGTCCCTCACGGGGACGGGCTTCGCTGTACTCAAAGTTGGCGACACGTTCATAGCCTTCCGCATTGGTGCGTCCAGCAATCAACCCCTCAGCTACTGGTAGTCCTTCCGTGTAAGTCAGCCCAAAGTCCGAGGTACGCGCTCCATAGGGGCAGGCAGTGAGACAGGCACGACAGCCGATACACTGGTCATAATCCACCTCGACGATGCCTTCCTCGTTTTTGAAAGTGGCATTAACCGGGCAGACCGGAGTACACGGTGGGTT